>TARA_B100001093_G_scaffold271596_1_pt1 | contig 10897 bp, 9 predicted proteins | sample TARA_B100001093 | Tara Oceans TARA_B100001093 (sample SAMEA2623116) | marine metagenome | biome: marine biome (ENVO:00000447); feature: surface water layer (ENVO:00002042); material: "saline water (ENVO:00002010), including plankton (ENVO:xxxxxxxx)" | depth 5 m
AGCAGCACCTTGTTCACCAGCAGCACCTTGTTCACCAGCAGCACCTTCACTTCCTGGTTCACCTTTAGCACCAACACCAATTTCACCTTTTTGACCTTTAGAGCCAGAAGAAGGATTGGCTATAATACTACCAATACCACTAGTTGTTGTTGCTGTAACTAATGTGTCGGCATCGTATAAACCGTCACTTGGATCACTATCTACTAAAATTGAAGATTCAATACCTACAACTCTCATAGTATGACTATTAAAGTCAGTTCTAAAATATATTTTAGAATAAGTTTCCCAAGCAAAAGTAATAGCCCCATCATAGTCGGGGTTGTTAGGATCTACGTCTGCATATTTTGCCCATGCAGCACCATCATAAACCCATAGTTCATAAATTTTGTTACTTGTAATAGATAAACCAACTTGATCTGAAGATTTATCAATACCTATGTCTCCAACTGGAATTGCAGATGCTATAACATCTGTATTTTGCCCAGCCTTAAACTTATTAGGTATAAGTAACGGATTATTTAATTCTGCCATTTTATTTAGAATTATTTTTCTATTTTTAAGCGTTATTGCTTATGCGGCATTATTGCCATTTGACAAATAGAAGTTTAGGGCATTTTCTATAATGTCTACTCTATATTAAAAACAAATTTAGGGATAAGTTTTAAAACATAGAAAATTCTGTTCAAAGAACAGTTTGTTTTAAAACTAATTAGGGTTAGTTTTTTAACTAATGTTACGTTAGGGTTTGTAACATAGAATCTTTACAAAAAGATTCATAAGGTATATATCATTATTGAACGCACACGGGATCGTGTACATGTACTTTAACATAATATAAGATTAGAATATTAGTTAAAAATTAAGATCTGTTTTATCTATGTTATTTAGAATGTAGTCCATGGCATCTTTAGCATTATCTACAATCTTAAATAAGTTTAAATCTTCTTTTGAAATATTACCTTCAACATTTAACATTGTTTCTTTTATCCAATCTAACATAGGATTCCAATAGTCTTTTCCGACTAACACTACAGGAACCTTTCTCATATGTCCAGTTTGAATCAATGTTAATGTTTCAAATAATTCATCTAAGGTGCCGAAGCCCCCAGGAAATGCCACAAATGCCTGTGAGTATTTAAGAAAGAATACCTTGCGGGTAAAGAAATATCTACAATCAACGAGTTCATCGATATAATCATTTTCTTTTGCTTCAAATGGAAGTTGGATTTTTAAACCTACGCTTATTTGATCAGTTTCATATGCACCAAAGTTTACAGCTTCCATAATACCAGGTCCTCCTCCACTAATTACGCCATATCCATTTTGTGTACATAGATATGCAAGCTCAGATGCTTGTTTATAATATTTATGTAAGCTGTTTGTGCGAGCTGAACCAAAGATTGAGATACATGGTCCAATTTCTGATAGTTGATCGAAACCTTTTATAAATTCGCCTTGAATTCTTAGCACCTGCCAAGCATCCTCAGCTTTTTTGTTTTTTGACCATCTTTTACTATTCATTTGTTATATATTATTTTAAAGCTATTAAACTCTAGCTTCTGTGTGTATAAACGATAATATAATATTCCTATATTATTCTTTTATGTGTTCTACTGTGTAGACTACTTTAAATCTATCTAATATCTGTGTAGAAATGTCAACGCCCGATTGTGTATAAGTTTTAAATTCGGTGTTATTTGCTTTTATTAGATAATAAGGTGGGATATATTCATTCTCTTCCAAGCTCATTGAAAATACCTCTTTCTCTTTTTAATTCTTCAATAGACCTCCTATATGCCTCTCTTTCATCTACTTTATCTTTTTCACAATAATATGCAGCATACTGTTGTATTAATGTTTTGCTAATACCAGCCTGTTCTGCTTCTTTTATTATAAGGTCTATATAAATATAATCCATTTGGTTCATCATTTCAACTATTATTTTTAAGTACGTAATAATTTTCTTTCTCTTGTAAAATATCAGCTTTAATATATTTATTTAAAACTTCTAAAGTTTGTTCTTTATCTAATTTAAGAATATTTTTTTGTATATAATCTATATGAAGCGGTAGTCTAAATTTAAGTAGGTCTTTATCTTTTATTAGCATTGGTTTTTTCTTCTATTTTTAAGTAGTCTATCCATTCGATTGATTGTTTACAAAGTTCATATTCTTCATATGCTTCCATTTTTTTAAAGTTTTTTTGTAAAGCCTCTAAAAAGTTTTCTCGTTTTACGGCTACTATAAAACCATCATGTTTATGTATTGCATATATGAATTCATCTTTATTATTTTCTAAAGCCCAAATTATTTTTTCAATTAGGAAAATTGACATTTCCTCTTCTCTTCTTTTCATTTCAAAAGTAATTTCAGCTTCATTCTCTCCCTCGAATTCTATTACATTGTCTTGCATTAATTTATATATTTAAAAACTTTCATGAGGGTACCAACTATATCCGCTGTTTTCCTCTTTTAAAAGTTTGTATGTGTCTTTCCAATCTTCGACTTGGCATACTTTATGAAAATCACCTGCTAATACTTTAGCAAGATCGTAGTCGTTACCACCTGGTAACGTTTTATCTCCATAAAATTTAATAATTGGATTTCCTTCAAAATGTTTTAAAATCCAATTTTTTGCTTGACTTTTATTTGCACCTTTAGGATGAATATCAATTGATATTTGGCCACCTACTGAAGCTTCCAAATCAGGAAAGCTTTCATTAATTATTGATGCCATATCAATTCTTTCTTTGTTTAAATCGTCCCACTCTCCATATTCATCGCGTTGTCGTTGTGTACAGTCTCTACCTACTATAGAAAAATTAACTAGTCCTGTTCTTCTTTCAATATGGTTCGACGTTCTTACTCTATATTTGCTAATATTTAAAAATTGTTCTAAGAGTTTAATGAGGTCTTTATTTGGTTTCCAATCATTTCTATAAACTTCTTTACCCTTTATAAAAATATGATTTCCACAACTTTGTAAACAGCCAGCAGCTGCCATCCAAATATCTTCTCCAACTTGTTCAATTGTTTTATCTTTATCTGAGCCTGTTACTAAATAAACATAATTATTTTTACAAAATTCTAAAAAAAACTTTTTAAATTCTGAGTCTATTGAAAGTCTTGAAGGAGTTAGTGTTCCATCAACGTCAAACGCATATACTGTTCTAGCTACATTCATACATATTATATGATGTTAATTGAAAAAGTTTAAATAAATACAATATGTTTTATTATACTATTAAATCTGAGAAAGAAGAAGTACATGTTGAAAAAAAGAGTAAGTTTATTGCTTATTTGTTTTCGATTAGAGATGAGGTTGATTTTAAAGAAACATTAAATGATATTAAAAGAGTACATACTAAGGCTAATCATCATTGTTGGGCTTATATATGGGGAGACAACTCAGAACTAGAAAAATGTTCAGATGATGGAGAACCTGCAGGTGCAGCTGGTCTTCCAATTTTAGGTCAATTAAAAAGTAAAGAATTAACTTATTGTGCATGCGTAGTTGTTAGATATTTTGGAGGAACTAAGTTAGGAAAGGGAGGAATGATAAAGGCATATAAAGAAGCAGTTAAAAAAACAATAGAAAGTTCTTTTATAATTAAAGAAGAAGTGCGTGAAGTTTATTGTATAAAATGTAAATACATTCAACATAATAATGTAATACAAGTAATAAAAAGAAATAACGTAGACATTGTTTTTTCTAGGATAGAGGAAGATTGTTTTTTTAGAATTGAATGTCCAATAAAAATAGTAGATATTTTAAAAAATAAATTTAAAGAATTAAATGTAGAGTTTGATAAAAACCTATTACCTAATCAATAGTATTTGTTTGCCAAGTATAAGTTCTTTTTCTAAACTTATCGTTTACTAAATCTTCTAATAATTCAGTATATTGTTCTTGTAATTTTTTATTTTCTTTAGTATATCTGCCTATAGTTTTTCTCATTCTTGACATATAATCCTTGTCTTTATTATGGTTTTCTATAGCCTCTTTTACCTTAAGCGCACCGTCATCTGCATCAAATGATTCATAATAATATCCGACATCTTGACAAAGATTTGCATTATGAACAACTGGCCAACCTAACCATGCTACATCAAAATATAAATAGTTTAAGTTGTTTTCCCATTGCCAACTTAAAACTAAATCTGCAAATCCATCTAAAAGATAATGTGTTTGTATTCTTGGCTCTGCTGTTAATAATTTTTTTGCTAATAATTTAGTAGGAGTTATAAATTTTTTAAAAGTCAAATTATCTTTTATTTTTTTAGCACCTACTAAATAAACCTTTTCAAGCTCAGCATACTCTTCCTCCATAAATTTTTCTAAAACTATTATAGGAAATAAGCAATTTTTCATTACAGAAATATTAGGTTCCATTACTGCAAGTTTTTTAATTTCTCTAGGTTCGTATAATTTATAACCGTGGCTTTTTCCATAAGACTCAATAGCTATAGGGTCCCATATAAAAGGAACTACTGTTGCATTGTTACATCTTCTTTTAAATTTATAATAAGATAAATTTGTGTTTTCCATTTGAGGAATACTCCATATTTGATCTGGAATTGCATAGTCCATTTTTCTATGCTCTACATTTGCATTATGCATTTCATATAATATCTTTTCCTGGTCTATTATAAAGTGATTACCACATTCGTAACAAACGAATTTTAAATTTTCGTTTTGTTTTTTCCATTGGCCATGCATATACTTTTCAACAGTTAAACCAAGTTGAATAATAACATCAAACCTATCTGATAAGCTTGATTTTAAGTCCATTAATGGAACTCCAGTATTGATTTCATCTAATACTTGTTTTGTATTATTAGTCTCGCTTTGATTTGAGTATAAAATTACCGCATCATGTCCTGCTTCTTTCAAAAGCATCGCCAAATACATTGCATTTTGATTTACGCCTGCTGACCAGATTGAACTACTACCCACATTAATCGTTACACCTATCTTCATCTATTCTATATATCTTAAACTAAACCATGGTCTTGAACAGTCCAACCTAAAGTATTAGTTAAATAATCTCTAGCACTTTGTGCAGCAGCTGTATGTTTTGAATTTCCAAAAGCTACTCTTTTATCACCTAAAGTTATACTAAAATTAGTAATACCTGAATCAGTAGTAGTTCCTAAATCAGAACCACCAGCAGATTGTAATGTTGCCGCCCATCCTATTAAAGTATCATCATAATTTGCAGTAGAAAGAACCGGCATTGTATTAGGATAACCAATTACACTATATCCATATACAGGACCCACATTTGCAACACTACTACTTGCCGAGTAAGTAAACGTTTTAATTTTATCTATGTTTTTCCAACTTCCTAAACTCTGATCAAACGCACTACTTCTAATCATATAACCACATGTTTTGGCAGAAGCAAAATCCCAATTTGCAACACTACCATTAAATATTCCTCCTGTTGCTAAAAATCCTTGGAAATTAGTTACTCCACTTAAATCCCATATTCCATATGTATATCCATTAACACTAACGTTTGCACTTGCATTTGCAGCCATATTTTGATTATAATTTGAACAATGCATAAACATAGCAGAAACGCTTTTTAATTGCGAAGAAGTTGGCCATTGAGATAAGTTTCCATTAAATGCGTAGCACTGATAAAACATGTTTGTGAATGCAATTGCTGAAACTGGTTGCCATTGAGAAAGAGAAGAGCCAACAAAATTATAACATTGCTGAAACATACTATTAAAGCTTGTAATTTTACTAACATCCCAATTTGTAAAAACCTCTCCAATCGCGTAGTTAAATCTAAACATAACTTTTGCATTATCAAGATTGCTAACATCCCAGCCGCTTAAACCTTGTCCCGTAAAACCATGACACCCGTAAAACATATATTCTGCAGTAACTAAGCTACTTGTATTCCATGTAGAAAAATCAACATCAAATGAAGGACTTTGATTTGTAAACATATAAGCGGAGCTAGTTAAAGAACTTGGATTCCAATTACTAACATCTGGAATAAATGTATTTTTTCTTACGTCAACTGTGCTAGTAGAATCTAGAGGATTTGTAATAGTATACAATGTTCCTATTGAAAGATCAGGAAGTGCACCAAATTCACCTTCATATATACCATCAACTGTAAGGCCATTAGTATGTAAGTGAGCATTTGAACATGCAAACATATAACTAGCATTTGTTAGAGAACTTACATCCCATGTTGAAAATGAACTACCATAAGTCATATCTCTCATTGCTTTAAACATATAATGCGCATCTTGTAAAGATGAAGTACCATCTCCATTTGTTCCCCAACCTGATAAATCTTGATTAAATACAAAACATTGTTCAAACATTCTACCTGCCTTTTCCATCGAACTTACGTTCCAATTACCGATAGGTTGATTAAATGATATTGCAGCGCCAAACATTCTATACATGTCAGTAGATTGTGATAAATTCCATGCCTCATATGTAGAGCCATTTACTGTTACATCTTGTCTATTCATTGGTTGATTATAAGAATAAGCTCTAAAAAACATTTGTCTAATTTCAGTAACAGAATCTGTATTCCACTTTTCAATACTTCCATTAAATCTAACAGCTGTGTGAAAAACATGCTTCATATTTTGAACATTTGAAGTATTCCATGCTGTATATGTATTTCCATTAACAGTAACCGCTTGGGTGTCCATATCTTGATTATATTGTCTCGCATTTATAAACATTGCATGTAATGAAGTAACGCTAGAAGTGTCCCAATAACTAATATCTTGATTAAATGAGCGACAAGCTGCAAACATATAATAAAAGCTTTCCATTTTTGAAGTGTCCCATGCAACATATGAGTTTCCTCCTACATTTACTAAAGCAGTATTCATAGGTTGATTATAAGCCATTATATCACTATATCCATAAAACATTCCGTGAATATTTTTTACATTTGAAGTATTCCAATTGCTTATAGAACTATTGAATGCATGTGCATCTCTAAACATATAAGCCATGTGTGTAACTCCTTTTACGTCCCATGCAAGAACGCCATCTGATCTTAATTTAGTATTGATATCGCCATTAAATGAGGTAGCTCCTTGAAACATTTGATAAAAACTAACTTTATCTGTGTCAGCATATGTTGTAGAGTAGTCTGTATTAATTACCCAAGAACTTATATCTCCATTAAATACGGGAGCCGAATAAAACAGGCTAGCAAAGTTTTTACAACCTGACGTATCCCATTGATTTAAGTTATTAGGATTGTATGATCTACAATATGCAAACATCCCATGATAAATATTGAATTTTCCTAAATTAACAACAGCACCATGACAAACACTTACATTATTTAAACTATTATTGGCATCAACTAAAGAACCACATCCATAAAATGCACCTCCTAAGTTAGTACAATTTTGCCATTGTGGAGAATCTGTTGCTAAAATATCTAAATTAGCACAAAATGCAAATGCATATATTGCCGATGTCCATGATATATCTCCCCATTGGTCTATGCTAATCCATTTACCCATATCTCTTGAGTGGAAAAAGGGTACATTTTTTATAGGGTCCCAAGCAAGTCCTCTCCAACTTCCAGTATAACTAGAGTCTGGACCATAATATATTTTTTGATTTCCAATACTAGAACTTAATGCTATTAAATCTCCATCAGCGTTTGTTCGTTGACATAAGTCTCCTGCTTCTTCAATTACATTAGCTGCTGACTTTCCAAAAATAGGTCTACCATATTCTAAAGTAATTGTACTTGTATTAGTAGATGCATCATAACTAGCACTTTGTACAGGTGCAGCTGATCTTACTCCCATTGAATAAACTAAATAAGAAACCGTACCTACTCCTGCTCTATTCGCACCTGTAAAAAATTCATCCCATCTAAACCCGCTAGGATCGACTATTGTCATTGTACTTCCAGATGCAGTCCATGATGTAATGCCTGCATAGTGGTCTTTTATGTGTTCTGCATGTTTCAATAATGCAATAGGACCAACGTTAGCAGTATCATCTGCTAATACATAACTATTTGCTGCAACGGCACCGTCTATATACTCATTGACCCAGTGGCCTGTTCCAGTATGGTGTGTGATTTTAAAATTAACAGCATCTGCTATTTTAATTTGATAATTACCAGCTGATGCGTATGTGTGTCTTGGAAAATTAGTTATATTACCAACGTTTACATAATCATCTACATCTCCATCACCCCAATCTACTTTAAAACTACCGTAAGCACATAATAAAAATTCTAAACTACCATCACTAATAGTATTATCACCGACTCTAATTGTAAATGTCATACCTGTATGGTTTGTAATTGCAGCAGCAGTACCTCCACTACCAGACTGAATAGTAGCTAAGCTAACATATGAATGAAGCCTTGAAATATCGTTTTTCATTTCTGGCACAGTAAATGAAATAGAAGTATTTCCAGTTGTTGCATCATATTCCCAAGTATTATTAATTTGTTTAAACCTATCAATAAATGATAGAACATCATCAACATCTCCTACAGAAATAGAAGTTGTGTAAGTATCTCCTGGTTGAAAACCTGTTAAGTCATGGTCTATTCTGCAATAACCTAATTCATCGTTTGTTAAACCACCTGCTAATGTAGTATCTCCATCGAATGAAACAAATTGACGATCAAACGCAGAATCTCCTGGTTGAAAATCAACATGAAAATTACCTTCATTTACAAATAGTCTAATTTCTGCTCCAGCAGCTGTTTGAAAAAACGCCTTTTGTGGAGAGCCGTGTGTTTCATGAATTGTCCATGGTATAACAGCTCCGTCAATATAACCATCATTAAATGAATCATCTGATGCTGAAATTGTCATAAATTCTTGCCAGCCTCCAATGTGATAATACATCCAAACAACTATATCTGATTGTGTTTCAAATGATTTTTTAGTATATAAATAAAATCCTGTTTCGTCACTGTTTACATTTTTATCTATACCTATGGAACCTGAAGGTGCAGATTGAGAAATTACCTCATTGTCTATTCCTTCTTTAAATACATTAATACTTCCTTTTATTAATTGTGCCATTTTTATTATTTTATTTTTTATTTAATATTTTATTTTAAACTATCTCTTACTACTAAACATATTTTCTTTAGAGTACCAGAGTATAATCCGTCATCGTCTGTTTTGTTACCAGCACCATGATCAGAACCAAACATAAGAGTAGAATTAGATGCGTCTCTAAATCTATACCAAATAGTAAATTGTACACCTTTTCTCCAATGATTATGTGTCGTATTACCACTTAATTTGTGAATATAAGGGTTGTTAGCAGAACTATAATTAAGGGCATCATATATTTGATTATCCCATGCACTATTATTACCTGTTTTAGTTTCATCCTCACTTTGTGTAAAATTATCAGGAGCCTTTGTAGGAAAGTAACCGATATCCGGACCATTGTAAGATATTTCCCAATGATCTTGATCTTCACCTGTTATTGGATTGGTATGAATATGTTTCATCAGCTTAAACCAATTAGTAACGTTTTTATAACCTTTGTTATTTATGTTATGGAATGGGTATCGACTTATTTTAGTTCTATAATGATGGAATGCTGTGTCACCGACAACGGGCGTCATTGCATTCCAACCATTCCAAAAATCTAAAGATAATAACTTTCTATCAGGATGTCCATCAATCTCTTGTCTTGCTTGTGCAGGTAAAGGACTTGATCTAAATTCACAGAAATAATTAGCTGTAGTATCTGATTGAGTATTTGTTGAACCACCTGGTTGAACCCACCAGCCCATGTCCATGTCTACTCCGACTAATTCAACTTCTACTCCTTCTCTTGTATCAATTCCATCTTGATCTGCCGCTCCATTTACCCATTCAGTTATGTCTGCAATGTACATGTTATAAGGATTAGAAACTGTATTAAATTGTTCATAATCATTTTCACTATTAAATCTACTTCTTTTAATATGAATATAAGGACCTGCTACGACATTTGGCCAGGTTGGCGGTAAATTACTACTATTAAAATTAGTAAGATCCATAGAATATCCAGTTAACATAGGAGTTCCACGATCATCCCAGTTAGGAAGACCTGTACTACCTGCTCCTAAATATTGATCTCCATAAGTTCCTTGTCCATTATCTAAATGGCCACTTAATGGAAATTTAGGTTTTAAAATACCATAAGGTGTAGTATTCCAATATCCACTAAATGTTAGTGTTGTTTGAGAAGCACTTGTTAATAAGTTTGTGTTTCTAGCAGGAAAACCTAAATCTATCATATTATTTACAGTCACACCATCAGGCTTTTCATTAGTTAAAGCTAAATTTCTAGTAACATGTCTAAAAGAACCATTTGGTGTAGAAATTTTAAAATGAAAAACAAAACTGTCATTCCAGCTTGAATTATAAAGATAAGCAAATCCTTGTAATAGTCTAATTCCAAATGCAGTTCCACCATATAGCGTCACTAATTCAAACATTTCCATTGGTCTACTATCTCCATTAATATTTGTTAAATCTTCATACTCTAATGTAAAATCAGCTCCATTGTAATTACCTTCACTATCTTGTAAAGTAAAAGTTGTAGTAACCTGTGTATTAACTAATGCGCTTTCAGAAAAAGTTTGTGGAGTAGTCCAACCTGAAATATCAAATGATATATTATTTGGAACTGGTGTAATTATTGAATTATCTTCTACCCACCATCCATTTTGAATTAAACCAAACCTTGCAGTAGATGCTGCTGAATTTGCAGTATGTGCAGGTAAACCAAACTCTAATCTACCTTCATATGAATTACCATCAGATGCACTATGATTATAGTGACCATTGTGTGTAATTGTATTTAAGTTTTGTAATTCACCAACTAATTTTACTAATAATGCATCTATTTCTGCTGT
>TARA_B100001093_G_scaffold130799_1_pt1 | contig 10893 bp, 8 predicted proteins | sample TARA_B100001093 | Tara Oceans TARA_B100001093 (sample SAMEA2623116) | marine metagenome | biome: marine biome (ENVO:00000447); feature: surface water layer (ENVO:00002042); material: "saline water (ENVO:00002010), including plankton (ENVO:xxxxxxxx)" | depth 5 m
TTAAACCCTTATGAACATGGGGAATGTTATGTTACTGATGATGGTGCTGAGACGGATTTAGATTTAGGTCATTATGAAAGATTTTTGAATATTTCAACTTCTCAAAATAACAATGTAACAACTGGAAAAATTTATCAATCTGTCATTAACAAAGAAAGAAAAGGTGATTATTTGGGAAAGACTGTTCAGGTTGTTCCTCATATAACTAATGAAATTAAAGAACATATTCTTAAACTTGGTAAAGATGGAAACTATGATGTTGTCATAACTGAAATTGGTGGAACTGTTGGAGATATTGAATCTTTACCTTTTATAGAATCTATAAGACAATTAAAATGGGATTTAAATAAAGATGTACTATTTATTCATTTAACTCTTATTCCATATTTATCAACTTCGGGAGAGCTTAAGACAAAACCAACTCAACATTCTGTTAAAACATTACTAGAATATGGAATTCAACCAGATATTTTAGTTTGCAGGACAGAATATCATCTAGATAATGGATTGAGAAAAAAAATTGCACTTTTTTGTAATGTAGAACAAGAATGTGTAATTGAATCTATAGACGCTAAAACTATTTATGAAGTTCCATTATTAATGCTAAAAGAAAAACTAGATATTGTTGTTTGTCAAAAACTCGAACTAAATCATGAAATAGAGCCTGACTTGAAAAAGTGGAACAACTTTCTGAGTAATCTACAAGTTCCAAAACAAGAAATAAATATTGCGTTAATTGGCAAATATGTTGAACTTAGGGATTCTTATATTTCTATTGCTGAATCATTAATTCATGCTGGTTCAAAAAATAAAACTAAGGTAAACATACATTGGATTCACTCATCAAAATTAGAAGAAGAAAGTTGTGCAGAATTATTAAAAGGCATAAATGGTGTTATAGTTGCACCTGGATTTGGATCTAGAGCAATTGAAGGGAAAATAAAAGCTGTTGAATATGCTAGGGTCAAACAAATACCTTTTCTTGGCATTTGTTTAGGAATGCAATGTGCTGTTATAGAATTTGCTAGAAATGTTTTAAAAATGGAAAATGCCCATTCAATAGAAATTGATTCTCAATCAAAATACCCTGTTATTAGCATGATGGAAGAACAGAAACAGCTAGAAAAAATGGGGGGAACCATGAGGCTAGGCTCTTACCAATGCGATATTGAACAAAACACTTTATTGCATCAAATTTATTCCAAGAAAACAATACACGAAAGACATAGACATAGATTTGAATTTAATAATCAATTTAAAAACGATTTTGAATCAAATGGAATGATTTTTTCTGGAAAGAATATAAAGAATAATTTAATGGAAACTATTGAAATTCCAACCCATCCATGGTTTATAGGAGTCCAATACCATCCAGAATATAAAAGCACTGTTGAAAATCCCCACCCAATATTTTTAAGTTTAATTGAAGCTGGATTAAAACACGCTTCTTCAATTAAATAAGTAAATAATGTCACCTGAAGAAATAGTTGAAAAAATGATTTCTAAAGATTCATTTAGTAAATGGCTGAATTTGGATATTATCCAAATAAAAAAAGGTTTTTGTAGTTTAAAAACAACCATTACTAAAGAAATGACTAATGGATTTAATCTTTCTCATGGCGGTATTTGTTTTAGTATTGCAGATAGTTGTTTAGCTTTCGCAGCCAATTCTTACGGAAAAATCTCCCTCACAAAATCTGCAGAAATTAAATTTATTAAAAAGGTAAATATTAACGATACAATCACTGCAAAATGCCATCATTCAGCAAATGATAAAAATAATTTCAATATTGATTTAATTAATCAACATCATGAAAAAATTGCAAATTTTATTGGTACAGTTCATTTCACCAATAAAGTTTGGTCATAAAATTAAAACTTAAATTTGATTCATATTTGAGTTAACTTTAAAAAAAAATTGATGAAGCCAGTATATATTTTTGATGCCATAAGAACTCCAATTGGAAACTTTGGAGGTTCATTAAGCAACGTCAGAGCGGATGATTTAGCAGCACACCCTATAAAAGAACTAATCAAAAGAAATAATAAAACTGATTGGGAGCATGTAGAAGATGTTATTTTAGGGTGCGCTAATCAAGCTGGAGAAGACAATAGAAATGTTGCAAGAATGGCTCTTTTATTAGCAGGTCTTCCTTTCAGTATTGGAGGGGAAACTATAAATAGACTGTGTTCTTCAGGATTGGCAGCAACTATAAATGCTTACAGAGCAATTTCACTTGGTGATGGAGATTTATTTATTACCGGCGGAGTTGAACACATGACTAGAGGGCCTTGGGTAATTTCAAAAGTTTCCAAAGCTTTTGGTAGAGATGCTCAAATGCATGACTCAAGTTTTGGTTGGAGATTTATTAATCCAAAAATGGAAAAAGTTTATGGTACTGATGGAATGGGTCAGACCGCTGAAAATTTAGTAGATTTATATGGAATTTCTAGAGAAGATCAGGACTTATTCGCCTATAATTCTCAGATGAAAGCAACTAAAGCATATGAAAGTGGAAGATTGTCAAAAGAAATATGTTCTGTAACCATTCCTCAAAGAAAGAAAGAAGATATAATATTTGAAAAAGATGAATTTATTAGATCAAAAACTACCATTGAGAAATTAAATTCTCTAAGACCAGCATTTAGAAAAGAGAATGGTTCCGTTACTGCTGGAAACTCATCTGGGTTAAATGATGGCTCTGCAGCCCTATTAATTGGAAATGAATATGCCGCAAACAAAAATAACTTATCTCCTATGGTTAGAATTCTAGGTGCCGCTGTTGCTGGAGTAGAACCAAGGATCATGGGAATTGGCCCTGTAGAAGCTACTAAAAAGTTATTAAAGAGAACAGGATTATCATTAGATCAGATGGATATTATTGAAATTAATGAAGCTTTTTCTGCACAAAGTTTAGCTTGTATTAGAGCACTAAAACTGGAAGATAATGATCCAAGAATTAATCCAAATGGTGGTGCTATAGCCATTGGTCACCCTCTTGGGATGACTGGAGCAAGATTATTACAAACTGCCGCTATTGAACTTCAAGAACAAAAGAAGAAATATGCTCTAATAACAATGTGTATTGGAGTAGGTCAAGGATATGCTGCAATAATTGAAAGACCCTAGAATATATGATTTATGAGTTTGAAAATATAATTCCAACTATTCATCCATCTTCATTTATTCATGAGCAAGCTAATGTAACTGGAAATGTTGAAGTTGGTAAAAATGTTTATGTTGGACCAGGAGCAGTATTGAGAGGTGATTGGGGAAAGATTATTATTGAAGATGGGAGTAATGTTCAGGAGAATTGTGTTATTCATATGTTTCCAGGAACAACTGTACATATTAAAAAAGGAGCTCATTTAGGGCATGGCTGTATAATTCATGGTGCATCAATTGGTGAGAATTCCTTAATTGGAATGAATTCAGTAATTATGGATGATGCAGTAATTGGAAATGAATGTATTGTAGGAGCATTAACCCTTGTTAAAAGTGAAATGAATGTCCCCAACAGGAAAATAATTATTGGTAACCCTGGAAAAATTATTAAAGACGTTTCTGATGAAATGATTAAATGGAAGAGTGAAGGAACTAAATTGTATCAAAAACTTCCATCAGATTGTATCAATTCACTAAAAGAATGTATTCCTAATACAAAAAAAATAGCTTCTAAAAATCAGGATCACGTGTATAAAACTTGGAATAAGACCAAAGAATAAAACTTATAAAAAATTATTCTTCTTCATCCATTCATCGTTATACATTTTCCCGACATACCTGCTTCCCGAGTCATGAAGTAATACTACAACAACGTCTTCTTTCTTAAAATGTTTTTTTAATTGTATAACTCCTCTTACAGCTGCACCACATGAATTTCCTGCAAAGATTCCTTCTTCTCGGGCTAACTTTCTTGTATAAATAGCTGCATCTTTGTCTGTTACTTTTTCAAAGTTATCAATAACATCGAAATTTACATTTTCAGGGATTATATCCTCACCAATACCCTCTGTAATGTAAGGGTATATTTCGTTTTTATCAAAAATACCAGTTTCATGATATTTTTTAAAAACTGAACCATAAGTATCGATTCCCCAAACTTTTATATTAGGGTTTTTTTCTTTTAAAAATTTTCCAACTCCAGAAATAGTTCCTCCTGTACCAACACCCACAATAAAATGAGTTATTTTACCATCAGTTTGTTTCCAAATTTCAGGACCAGTTTGTTCATAATGAGCAATAGTATTTGAGGGATTATCATATTGGTTAACATACCATGAATTAGGTGTTTCATCAGCAATTCTCTTGGAAGTGGAATAATAAGAACGAGGATCATCTGGTGGTACGTCTGTAGGACAGACAATTACCTCAGCTCCCACAGCACGAAGAATGTCAAACTTTTCTTTTGATTGCTTATCTGTTGAAACACATATGAGTTTATAGCCCTTAACAATAGCTGCTAAAGCAAGACCCATTCCCGTATTTCCTGAAGTTCCTTCAACGATGGTTCCTCCCGGATTTAATCTACCATCTAATTCAGCATCTTCAACCATTTTTAAAGCCATTCTATCTTTTACGGAGCTTCCAGGGTTAAAGAATTCTACTTTTGCTAAAACTGTCGCACTGACATCTTTAACAATATTGTTTAATCTTATTAAAGGGGTATTCCCTATAGTTTCAAGAATATTATTGGCAACTTCCATTAGTGATTTTTTCGGTAAAAGTAGAAAAACTAAGGATAAAATAGAGAAATAAAACCTTGATTATTGACCGAGTAAATTTAATGCTTCTCTAGAGGTGATAATTTTGTTTTGAAATTCACCGACTATAAAACAATCAATTAGTCCATTATCAAAAAGTTTTGATCTAAACTTTAAAACGTTTTTATATTCCATAAAATCTCCCATATAGTATTTAGTATAGCCTTGGCCAGCATTTGTTTTGGCCATAACTTTTCCAAGTTTTTTGAAACTTGCAAGTATATCACCCGGCACTTTTTCTTTAAAAGCTCCAACTTGAACTCTAAATCTCACCATTTCAGGGTCAATTGGATTTTCTGAAGCTTTAGAAGAAATTTCAAGATTTTCTTTAAAGTTTTCATTCACTTCAAATCCAGCTTCTTTCAGAGTAATTCTTTTTCCATTTTGAAAGGCTACTAAAAAAGCATCATTATAACCAGAAAGTGATAAATCAATTTTGTGAGAAGCTGCTTCAGATTTGTCAGAATATGAACCTGAGAAAAATCTATATAATCCGTCGTCTCCTTTAATTCCAACTACATTAGGGATTCCTTTGAAAACAGATTTTTGGATTTTTCTGTTAAAGGCTCCAATTTGTACTCTAAATGTAGGTGCGTTATCATCAGGTGTTATAACAGGGACCATATCTTCATTATTCTCCGGTTGAGAATCTGATGAATCTTCGATTATTATTTCTGATGAATCTTCACTTATAATTTCTTGGGAATCTTCAATTATTTCTGGAGAATTAATAATTTTTTCTATTTGCTCATTTTCTAATGGTTTAACATCTTCATTTTCAGCAATTTCAACTACTCCTTGAACCTCAACATTGTTTTCTTCCAATTCTTTAATTTTATCAGATAATTCTTTTTCATCATATCCACCAAGAACGTACATAATAGAATCTCCAGATTCTTTAACTTGAAAATCTTTATCAGCTAGTTTTTCCCACAAATCTTCAGCTGAAACTCCTTGAACATCCGAACCAATCACAATAAATAAATCTTTTTTAGGTTTTTCATTTTCAACTTTCTTTTTATCTGTTGCAGTGATTTTTGATCTTAAAGGACCAGCATATGATTTGTTGACAATGGTATCCCACTTGGCATACTCACCAGTTGAATCTTTATACATTTTATAAGCCAAAAGAAAATCGTCATCTGTCATAGTTACCCCATCTCCATTTACAATAACGTCTTCATAAGTAAGTAATTCTTTATCAAATGAGTTTGGAACTCCATCTCTATCATCGTCTACTGGACATCCAAAGGCATCAACTTGTGTTTTAGGTGGAGTTTTAGCACATAAATCTATATGATCAACTATACTATCTCCATCAGAATCAATGGTGTCTTGTAGAATTAAGTTCATAGAAACTTCATCCATAAGGGGGTCTAATGGGGGATCTTTCTTTTCAGCATTAAAGTCATAAGCAATAGCTATATGGGTGTACAATAAATTATCTTTTCCTATACCAAGTGGGAAATTATTAGAATTATAAATACCATCTATATAATCTGAACTAGTGAAATGCATGGCAGTTCCAACTCTAAACTTTAGTTTATTTCCAACATGAAGGTGAGCACCAATTTCAAGTGGGATACCTACAGCATATTTATTAGCAGGTTGATCTACAGAAAATATACTTACATCACTGTCAAAATTAATTTCATCTGTAGGATCTGTATCTACCTGAGAATTATATTCAATAGATTCGATTCCCAAATGGATGTAAGGTTCAACAATATGTCCTTTTTTTAACAACTGATTAAAATTATAGTTGAAGGTTATACCTCCAGATTTTATGGTGGAATTAAAGATTAAACCTTCAGGGAAAAGAGCACTTTGATAGTTTTGTTTAACACTTGTATTTCCAAACATTGCATAAAAAGCAACATCTAAATATTCATTGATAGGGTTTATCAACCTAAGAGTGTAAGAAAACCCTCCTTGAAACGGAGATCTTTTAATATTATTTTTACCTGGTACAGTATCGCCAATATCTCCAAAAAAGGATAATGTTCCTACTCCAAAAGAAACTGTAGGTTTGTACAAACTTTCCTCTTCATATTCTGGTTCAGGTTTTTTTAATCTTTCTGCGTACTCTTCCCAATAATTTAATTTTTTAAGTTCTAGATTTCTTGGATTGATTAAGCTTTTACCCTTACCACTAGTAACAATAGTATCCTTCGAATCAAGAATGATATCGGTGGAATCGTTATTTTGGGCGTTAAAGAGACTACTTAGTAGCAGTAGATTTAGAATAACTATAAAATGTTTTCTTTTCATAAAGTACCCTCTATACGCAACTTACGCTAATTAAGTTACTCAAATATACGTCAATTTATATTGTTTTTTTAATTTTCAGAGTAAATACCCTTTAAAAGAACAATTGATTATTTTTACACTTAAATCAAAGAAATGAAAGATAATAGCGGAAACGTTCAATTTAATATAACTGAAAATGGTATTGGAATCATTAAATTTTATCATCCTCTTAGCAACTCTTTGCCAGGTGAGCTACTAAAAAAAATTTCAGACAATATCAATTCAGCTAGTGAAAATAAACAAGTAAAAGTTATTATTCTTAAATCTGAGGGAAATAGAGCTTTTTGTGGAGGTGCAAGCTTTAACGAATTAATTAATATTCAAAATATAACTGAGGGAATAAATTTTTTTTCTGGGTTTGCTAATGTTATAAATTCATGTAGAAAGTGTTCTAAAATTATTATTGGAAGAGTTCAAGGAAAAGCAGTTGGTGGTGGAGTTGGATTAGCCAGTGCTGTAGACTACTGTTATGCTACTGAACATTCTGCTGTAAAACTAAGTGAACTAGCACTCGGCATTGGACCATTTGTTGTAGGACCCGCAGTTGAGAGAAAAATAGGTTTATCTGCTATGAGTACACTTGCCATAAATGCCAATAAATGGTTTGATGCGAATTGGGCACTTCAAAAAGGGTTGTACGCAGAAATTTTTAAAAATAGTGATGAAATGGATTTAGCTATCAATCAACTATCAAATGATTTGAGATCTTCTAGCTCAGAAGCTATGAAAAAACTTAAAAAAACTTTTTGGGAGGGAACTGATCATTGGGACGATTTATTAAATAAAAGAGCTGAAATTTCTGGAAGTTTAATACTGTCAGATTTCTCAAAAGAAACCATTCATAAAATCCAAAATAAATAACCTTGTGAAAACTTATTTTGGCTCCATTCAAAAACTATCATTTGAAATTAACAAACTATTAGATAATAAAAATATATATATGGTATTTGATGAAAATACCTTAGAATATTTAAACGCTTTTGAAAGTATTATAACACAAAATATAAAGTATCTGGTCATTCCCTCAGGTGAGGAAAATAAGAATTTAGATAATGTAACTGAAATTTGGAATTTTTTAAACCTTAACCATGCAAAAAAAGGAGACTTTCTTTTGATAATTGGAGGAGGAATGATTGGGGATATGGCAGGTTTTGCCGCATCTAATTTCAAAAGAGGAATGAAATTTATATTATTTCCTTCTACTCTTTTATCTATGGTTGATTCATCAATAGGTGGCAAAACTGGATTCAATTATAATTCCATAAAAAATAATATCGGTGCATTATCTTATCCAGAAGCTGTTTTCTATGATGTTAATTTTCTAAAAACATTACCTGAAAATCATATTATTTCAGGACTTTCTGAAGTTTATAAGCATAGTATTATTGGAGATCGTACTCTTTGGGATTACCTTAAATCTAATCCAAAGAAATTGGACTATAATTATATCATTGAAAGATCTTTTATTTTAAAATCTAAAATTGTAGAAAAAGATCCTAATGAAAATAACATCAGAAAAAAACTAAACTTTGGTCATACTATTGGGCACGCTATAGAAAGCTTCTATTTAAATAAGAAACAACCCCTTTTACATGGATTTGCTATAGCAAAAGGTATGATTATTGAATCATTTATTGCAAAAAAAGAAAGAATACTAAACGATGATGATTATCAAGAAATAAGAAATATACTATCAAAATATTTTAACTCATATATAGACTTTAAAATAAAAACTGATTCTTTGACGAAATTGATGAAATTTGACAAGAAAAATACTTCCGAAAAAATTAATTTTTCTTTACCAAACTCTATTGGAAAAGTCTCTATTAATCATGAAATAGCATTAAAAAAAGTGGAATCTTATTTATTAGATTTTTTTCAAAATGATTGAAATTTCTTCAAACAAACAAACTATTTATGGATCAATAGATTTAGAATCTTCTAAAAGTATTAGTAACAGGCTTTTAATCATTAGAGAGTTTTGCAAAACTAAATTTGAAATTCAAAACTTAAGTAATGCCACGGACACCAAAATTTTAAATGAAACATTAGAGGTTTATGAAACAAAAAAAGACATTAAATGTGAAGATGCAGGAACAGCATTAAGATTTGTAATGGCATTTCTAACAACAAAAAAAGGGAATTGGGTAGTTTCAGGAAGTAAAAGAATGCATGAAAGACCTATTAAACCTCTAGTAGATTGTCTTGTTAAATTAGGTGCCAATATTCATTATTTAGAAAAGGTAGGGTTCCCTCCTATTAAAATAAAAAGTAAAAAATTATATTGTAAGAATTTAAGTTTACCAGGGAATATAAGTAGTCAATTTATATCTGCTTTACTAATGGTTGCCCCAAAAATAAAAGGTGGGTTAAACTTAGAAATTACCTCCAAAGTTTTATCTAAACCATATATTGATATGACCCTGGATTTGATGAGCGAATTTGGAATTGAGTATAGTTGGGAAAACAATCTAATAAAAGTTAAAGAACAGAATTACTCATCTAAAAATATAAAAGTTGAAAATGATTGGTCTTCAGCTTCATTTTGGTACAGTTTTTTGGCTTTGTCTAAATCTGGAGAAATTAAAATCCCCAATTTATATGCTAATTCAGTTCAAGGAGATTCAGTTTTATCGATTATATATTCTAGACTAGGGATTAAGACAGAATTTTATGGGGATTCTATAGTTCTTTCAAAAACCATAAAAATAGCTAAAGAGATAGAATTAGATCTTTCAAATTTTCCTGATCTTGCATTACCAATCATAGTGACTTGTTGTGGACTTGGGATAAAAGCTCATTTAATGGGATTAGAAAGTTTGAAAATTAAGGAATCTAACAGATTAGAATGTATTAAAAAAGAACTAAAAAAATTCAATATTAGCTGTGAAATAGATAGCTCGTCGATTAAGATAAATGAGAATCAAAAAATAATTCAACCAAAATCCTCAGTAGAATGTCATAACGATCATAGAATAGCCATGAGTATTGCTCCACTATGTATGAAAGTTGATTCTATAAAGTTTGATGATAAAGATGTAGTGAATAAATCTTATCCTAAATTTTGGTCGGATATTCAAAATGTTGGAATAGATTTTAGGTAAGTTTACCTAAAATTTAGAGATTTTAATATTAAACTAATTAGTTATTGAAAAAAATTAGTTTTTTTTGTTTTAAATTACAATTCATGTTTGGTAGGGAAAATATTCAGTCAATAGTTCATTCTTTATTTTTTGAACGGTTTATTACAATAGTTATTTTAGTCAATTCTATTTTAGTTGGAGTTGAAACAGCTTATCAGAGCGATTTAATTAAAATTGTACAAATCTCTTGTTTGATCATCTTTGTAATTGAAATTTCAATGCGATTTTTTGCAAGGGAGTCTATAAAATCTTTCTTTAAAGAAGGTTGGAATATTTTTGACTTGGTTATTGTACTTATAAGTTTAATACCTGAAGATATATCAGGTGATAGTGGTCTAGTTAGTTCATTTAGAGTTCTGAGAATTTTTAGAGTTTTGAGACTTTTAAGAGCCTCACCCGAAATAAGACTGATTGTTTCAGTTCTAATAAAATCAATAAAATCTCTTTGGTACAATGCATTGGTTTATATTATTTTTTGTTATTTATTTACATTGATTGGTGTTGTATTATTTAAATTACCTCCAGATATTACAGAAGATCAAAAATATGAAATACAACAAGTAACTTCTCTAGGCGATAAGATAGATCCTTTTGGAAGTGTTGGAGAAGGATTCTTGACATTATTTAGCATTACTTTAGGATATGAATGGTGGCAAACTAGAAATACTTTAGAAAA
>TARA_B100001093_G_scaffold356615_1_pt1 | contig 10888 bp, 10 predicted proteins | sample TARA_B100001093 | Tara Oceans TARA_B100001093 (sample SAMEA2623116) | marine metagenome | biome: marine biome (ENVO:00000447); feature: surface water layer (ENVO:00002042); material: "saline water (ENVO:00002010), including plankton (ENVO:xxxxxxxx)" | depth 5 m
TCGGTGAACGGGGTGAATTTTCACCCCCCTACCGAACTTCGATACGACTCCGGCTGGAAAACTTTGATCCAGCCAAAACATTTTTTTAAAGCGTGATCCCCATGCCTTTTCAGAGCACCGTGGGTGACTACCAAACAGTCGCCACCCTGGAGACATTCGGCTTTCTTCCGCCGATGACCCAGGACGAGATCTATGACCAGATCGCTTACATCATTGCCCAAGGTTGGAGCCCGCTCATTGAGCACGTCCACCCTTCCAATTCCATGGCCTCTTATTGGTCTTATTGGAAGCTCCCGTTCTTCGGTGAGAAGGATTTGAACGTTGTCGTAAGTGAACTCGAGGCTTGCCATCGCGCATACCCCGATCATCACGTTCGCATGGTCGGCTACGACGCATACACCCAGGGCCAAGGTGCCTGTTTCGTTGTTTTCGAAGGACGCTGATCTTTCGGCTTCATGATTCCGAGCCCTGAATTGATCAGGGCTCAAATTTTTCTGAAGGGACTTGTTCCCTTCAACTCACGTCGACATTCTCGGGCGGACATGGCAAGACTCTCTAGTCGCGAACTCGCACTTGAGCGCCGTAAGGCTCTCACCACTGCTGGCAAAAAAGCATCCGTTGCTGTTTCAGCAGGTGCGAATCGAGTTAGGACGGCCGACGATGCCCGCAAAACTCGCACCAATTCAGATCCAGTCGCGTCAGTCTCTCGACACGCTGCTACTCCGATTTCTGTAGAGCGACCAAGCAATCCATCCTTAGCAGCCCCAACGTCCTCTCATCGTTCTCGTGTGAAACCTGTCAGTCAACCGAGTCGTGAACTTGTGCTGGCACGTCGAGAAGCACTCTCACGTCGTGGTAAGTCAGCAGACACCACAAGAGATCGGAATCGGGCTGAGATTGCCCGTAAAGCTGCAGCAACGACTTCTTCAACTGGGTCCTCTTCAACAAAGAAAGAGTGTGGTTGTGGTGGTGAAGCTGCCGTTGAAAAACCCACTGGTGCGAGTCGTCGGTCTGTCTCTGTCGATCTTTCAACTAAAACTTCCTCCCGCCGCACAACTTCTCCAAAGCGTCGTGCAATCGATAATCCCAGTCGTGCACTTGTTTTAGCCCGTCGTGAGGCCATGTCTAAGCATGGGAAAACAGCTGGTAAACAACCGACGAGTGCCGCTGCAGTTGCCCGTCAGGCAAATCCTGATCTCACCAGTCGAGAGCTAGCTCAGCAAGTGCGTGAGCTTCGTGCAAAGTCGGGAGCCCGCAGTAAGCAGAGCGCTGGTGTGACGCGACCAACTGGTCCTAATAAGAATGGATCTAAGCAAGTCGCTGCGGCTGATGCCCACTGGAAGGTTGGTGAATCAGAGACGACTGGTGGTCAGACAGTGACTGGAACTCAGGCCAATCGCTCCACTAAGACCACAGGCAACGAAGCCAGCACTTGCCGATCTATTACCGGTACTGAATATCTCGGTGCAGAAGTCTTCCAAACGTTCTGTCAGAACGCTCCTGTTTCAACTACGCCAGCCAAAGTTCGAGTGTCTGCCACTTCGCATGGCAACCGCGTAACTGGAAATGAAGTTGGGCGCTCTGAGAAGGTCACTGGAGATGAGCCCGGTACCTGTAAAAGCGTGACAGGCACTGAATATATCTCAGCAAATCAGAGCGCTGCCTACTGCGGTGGAACGAACCCCTCCCCTCGTAAAGTTGGTCACAGCCTTACGCAACAGGGACGTCCTGTAAGTGGTGTGATGGTGGGCAGATCTTCCAGCGTGACCGGCGACGAAGCTGGTGCGAATCGTTCCCTCACGGGTGATCAATACTTAGGGTCAGATCCACTCCCTGAGGGGCGTCCAGCAGCCAAGGTTGGTTTGTCTGGAACTCTCTCTGGAACAGGTGTTACCGGCACGATGGTTGGCCGTTCCTCAAATGTCACGGGCAATGAATTTGGATCTTGCCATCGTGTAACCGGTGATCAGTACATCAGTTCAGAACAAGTCAATTCGTTTTGTGGAGCGAAGCCAGATCCAGAAGCGGCCAAGGTTGGATTCAGTATCACCAACCGCAACCAGGTGGTCAGTGGCACGCGTACTGGGCGCTCCGAGAAGGTCACCGGTGACGAGCCAGGAAGTTGTAAGGCAGTGACGGGAACTCCCTACGCAGGTCTTGAACAGGCTGGCCAGTATTGCGGTAATTCCGCAGTCCAAGCGATTCGTGAGCGGACACCTGTGCGCCCCGGTACTCCTGCAGCTCCAATGACAGGCCTACAGCCAGGTATTGGTGGAGTAATGACAGGTGGTGAACGAGGAGCTTGTGAAGTTGTGACCGGCACTCCTTACATCGGTGCCGATCAGCTTTCAGCCGCCTGTGGGGCAGAAGCACCCGCTGGAACAGACAGTCATGGTCAATCCCCAGAAGGGTCCAGTTGGACTCGATTCAGTGTGGTCTCCCCAGCGCGAGCTGCTCAGCAACAACGGGATTCCGGCAAAGGGGTCACTGGAACGTCCTACGAAGACAGCAGCCGAATTACGGGCCCTTTTGATCTGGCCGGTGGGAAAATCACCGGCACGGAGCAATTCCGATTTGATAATCGCGAATTTCAGGAGCGTCACAGCCAACGTCAAGTCCAACGTCAATTTCAACCCACCACACCTGAGGTTGAAGCCGCTGCTCAAGAACCTGCTTCCCGGGTCACAGGAGAAGGCTCTTCTACCAAAGTTACTGGTGATGACTGGGATCGTGGCGAACACGTAACGGGTACGGAAGGCGTCTCAGCTCGTCGTCGTAATCCAAGCCGCTCCGGCGCGAGGGAAGCAATGCCCCCATTTGAACGAAAGCGAAACGATCAGTCCGAGTGGCCGGAAAGTCGTGTCACTGGTTCCAGTGGCAACACTGGAAAAGGTTCACTGATCACCGTTTCTGGCGGAGCACGGGGCTGATCAACTGATGGTTTGGTCTAAGCCTTCTAGCGGCGGGCGACCTCTGTTTCCCACCGCTCCAACTCGACGTCAGATGCAACGGGAGAAATCCGAAGCCACGTTGTCCTCTCAAGCAGATAAGGGGCCAGTGTCGGCTCGCTCCGCTTCCCTAGAGAGGAGACGCGCTCTCACCACATCGGGTAAAGCAGCTGTTTTGGTGCAGGGCACCACTGGCGCTGGACGAGTGAGAACAAGTCAAGACAGCAGACGTTTAATTCCCCAACAACCTGGTTGGGTGCGTCGGGATCAGAGCCAGACAGTTGAGCTGTCTGGACCCTTGAATCGCTCTACACCCTTCTCTTCCAATCGTTCAATAGCCAATGGCAACCATCCTCTTACGGATCAGGTCGCTAACGATCACTTACGTGCTTACGAATTAGAAGTCAAGGGGCGCTTCGAAAGAATCGTTCCGCTACTTCAGAAAGTCTCAGCTCTCCAACATCAATCGGATTTCATCGATCAGGCACAGCTTTTGGCTCGCCGTGAACTCGGATTTGACTTGCCCTCCCACATTCTTGAGACCGCCTGGGTACGTCCTTTGGACATGAGAGCGCTTTATGCCTGGTGCGTTTTCGAATCGCATCGTGTATTCAGTGATTCTTTCTTTCAGAACGACCCTCTCGCTTCATCTTCAGGGAGTGAGGCAGCAAGGTCTTTTGATCAATTTCTCCTTGATTGTGGTTTTCATCTGCTTGACGTGACACCTTGCTCGGATGGCCGGCTGGCTCATTCCATTGCTTATGCCTTGCGCATTCCGTTTAGTTCAGTTCGCCGTCGCTCCCATGCTGGAGCCATGTTTGATGTTGAAAATACTGTCAATCGATGGGTCAAGACTGAGCACCGCCGTTATCGCGAATCAACCCCCAACGCAGCTAGCGATGACACGAGCTACCTCAAGGTAGTGACATATCACTTCAGCTCATTGGATCCAAATCATCAGGGCTGCGCTGCGCATGGAAGCGACGATAAGTTGGCAGCTTCCGCTGGATATCAACGTCTCCTTGATTTTCGTCAGGCCGTTGAAAACAGCTTTTGCTGCGGAGCTTCCGTTGATTTGTTGCTGATTGGACTTGATACCGATTCAGACGCGATTCGTGTTCATCCACCGACCAACGACAGCTCCACTCAATTGGATCGTTGGGTTTCGGCTCAAGATCTCTACGACGCAACCTTGTTGATGCCTCCTGATCAAGCGTTGGCTCAAATTGCCGAAGCTGTTGAAACAGGAGCTTCTGGAACGATGAGTTCAGGAATGATTTCATTCCTCACTCGTTTGATTTCAAATAATATTTCTCAGATTGATTATGTTCGTCAACTTCATGGTGGACCTTATCCCGATGCAGGCCACGCTGAACGTTTTATTGGTGTTGGGATTGGTTTTAAGGAAGTGCATCTACGGAATCTGACTTATTTTGCTCACCTCGACACTGTTGAAGAGGGTGCACCAGATTTAGATGTTGGTGTAAAAATATTCAAGGGTTTAAATGTTTCACGTGATCTTCCTATCCCTGTCGTGATTCGTTTTGATTACTCCGGTGCTGTTCCTGGTGCGCGAGAACGCGCGATTTCTGATTGTCAGAGAGTTGATTTGGCGATTTCCAATCGCTATTCAAAACTTGTACGCGATGGATTACTTCACACATGTTTGACGATTCGAGACCGAAGTCAAACGTCACCCGCAGAAGTTGTGGGGTCCACTCTCGATCCTGATCTTCAGGAGGCTCACTGATTATGTTAATTGTTAAAGTCATTAAACCACTAGTATCTACTAACCGCATTCCTGATTTCGAACATAAACATCTACAGGTTGTTTTGGACGGCAGCACTCAAAAAGTTGCTGTTGATGCTGTTGGCGCTAAACCCGGAGATTGGGTGATTTGTGTAAGCAGTTCTGCAGCTAGGGAAGCTGCAGGAAGTAAGTCTTACCCAAGTGATCTAACAATTGTTGGGATTATTGATCATTGGGACCCTGATCCACCTAAAACGTCTCCGCCTGCATTTAAGGAGTCGAAGAATTAATGGAAATCATGCAGGTGATGGGCACATTGGTCTGTACCTGTCGCGTTGCAGGTTTGGATCACATGCACATGCGCATTCTCAAAAACAACAAAGGAAAGAAGCTCGTTGCCGTCGACCCGGTTGGAGCTCGTGAGGGCAATTGGGTTTTCACGGCTAGTGGTTCAGCTGCAAGACATGCCTGTCCGGATAACACCGTTCTGACCGACCTCACTATTGGTGGAATCATCGATCACTGGATGCCTGATGGATAACTGATTCACGCTCTGCTACTCCGATCCTCACTCCCCTTAATCCAATGGCCACTCCTACTCCTCGCCGACGCTCCAGTGCAGACGCTGCTGCAGCGACCTCCGCAAGCAAAGCTGTGCCATCTTCCTCTTCAGCATCCAAGGCAACTGTTGATGTGAAGCCTCTTGCAAGCAACGCGGCCCCCTCAAAAAGTGCTTCCTCTCGAACTACGTCTCGAGGCACTTCTTCAGGAGGCAATAGCGGAAGTGGCTCAGCTCTCAATCCTTCGTCTACCTCATCTCAGAGACCTTTTTTCGGAATTGCTCTTGGCATGATCGAGACGCGAGGAATGGTTCCTGCGATTGAGGCTGCGGATGCAATGACGAAAGCTGCCGAAGTTCAACTCATTAGCCGTGAATACGTGGGTGGTGGTTATGTCACCGTGATGGTTCGTGGAGAAACTGGAGCGGTTAATGCTGCGGTGCGTGCTGGAGCCGACGCTTGTGAACGTGTTGGTGACGGCCTTGTTGCAGCTCATATCATTGCTCGTCCTCACGATGAGGTTGAGCCAGCTCTCTCCTGTACAAATGTGACGCGTCGGATGTGATGGTTACGACAACAGTCCCTGACCTCGTCTAGATTCCCGCCCCAAGTTCACTTTCAACGGCGCAAACGCCCCGTTTCCTTTGACCTCAGCTGCAACGCTGCCTCTGCAAACAGCCTGGTTGATCCCGCTCTATGGGTTCTCCGGGATGTTGATCTCTTTGCCTTGGGCCCTGGGGGCATTCAAGCGTGATGCTCATCGCCCAGCGGCTTATCTGAATATTCTGCTCACGCTGATTGCGTTCATTCACGGAAGCCTTGTGCTTCGTGATGTCATGACAGGTGGCCCAACGGTTCTGACTTTTCCGTGGCTTAGTGTCGCTGATCTGAATTTAGACATCAGTTTCAGCCTTTCATTGACCAATGTGTCTGCCCTTGAATTGATCACAGGTCTGAGTTTGTTTTCTCAGGTTTATTCCCTGGGGTATCTCGATAAAGAGTGGGCTCTAGCCCGCTTCTTTGCATTGCTTGGCTTCTTTGAAGGAGCAATGTCTGGAGTTGTTCTAAGTGACTCCTTGTTTCAGAGCTATTTTTTGCTGGAAATGCTTACGCTCTCCACCTACCTGTTGGTGGGGTTTTGGTATTCCCAGCCACTCGTGGTGACAGCGGCAAGAGATGCCTTCCTCACCAAGCGTGTTGGTGATGTGATGTTGCTGATGGGGATGGTGGCTCTAGCCACTTGGTCCGGTGTGATCAGTTTTGATGACCTTTATGCATGGTCAGCTTCCGAGACGATCAGTCCCCTTGCTGCCACATTGCTGGGTCTCGGACTGATTGCTGGACCAACAGGTAAGTGTGCCCAATTTCCTATGCACCTTTGGCTGGATGAAGCCATGGAAGGTCCGAACCCGGCATCGATTCTTCGTAATTCCGTGGTTGTGACCTGCGGAGCCATTGTTCTACTCAAGGTGATGCCATTGCTCCAGCATGCACCTGTCACTCTCATTGTTCTCCAAGTGATCGGATCGATCAGTGCGATTGGAGGCTCCTTGGTGTCTATCGCCCAGGTAGACATCAAGCGCACACTCTCCTATTCAACAACTGCCTACTTGGGGCTCGTTTTCATTGCAATCTCATTGCAAGTTCCTGTCTTGGCTCTGCTTCTCCTGTTTGCACATGCCGTCTCGAAGGCTCTGCTTTCGATGAGCGTAGGTGGCGTGATTGCTTCAACCAATTGTCAGGACATTACTGAGCTTGGCGGTCTTGGCGGAAGAATGCCGGCTACAACTGGTTCGTTCCTAGTTGGGAGTGCAGGCCTCGTAGGTCTTTTACCACTTGGCGGATTTCTTTGTTTAGCTCAGGCAGTTGAGCTGATAGGTGCTCGCTCAGTGATCTTCGTACCTGTCTTTCTTCTGACAAACGCCCTTACAGCGCTGAATCTCACAAGGGTTTATCGCCAAGTGTTTCTTGGCCGCTCATTAACTAAAACTCGGAGGGCTGCCGAGGTGAATTGGCAGATGGCATTTCCAATGGTGGCTCTATCAGTCATCGTTGTGCTGACTCCTTTCTTGCTGATTCGTCTGGAATCCTTAGATGGCTTGCTCGCTTTCCCTCTTTGGGCGGCGGGTCTTGTGGTTGGCAGTGGTGTGATTGGATTGTTAGTTGGTTCTTTGATTCCACTGAATAAAGCTTGGTCAAGATCATTAAATCCAGTATTACGTTGGTTCCAGGATCTTCTTGAAAATGATTTCTATACCGAGAGATTTTACAGGTTGACGATTGTTAACGTAGTGGCCTTATTTTCAAGACTTGCCTATAGCTTCGATCGTAATATTGTAGATGGTGTACTCCATGGACTTGCACGGTTATCACTTCAGAGTGCTGAAGGTCTTAAGTTGAGTATTAGTGGTCAAAGCCAAAGTTATTTGTTGACAGTGATTGCTGCCATTGTGTTGCTTCTGTCATCGCTGAGTTGGTGGTTGAACTGAAGTAATGATGATTCTTACTCTCCTACTTTTAATTCCATTCCTTGGAACCCTGCTTCTTTCGCTATGGCCACCTGGATCCAGTTCAGCTCAACTAAGGCGTCTTACACTTTTTATTCTTTCTGCTCAATGCATTGCAAGTTTTGCGGTGCTTTTTTGGTTTGATCCTGGAAATCCCGGCTTGCAGCTTCAGGAGCGTCTGTCTTGGCTCCCCAGCGTAGGACTTGATTACTCTTTAGCAGTTGATGGAATTTCTCTCCCTCTAGTTTTGATGAATGCTGTGCTTTGTCTTGTTGCAGCATTGGCATCACGAAGAATCGAGAACCGTCCCAGAATTTATTTTGCGCTTCTACTAATTATTAGTGGTGCTGTTAATGGAGCTTTTTTATCTCAAAATTTGCTTCTATTTTTCCTCTTTTATGAACTTGAACTCATTCCACTTTGGCTGCTGATTGCTGTTTGGGGAGGAGCTAATCGCGCCTATGCCTCTACTAAATTCCTCATTGTTACTGCAGTATCTGGAATTTTAATTTTGGCTGCATTTCTAGGCATTTCCCTTGTCACTGGAAGCGTCGATTTTGGCATTCGTCCAATCTTGTCAGGAGAGATGGGCCTCACCTCTCAGTTATTGCTAATGGGTGCATTGCTTATTGGTTTCGGGATCAAGATCCCTCTTTTTCCTTTCCACACTTGGCTCCCTGATGCTCATACTGAAGCATCGACTCCTGTTTCAGTCCTCCTTGCGGGAGTTCTTCTCAAGCTTGGAACGTATGGATTGCTGCGCTTCTGTCTTGGCCTTTTCCCAGAAGCATGGGAATTGGCAGCTCCATGGTTAGCTCTATGGGCTGCAGTTTCCGTGCTCTATGGCTCTTTGGCCGCCATTGCTCAGTCGGATATGAAGCGGATGGTGGCTTACAGCTCCGTAGGTCATATGGGATACGTGCTTTTAGCCGCAGCTGCAGCAACGCCCTTGGGTTTGATCGGTGCGCTGTTCCAGATGGTGAGTCACGGTTTGATTTCAGCAGTTCTTTTTCTTGCTGTAGGTGTTGTTTACGAACGAACTGGTACAAGAGATCTGAATGTTCTTCGTGGACTTCTTAACCCTCAGCGCGGGTTGCCCTTAACGGGCACACTGATGATTGTTGGGGTGATGGCTAGTGCCGGTATCCCTGGCATGGCAGGCTTTATCTCGGAGTTCCTTGTGTTTAGAGGAAGCCTCCAACCATTTCCACTAGCCACCTTGCTTTGCATGGTGGGGTCAGGTTTGACGGCGGTGTATTTCTTGTTACTGGTTAACAGAGCATTTTTTGGACGCCTGGCTATTGCTGCAGGCAGTGTTGCGAACCCAAATATTCTCTCGACGGTTGCACTGCAGGAGCAACTTCCCGCAATTGCCCTCTCCTTCGTTGTGCTTCTTCTTGGTCTTGCTCCAGACCTCCTAGTCGGGATGAGTCAGGCGGCTACAACAAGTCTTAGTGACTTAGCCCTCTTACAGACAACAGGTGGATTGTCATGACTGCCATCAAAATGACAGCAGCTCCCACTCTCCCGGATCGCGATGAGCTGATTCACCGTCTCCTCTCTGATCAGCCTTTATTGGCGGACACTCCTGACCATCTTCTTCAGATAGTCAATGTTCTCGATAGCTACGGGGTTGTGCTCGACGCTTACAGTCGCAATTTGGTGAATCAAGGGGAAACACAACTTCTGAATCCATTCCCAGTGATGCGATTCTTTCACGAGGGTTTTAGTTTCCAGCGGTTATGGCAGCATTTACGTGGTGATCGCATCAATTTCGAGTATGCCGAATATTGCCAAAAAGCAATGTTTTGGCATGGCACTGGAGGAATGGATGCCTATTTCGATTCTCAGCCTTTCCTAGATACCTGTCAACGCATCATTGCGTTGCGTAGTCGTCGTGATCCATTGTTGGCATTAGTTCATCGAATTTACCCAGGATTCGCTCCCGAGGCAATTCGTTCAATGGCCACTATCTATGCTCTTGGCCTTTTTTGGAGGGTGATGAGTGATCTTTTTCTTGATCTCTCACGACGATACCGCAGTGGTGAAATCGTCACCGTTAATGATGCTGTTCACCACATCAGGGATGGTCTTGTGAGTGCAGCAGGTGACCCAATCTCCTACAAAGTTACGGTTGGTGATGAAGAGGTATGGATTCTGCCGCCTGAAGCTGAACTCACCTTTCTTGTTGATGTTGCTGTTCCATACGTTGAAGCAGTATTTTTTAGAGGAATGCCCTTCTTGGGAACGGTGTCTTATAACGCTCAGGCGAGACAGATTTCGGCTGATATTAGTGATTTTAAGTATGGGGCTTTGTACGCTGATCCTATTCCCAGTATGGGAGCAGGTATCCCTCCCAGCTTGTGCATGCAAGACATGTTTAGAAATCTCCCAGAGGAGCTCAGCACTTGGTACGAGTCGCATGGAAGAGGCCTGAATGATGTTCATGTTCAAATCTGTATAAGTTTCCAAAAATCAATGTTTTGTGTTACAAATGGCGCAATTTCAGGCACCATGCCGCATTCATTAGATACAACAGATTTTGATCAACAACAGGCAAATCGCGCTTATGCTGAAACATGGGCAGAGAGATTAATGGGATGTCAGAGAGGAGCACTCTTATAATTGTTTTTATCATTCTAATGAGTGGAAAATTTTAAATTAGAAAGGATTATTCTTCTTATGCATTTGCATGTCGAGAACCTTGATGTACCAAATGCTGCGGAATGAGACTACCATTTGCCAAAGCAAAAATTTAGATATATCCGATGATCAATTAGGTTTAAATCTAGAGAATGAATTGCCAAAAACATTCTGGAGATCTTTCCAAAATTAAAAATTTCCACTCAGGCTTTAGAAAGTTAGAGTGATCTAAGCTCTTTCGAAGATCACTCGCAATGGGATGAAATATGCCGGATTGAGCAGAATTTCCCCAAAAAATATAACAAAAGAACTATAGTGAATTATTAGAATAGTTAATCAATATAAAGACATCAAGGACTTATCGATGAATTCGTTATTCCTGATAAATATTATGACTAAGCGATGAAAATTAAACTACAAAATTCAATGGTAATTATGAAGTCAATGGTACTTGAGAATTCATTTTTTCTCTGGATTTAA
>TARA_B100001093_G_scaffold520051_1_pt1 | contig 10883 bp, 8 predicted proteins | sample TARA_B100001093 | Tara Oceans TARA_B100001093 (sample SAMEA2623116) | marine metagenome | biome: marine biome (ENVO:00000447); feature: surface water layer (ENVO:00002042); material: "saline water (ENVO:00002010), including plankton (ENVO:xxxxxxxx)" | depth 5 m
ATGGTAATAATGATGGTAATAATGATGGTAATAATGATGGTAATAATAATGTAGGAACACAAAGTATCGGAACACAAACTGCCGAATAATTAATCCTTTTTAATATTTTTATTATTTCTGATTTTATAAATATTAAGTGAACGAGCACTAGCATCAGTTGCTTTAACATATCTAGGCATCCAAAAGTAAGGTATAATTTTAGAGTTAACATTACCATAATATTTTTCATAAATAAGTCGATAATATAATTGTTCAAGAGTAGTAGGAATATTATGTGTGATATTTTTATCTTTTACTAACGCGTCAATGATTTCCTGGTCATTATCAGGATAATCTTCACTATTAAATATTTTTTCTTTAACATGTCTTTTTATAATATCACACCAAGAATCATTAGTTTTACTTACTCCGTCACTGAAAGCTTCTTTAGTTCTCCATAAAACAGAGTCTGGAATTAATTTATTATCACAAGCGGAACGTAATAGATATTTTTCACAAAATCCCTGTGTAGTATGACATCTTTTTTGAGGAGGAACAGAAAGATATAAATCAACAAATTGTTTATCTAAGAAAGGTGTTCTAGCTTCTAATCCGTGTGATGATATAGAACGGTCTGATCTTAAAACATCAAAATAAGATATGTCTGTAAGTAATCTTCTACATTCTTTATCAAACAATAATGGGTCTCTAATATAATGAAAATAAAGATATCCACCAGTTAATTCATCGCTTCCATCACCATTGAATACAACTTTAGCTTTACTTTGTTTTTTGATATATTTTGAAATTAACCAATTACCAACACTAGCTCTAACAGTAGTAGTATCATAGGATTCAATATCATATATAACTCTTTCAATAGCATTTAAAAATACAGTAGGTTCAACAACGATAGAATGATGATTAGAACCAATATGATTAGCGACAATTTCAGCATATTTTAAATCTTCTGAACCTTCAAATCCAATGGACCAAGTATGAACAGAATTGCCAGTTAATTTTTGGTAATATTTGTTTACAAGAGCGGAAATGATACTACTATCAAGACCACCAGATAACAAACAAGCGATTTCTCTTTCAGTAGTCCCCATAACTCTTTTTTTAACAGCATTATCAAGTGCATTAAATATTAATAATTTCCAATCATTTTCATCAAAAGAATGATTAAGTGTGTGTGTGTTAGGAGAAGAGAATGAATAAGAATTTTGAAAAGTATAAATATCATTGTTTTTATCAAAACGATATTTGTGACAATAACCACAAGGAAATTGAATAATATTAGTTTGATTATTAAATAATTTTATCATAGATTTTAATTCAGACGAAAAAAAGATAGTTTTATCATCAGTATAAGGATTATCAAATAAAAAAAGTGGACGAACACCATATGTATCTCTAGCAGCGTAAACAACATTTTTTTTATGGTCAATTAAAATGAAAGCGAAAACACCATCAATATGTTGTAATGTATGTTTAATACCATATTTAGAATACATGTGAATAATAATTTCACAATCAGATTTGGTTTTTTGTTTAAATTGAGGACACATTTTATATAATTGTTTGAAATTGTATATTTCACCATTACATATTAATGAACAATCATTAAGTTTTAATGGTTGATTAGATTTTTCATCATCATAACCATTAATAGCTAGTCTATGAAATCCAATAACTGTTTTACTATTAGGGGAGAATTCAATGGAACTATATTCAGGACCTCTATCTTTACCTCTTTGAAAGGAAGATTCGATAGAATTTTTATCATAAGAATTGTTTAAAATTGCGAAAATACCACACATTTAGTATATATATAAATGTATTTTGATTTTAAATTATTTTATAATTAATAATATATATATTATGAGTAAATTTGAAGCATATTATTGTCAACAGGAGAGAACGACGCAATTGAGTGATAGAATGTATAAAAGAAATTTAGCATCAGGAGGTTTAGCTCCGCATATATTAGCGAGGTCAGTATCTACAAGATTAGAAACAATGCCTATGATGGATTGTAGAAAAGTAGCACCAACATTATTAGCAAAATACTCAACATATAATAGTACAAAGACATTTCACCCTGGTTCATCAGCACCATACAGTGGGTATTGTAATAATGTAGACATAGAAACACATTTAAGAAATACAATACATCCGTTACAGAAAGCACCCCAATCAAAATTTATACCTGATAGTTCAAGTGATTTATTTAATACAAAACATTTTAATCAAACACAGGGTGTAGATCCAAATGATTTATTACAAAGAAAAGAGAGTTTTGCCCCATTTAATCCAAACAAGTGTTTATTGGGAAAACAATTATTTGATAATCATACTCGTCAACAAACAAAAAATGTAAAATTAAATTAAATTGATAATTATAAATTGTAATAATAATTTATAATTATGGATATATCTGCTAATCCTTTAGATTTAATATATTTTACAAATAATTCAACGTTTAAAAAAATAAATACAAAAAGGTACAAAGAAAAAGAAGACGAATATGATAAAAATATAAGATTTTATAGAAAACGAATATTACAAATAACAAAAAATTTATTAAGAAATGAAGAAGAAAATGAAGATATAAAGAGATTATTTAAAAATTATAGTTGGGAATTGATAGAACATTTTAAGTTTTTAGATAAAAAGGAAATATTACAGAAAGATTATGAAGATTTAGGGGAAAAGAAGAAGCATGTATTGAAAAATTTTGAATTAGAAAATCAAAATAAATTAATGATGCGAGAAAAAAAAGATGCGGAAAAAAAGACAATAGAATCTTTTATAGATGTAAAAGTAAAAAATAAAAAAGAAGAAAAGAAAGCTTACATACCAATGAAGAAAGTGATAAATATAACACTGGATGAATATAAAAATAAGGGAGTAAAAAACAAATCTAAATAATATATAACTATGAGGAATAAAACAAAGCAAAATAAGAGAAAAAAGAGAAGAAGTAGAAAAGTAAGAAAAATAAAAAGGGTAAAAAGGAAAACAAAAAAGAAGGGAAGAAAAAAGGTGATAACGAGAAAAGATAAATGTTCACCAAAGAAAAATGGAGAACAGTTGGAATTTACTTGTTACACAAAAAAAGCATTAAATGAAATGAAAGATTTATGGAATGCGAGACATCCAGACGGAGAGATAACACAAGAGAGACCATATGAAATATGGATGGCTTTGGGAGAAAATATGAAGAATACTTGCAATAGAGAATCATGTTGGATGAAACAGAAATGGTCAAAGAATAATTTAAGTAAAGATACAAAGAAAGTTTTTGCTCCAACGCAACCGAGTGTATGGAAAAGAAAACCAAATGAGTGGTTGACGAGTATAGATATATTAAATGTAATGAAACAATATGAAGATAAAAATGATGATTATGATTTTATGGGACCAACACCAATAGATTTTGATACACATAAGATGCATGGAGAATGTGTTTGGGATGAATTATGTAAATTTTCTTTGTTAAAACAGAAAAAAGAAGGAAAAAAGAAAATAGGAATAATATTTAATTTAGACCCACACGACAAGCCTGGGTCGCATTGGGTGGCTGCTTATATAAATATGTATAAAAAAGAAATATATTATTTTGATAGTTATGGAGATAGAACACCAAGTAAAATAAAAACATTTGTGAAAAGAGTTCAAAATGAATCAAAACGCTTAGGAAAGAAATACAAATTTTTGGTGAATAAAAAACGACATCAATACAGTAATAGTGAATGTGGAATGTATTGTTTACATTTTATAATAGAAATGACGAAAGGAACATCATTTGATAAATTTCAAAAGATAAGATATACAGATAAGTTAATGAAAAAACTGAGAAATATTTATTTTAATAAAATATGAATTAAAAATATAGTTTGTTTATTTACATATATGAATAATGAAAATAAACAAATGATATTAGAAGTTATAGATGGACAATATAGAAATTATAATATAAAACAAAATCAAGGTTTTATGGGATTTTATAATAATATTTATAAGTTTTATCAGAGAAATCAGGGGGAATATAATAGTACTCAAGAAATAAATAAGAAAGTGGTTCAAGAGAGTATAGGTTTCATAAAAAAAAATATAACAAGATATGCTACAAATAGTAATAGTAGTGATAATTATTATTCAAACCAACAACAACAACAACAACAACAACAAGATACAATATCATTAAAACAAATAGATTCGACAGATTTAAGATATGTAAAAGATGATAAGTTTGATATGAAATTAAAAAAAAGAGAAGACGATTTTTCAGGTTTAATGAATCGCGGAAAACCTGATGAAATAGATTTTACATTTAATAAAGACGAGGAATTACCAGCGGAATCATTGAATAAAATATTAGGACAAACATTAGCTGATAGAGAGAAAGAATTAGCAAATATAACAAATACTTATAATACAAATGGATTAGAAGATGCTGCGAAATGGTTAAAAATAAATGAAGATGATAAAGAAAAAGGAAGAAAGAAATTAAAAGACGATAAAAAAGTATCTTTTAATTTAACAGAAGACAATGTGGTAAATACATTGTTGTCAAAATTAAAACCAACAGAAAATAATGAAGAAAATAAAGAGGATTTTATGGTAATATTAAATACAATATTAAATAAACAAGATGAAATATTGAATATGCTTAGAAATATGAAAAAAGAAAATGTAGAAGAGAAAGTAGAAAAAAAAGTGGAAGAGTTAGAAACAATGAAAGAAGATTAATTGGTGGGTCTTTTTTTAAATCTTTTTAATATGTTAGAACCGGGTTTATCAGGTAATAAGAATCCTTTTGGAACACTAGTATATACATCAAATAAAGAGCCTCCAGCATCTGGATTTTCTTTATTATCATAATTAATTTGATATTGTGTTCCATTGAATTCGATGGTTGCATCAAATGTTCTTTCAATTCTATCTTGATTTCTTTTAAAGTAACTATCTTTTTGTTCTTCGCCGTAATATGGAACAGATGTGAAATTAGTAGAAGTAGGGTCACCAAAATTATAACACATAACTTGTTCTTTAGTTCTTTTATCGGAATATAATTTACAATCTATGGAAGCACTTTTGATTTCATTTAATATTTCAGTATTAAGATTTTTTTTACGTGTACTAATTTCATGAAGATACTGGTCTGTAGTGATAGGTTTACCAGTAATTCTACTTTTATCAGCATCAGCTATTTCAGTTTCTGTAGAAATTTGTGCTGTTTTGGTATTTTCTTTGTCTAATTGAGCATCTGTGAATGAAGTAATATATAAATAAGCCTTAACATTTCTATCTTTTTCTTTTAAATCATTATGACTACAAATACGAACAGCTCTACCAACAACTTGTTTGTTTCTCACAGGATGCCAGTAAGGTTCCATCATATGAACATATCTAACATTTTTAAGGTCAATACCTTCAGCACCACTTTCAGTAATCATTAATAGTTTAATTAGTTGACCATAAAAATTATCAGGATAAATATCTAGTAGTTGTTTTCTTAAAAAGCCACAATTAGGTGGTAATAAATCAAGATTACCATTATAAATAGCTCGAATAATTTCTTTTTCATCGTCATTTTCAGTTCCAGTATATAGAGCATATATTTTAGACTCTGCATCTTCTTCTTTTGTACATTCAAACATATCTCTAGTCATATTAAGTTTCCAAATACCATCTTGTTTGGCTATAGAAAGTCTTTTCCAACCGTGAGCTTTTAGAACGAGTGTAAAAATACCGACACCTTCCATATTTCTGAAATTAGAATAAAGAAGATGAAGACCTTTTCTTCTTTGGTCTCTAATTCTTTTAAACATTTCTAAAAATTTAGGACTAGAATTTTTTAAACTATTATCACTGAAAAAGTCTTTGTTAGATTCAAGAGATTTCCAAGCTTCATTAAGTCTGTTATGATAACCACTTTTTTTTAATTTATCAATATTTTCTTGAATTTTTTCTTGTTTTTCAACATCAATGTCTTCTAATGTATTATTGGTTTTATCAATTTTTTTATTCATTAAGTTGTCCATAACATTTTCATTAATGGTTTCAGCAGATTTAAGTGTAGGGAAGGGTCTTTCAACGCCAGGAGGGAAAGCATAATTACAAACTAATCTAGACCAAGTTCTGTAATTACCACTTTCCTTATAAACTTCATTAAATCTTTTAGCTTTAGATCTACGTTGAGCCTTACCTTTATCATCCTTTCTTTCTCTCATTCTAACTTTTTCATATTCACTGAGTTGATAATCGCTCATTGATATATTAATAACTTGTATTTCATCAAATTCAGGTAATAATTTTTCAGAAGCACTACGAAAATAAGATGTTAGTCCTAATATTCTTCTTTTAAACAAAATATTATTTTTTAATTGAAATGTATCTTTATTAATAAATTTAGATTCAAAATCTTTCTTTTTTTCAGGTAAAGCAGTGTATTTATCAATTTTAGGTGTTCCATTAATAGAAATAGATATTCTATTAAGTAATTTCTCGACTTCTTTAATAAATCTATCATCGTCAATTTTACCTTGTTCATTAAGTCTAATACCAAGATAATCACCATTTTTCTTTGCTGTAGAAAAGAAACCATATGGATTGCGTGTAAGTGTTAATTCCTTATGATCTTTATTGAACTTAAAATAATCAATAAATCCAGATTTTTTAAATTTGTCAGCGATCCTTTTTTTAAGTTTTTCTTTGTCGGAAATATTAGTTTTTATAGTGTTTAATGTAAATGTATAAGTTTTGATATAACCTCTTAACATATTATATAAAATAGCAATCTCTTGTGGATAGTTAATGATAGGAGTGCCCGTAAGAAAGATCATTCGACAATTGTGAGCATCTTTTAAGTATTCGTATAGTTTAACTTTAACAGTTTTTTCTTTAGATTCAAGTTGATTTACTATAGTGCTTACCATATTATGAACTTCATCAATAACAACAACTTTATTATCAAATGGATTACTTCTTTTTAATGGACCGGATTCATCTAAAGCATCTCTTTCAAGTTTTGCTAATAAATTTTTACTCATACCATTATGATTGTAAAATTCATATTTTTGTGCGACCATAGCATTAATTTGATCATTAACACTGGCTTTATCAGTGATACTTAATTTGAAATAATTAGGTTCTTTATTAATATTAACTAACCAAGCTCCGGGTGGATTATTTTTTCTAATATATTTAATTGAAATATTAAGTGCTTTTGAAAGAGCTTCTTCAATTTCATTTTCACCATTAGTTTTAACAAATTCCCAATATTGATTAAGACGATATAAATCATCACCGCATTTTTTTAATTCTTTCTTATAATTATTTTGTAAACTAGCTGGTGTTAAAATCATAACTTTTTTTGTGGTTTTTAATCCTTCAGCAATGCCTATAGAACCACAAGTTTTACCAGCCCCTAAACCATGATATAACAACAATCCTCTATATGGACTATATATAGACATATAATCTCTAATAAGTTGTTGATGAGTTAATAACCCCTTATAACCACTTCTTAATGAATCACAAGATAATGATTTTTTATCTTTTCCCATTACTTGTTTTCTATATTGTTTATCAAATAGTGTATTGATATAATTTACAAATTTTTCTCTGTTATTAAGAACGTAAAAAGAAGGTTTAATATTATAAATATCTTTTTCCTTTGGTAGTCTATCTTTAATTGATAATCCTTTATCACTTTTAATTTTGATATCTTCCAAATGAACGGTTTCAAAAACGATTTCGTCTTCAGGTTTTAATTCTTTCTTCTTTTTCTTTTTAGGAGCACTTTTAGTAAGATTAATAAGAGCTTGAGCTTCTTGTGATATTTCGGCAGTTTTGGATTTGATTGTTGATTTTACCATATTAGGCATATCCTGAATTTTTTTAAACACTGTTACATTAACATTACTTTCAGGTTTATAATTTCTATCAGATAAATTATTGCGAAAATCATTACTATCAAAATCTTTATCATCAAGATTTTCAACAATTTCAACACCCATAGGTCTAAAAACACGCACTTTAATAATTTCTCTTTTTTTAGGTGTATTTTTTTGTTGTAATCTTTCTAAAATTGATTTTTTATTCATCTATAAAGAATAAATATAAAAAAAACTTTATATATTTATTCAATGGAATCTGGAAAAGTATATCAGTATAAAAAAAAATCTCCAAAAATTAATTCATTATTAAAAGAAGGTGAAAATAGTCCTAGAACACCATCTCCACCAAAAAGCGGAAAGAAAAAATTAGGTCAACCATCACCTGTATTAAGTCATATTGAAAGAGTAGTAACTGAAAAAGTTGATGATAATGATGTTCCTAATTTTAATTTAACTTTGTAGAAACTAACTTATCATAAGCTATTTTACAAGCAGCTTGTTCTGCTTTTTTTTTAATTTTATGTTTTGATTCACCTAGGAATAACCATAATTTATCATTTCCATTAGCCACATATATTACAATATCTTCTAAACAATTACCAATATCATCAATACTTATAGAATCTTGTAAAGTTAATCCGTGGTGATGTTGTCCGAGACATAAAAATACCCCCATATGATAACCTAAGTCTTCATCCCAATCGCCTATTTCCATATAAATTGGAGTGACTTTAAAAGATTTTTGCAATATAACTTGTAGTCTATTTTTATAATTATCATTAACTTTAATAAGTTCTGTCCAATTTACATGTTTTTCAAAAATATTCTCTACAAATGTTTGTGCTATTTGAAATCCTGGACCTGTAACAAATACATTTTTAAACCATTCATCTTGATCTTTAATAGTAATTTTATTAAAGTCTAAAAATAATGCTCCTAAGAATGATTCAAACAAACAACCTAATTTTTTTAAATTGGTTCTAGTTTTCTTTTCCTCAGCATTTGCGGACATGATATAATAATTATTTAATCCCATTTCATAAGCCATTTTTCCAATGGATTCATTTTTTACTAATGCGATTTTTTTTTCAGTCATAAAACCTTCATTTTCCTTAGGAAATCTTCTATATAAATAATATTTTGTTATACATTCTAAAACGCCATCTCCAAGAAACTCCAATCGTTCATTAGATTTTGTTTTTAATTTCATGCAATCATCTGGTCGTTCTGCTATTATCACTCCATTTGCTTGATTTTCTAGTTTTGGTCTTTTACAATATGATTTATGTATAAATGCTCTTTTATATAAATTAAAGTTATGAACTGTATCAGGTACGCCATATTTTTTTAAAATATCACTTACCTGCTTTTCTGTTATTTCTCTATTATTTGAATTATATGGATTAAATATAAGTTCTTCATCTTTTTTGTTAATATCACCATCATTTAGAATATCTTTGTCTATTTTGTTAGAATTCATATTGATTTAATATTTTATTAAACTTTTAAATCAATTTTATTAATGTTTAGATATTATATATGACTTCACTATTTACAGATGAAACCAACAGTAGTAGTAGTAGTAGCAGAGAGCAAGAAAACAGTAAATATAACTGGACACATGCTTTTGTCGAAGATTCTGGACAACCTGTATTTATGGAAGCATTTGATTGGAAAGATCCAGAACAAATAGAATCAGCAATATGGGAACTTGTAAGTGTAGATAATGAAATTGATAATAAAAAAAATGAAATAAAAAAAATACAAAATAGTATTCAAAACAATAAAGGCAATAATTTTGATGTGTTATTGAAAATAGCAAAATTAAGAAATGATATTGAATGGTTAAATGTTATTCAAACTGATGCTAAAATAGATAGTAAATCTGGAGGGGTTGTATCAGATGAAAGAACAGTTAATAATATACTAGGTGATTGGTATATTAGGAAAACAGGAAAAGAAGCTAGCGATATAAGAAAACAATTTTATAACCAATTGTATAATAATTTCAATAATATGGAAATTTCACAACAATCAGTATTAAGTCCAGCTAGACCTAGAATATTATCTAAAGATGAAAGCGAAAGTAGCCAAGAAGATAAAGAAGTTATAAAGAAAAATACAATTAAAAAATTAAAAAATACTGTAAAAAACGTAATGAAAACAAATGCGGCTTTGAAGAGGCTTCAAGATAAAAATCGTGATTGGCGACAAACTAGTAAAGATAATTTAACTTCATTATTTCATAGTGATAGTAGTCAAGATAGTGATAATAAAGATAGTCAGGATGCCAATATAAAATCTCCACCAAAAAAGAAATCAAGAAGGGTGGTCAATTTTGGAGAATCTAGAACAGTAGGTTTCGATACGGAACTAGCACCTAAAGAAATTCAAAGAACTCTATCACTAGGAAGCGAAAGTCGTAAAGCTTTTCAGGATGATTTCATAACACGTGAAGAATTAGAAGGTTATGAAGAAATTCTTTCAAATGCATCAGTTGTTTCAGATGAGGCAGATAAATTATTTAGAGACGCTGATTTACTGACAAGCTTTCCTACTCTTTCTCCTTTTCCCATGTATCAAACTCAGAATACAACAGAATCATTACCTGATTTCAAATTACCACCATCCAAAGTTAAGAAAGATAGTAAAAAGAGTATATACGAAACATATTCTGATGATGAACAATATGATGATGAAGCATATTCTATGCTTTATAATTTTCAAAAGCAAAGTGGGGATGATGATGATAAAACACATCCATTTTTTTTAGAAAGACAATCACCAACAGCAAGTATAATTCCTACTTCACCTTTTTCCGCATTTAAAAACCCCCTTTCTTCCCCAAGAACTATAAAACGAAAAAGGCTGAAGCCAAAAGCAGAGGAAAAAAAAATGCAATCAAAAAGACTTGAACTTGATGTAAAAAGCAATAATGATGAAAACAATAACGATGATAAAAAAAAAAGGAAAAGACCAGGAAAAGGAGGAAAA
>TARA_B100001093_G_scaffold515792_1_pt1 | contig 10882 bp, 9 predicted proteins | sample TARA_B100001093 | Tara Oceans TARA_B100001093 (sample SAMEA2623116) | marine metagenome | biome: marine biome (ENVO:00000447); feature: surface water layer (ENVO:00002042); material: "saline water (ENVO:00002010), including plankton (ENVO:xxxxxxxx)" | depth 5 m
ACATCCAGTTATATCCTCAATCCCTTCGGGATTGGTCGCGCATACGTGTGAGGCAATTCTCATACTCATCACAACAGCATCCAAACATTTCGAACAATTCATCAGACCATTTCCCATCTTGAGTTATACCACATTCACAGTTCTCTTCCTTCCATTTTTCTAGTTCGCCCATAGTTCTATTACCTTTCCATATTTTTGAATTAATTCCGGTGCGTTGAAAATTAGGATGGTGAAAATCACCATCCCGATTGCTTCTTTAATATCTTTTCCAGTAATCATGCTGCCACCAAATCCATGACAAGCTGCTTAACTTTGTCATTGTTGTTTGAAGATTGTTCTATGATGTATTGAGATGCTTTCTCTGCTTTGCTTGCTGCTGTAAGGATCATCTTAGGTTGATCTTTAAGACCTTTGATCCATCCGTTGAGATACTTTGCATGATCAGCCCTTGGCTCGGCATCGACCTTTGCAATTGCTGAAAGCATTGCACCACCTAACTCTGCTACAAGTTCCTCTTTTGCATAGTTGTCGTTACCGAATTTGTTGCCAAATTTTCTATCAAGTCTTGAAGCATGACCAGTCCAGTGAACTAACTCGTGGAACATAGTTCCATAGTAGCCGCTTTCGTCATTGAATTGGGCTTTGGTTGGCATACAAATTTGATCTTTGGATGGCATATAGAAAGCTTTGTCTTGATTAATATGATCTATCTTTGCTCCGCTATGGCTAACGATAAGATCGGCAAGTTCTACATCCTTCCATTCTTGGACTTGCTCCTCTCCATCGGTAAGCCAATTACCATCCCAACCTTCGACTTGATCAGCATTAAATACTCTGTAAGTTCTAAGCATTGGTATTTTGATTTCTAGCTCTTCTCCTTTGTCGTTTAGCTCTGCTTTGGTTAGTGTTTTAAAGAATACTACTTCGTGACTAGTTGCTCCTTTCTTGATCTTTGCTCCTACTGATTTCCATTTCTGGAATGTTGCAAAGACTGGCGAACCATAGCCATTCATAGCCATTTCTAGACCAAGAATTAGTCTGTTGATCCCTTTGTAATCTTTCTTGTAAATTGATATTGGTTGACCATTATTTTTGGTTGTAGTTGTCCAAGACTTTGACCAGTCCATCCCCTCGGTTTCCATAAGCTTGATTACTTTGTTTGCTACTACTTCTAAAATATTTGATTGTGCCATGATTGGCTCCTTTCGGTTGATTGTTGATAATTAGGAATATCCTCAACCCTTTTAGGGTTGGTCGCGTGTAAGGAATTTACACATCAAAACAGCCCGAAAAATCAGGCTGCTTGAATGTTTCTATTCCACGAATATTGTTACTGATTGGTTGGTTGATGTAGTCGGAAACCAGTTGCCAAACTTGTAATCAAGATCAAGAATTGTTGCTAAAGTTTCGTCTGAAACATCCACTGCTGAATGATCCATGATTTCTGATATAACGTTGATAGGTAAGTTTACTTGATAGGTCATAGTTAATTCTCCAAAGTTAAAGTTTGTTTGTCTTGTCGATACCCCAAATTATCCTCAGACCCTTTAGGGTCTGGTCGCGCACACGTAAGGGACGATCCAAATCTGGTTTGGTGGTAACGTTTTCTAGTGGCGGTCAAAAAACCTATGTTTTGAAGGGTTAGGAGCGATTTTCAAAACGTTTCTGACTAGCGAAAAAGGCCAAAAAACCACCATAAAACCTTTATAAAAGGGCAGAAAAACCCTTAAAAAACAAGAAGATAAAGATAATATGTGTCAAAAAGTGTGACAAAACTGGTCAAATTGGGGGGGCGGCATGGTCGATCCCCGAGTTGCATTTTGCAATTTACAGTTACTCGACGCCTCAGAGAATCTGAGCAAATTTGAAAACGTTAGGAGACTAATGGGACGCTTACCTAGAAAATCATTACCACCAGAAAAGAAACTTACACCAGCACAAGTGGGCAGACTTCGCGCCGACATCATGTCGAAGGTTTCAGAACAGCTAACCGAAGCCCATGAAGTTGTAATGGGCAGACATGAAGATGGATGGAACCCTACCCAGGCTCGTGTCTTCGCAGCATTGCTTAACAAAGTGATGCCTGACCTCACTGCTCAATTCGTGCAGCACGAGCATCTAATGTCAGAGTCACCAGAGAAGCTATCTCGTTCTCAACTCGAAGAGATAGCAATGGGCGTAAACAACATCATTGACGTTGAAGTAGTAGAAGAGGAGATTGCCGATGCTGACAGCACAGGAAGCAGCCAAACATCTTCTTAAACTGAAGAAAGCTGAAGATTCATTTGAGGGGTTTGTTCGATTGCACAATCCTAGCTGGAAGTTACCAGACTTTCACAGGAGACTTATCGGTGCATTAGATGATTTAGAGAAGGGCGTTGGTCCTCGAAATCTTTTGATCACTATGCCACCTCGACATGGCAAATCCACTTTCGGGAGCGTCCTGTTCCCAGCCTACTTCATGGCTCGTAAGCCTAGCCGCTTTATAATGTCCACCAGCTACAACAGCCAACTCGCTACAGACTTCGGAAGACAAGTACGCGATCTAGTAAATGAGGACTTAACACGCCAGGCATTTCCAGACCTAGAGATGTCACAGGACAGTCGAGCCGTTGACCAATGGCGAACGACAGCTTCGGGTGCTGCTTACTTCATCGGTGTGGGTGGTACGACAACAGGCCGAGCCGCAAACATCTTACTCCTAGACGACCCACTAAAATCTCGTGAAGAAGCCGAAAGCGCAACTCAGCGCAATAAGGTGTGGGACTTTTATGTATCTGGCCTCTCCACTCGTTTGCAGCCTGACATTACAGGTCAAGCACCATGCCAGATAATCATCCTGACACGTTGGCATCCTGACGACATAGCTGGTCGCCTTATGGAAACAGCCGATTGGAAGGAAGGATTGTGGAAACACATAAATTTTCAAGCCATATCCAATGAGCCGATCAAGGGAGCAAAGCAATCTCGCATGTCGCTACCTACAGATCATCCCGAATACATGACATCAGCCGAAGCATCCAAGCTAACGAGTTCGAAACGGTGGGTTTACAAGACAGAACGCAAAGCATTGTGGCCCGAAAGATTCAACATCGAAGAGCTAGAACGGCGCGAGAGACTCAACCCACGAGAGTTTGCCTCTCTGTACCAACAGTCACCCTTCATCGAAGGTGGTAACATGATCAAGTCGCAATGGTGGCGTACATACCCTAGCGATATGAAGCCAGAGCAATTCAACTCTCTGATCATTGCTGCTGATACGGCGTTTAAAACAAAGTCTACATCCGACTATTCGGTTATGATTACGATGGGACTCGACAAGTCGGGCGACATCTACATTGTAGACATACACCGTGACCGCTACGAGTTCCCTGATCTAAAGCGTAAGATGATTATGCTCAACAATCAGTGGCGCGGCAAAGGACTTCGAGGCATCTACATAGAGGACAAGGCTTCCGGTCAGTCTCTTATACAAGAACTCAAGCGTGAATCTGGCGTATCGGTCATCTCGTACAAAATATCTACAGACAAGGTAACTCGACTATCAGCCGTACTCCCACTTATCGAAGGGGGTCGAGTGCTCATCCCCGAAAGCGCACCTTGGCTAGATTCATTTCACCAAGAATGTCAGTCGTTCCCATCGGGAACATACGACGATCAGATAGACGCATTATCTATCGGGCTAGATGTCCTGGCTCGTACACCGTCAACAGGGGAGTATTACAAGCCCCCATCTTTCACAGACATAAAACCGAACAGCCGAGTCTTCGCCTACAAGTCTGACCTTAACAAAGGAATGATGTGGCGAAATTGGGGTGAATAATGAGGACGACTAGTAGGTAAAATAAAAGGTAAAAAGAAGAATGGCTATATCACCAGCATCTTACAAAGCAGAATACACACCAGTCAGTGATGGTATTGTTGTTGACCTTAGTGGGCTTGAGAACAAGTTTCTCAACTACCAAGACGTATCTTGTGATCTTACTGATGAGCAAGAACAAAAACTTGTAGACTATTGTAAGTCTGCAATGCAGATGAGTTATGATCGCATATCGCGCCGATACACTCATTGGAACGAAGCAGACCGCGCCCACGATGTATATGTGCAGCCTGGCGCGACGACGTTTAGAGAAAAGGCCGTTATTGCTGATACACGAGCGATTGCTGATACGGTCCTAACTTACATGATGTCAGCACTAACAGGCCGCAATCCGATGTTTCAATTGGATGGTCTGAACAGAAAGTCACATAAGAGTGCTGCTGTTTTAGAACGCTTATTACATCAGCAGATGAGGCGTACAGGTGCGGAGGCTCGACTTGCACAGCATTTACTCGATTGTATCAGATATGGTTTCGCGCCGACAAAGATTACGTGGGATAACTCCAACCGAACCAACCAAATCACAAACTTCGATCCGAGAAGAGTCTTTCACGATCCGAGAGTCCAGTGGGGCGATTGGGATAAGATGCAGTATATCATCTTCTCCGATTACTCTTCCTATGATGCCCTACTACAATCAGGGATGTACGAGAAGCTCCGAAAATATCCGGCGCTCCGCAATCGTATCTCGCCCCCGACTGGTGGCTGGGATGGACACCGTTGGCATAAAGAAGCTGGTCGAGGATTAAGCATAGACCCAGCAGAGCGCAATCGACGTGAAAGTGGTGGTACTTATTTCACTCTAGGAGATAGCCGAGTAGTAGATGAGATGTGGGTACGGCTTGCTGGTTATGAGGTAAACTTACCTCAGATCGACAGTCTATACATGATTGTTTCTGTTCTAGATGAGAACGTGATTATCCGTTGTCAGCTAAACCCATACGGAAGACAATTCCCAGCAGTGATTGGTGGTCTATACCACGATGCTCATAAAACGTATTCACAATCTCTGTACGATTTACTGCTACCGCTACACGACATTGCAACGTGGCTCCTTCGATCACGTATCGACAACGTACAGGCGGCACTATCTAACCTGATTTTTGTAGACCCGACACAAATAGCGATTGGCGATCTGATTGACCGCAATCCGCATGGCATAGTTCGAACAATGCCAGGGGCGAAGCCAGGTGAGGGTGTCTTTATCAGCCAAGTTCCAGACGTAACTCGTGGGCATTGGAACGACATCGAAGCGATGTCTCAACTCAAACAACGTTTATCAGCAGCTAGTGATGCTCAACAGGGGATGCCAACAGCAGAGGGTGGCGTAAGAACGGCTACAGAGATTCAGCGTCTTACACAACTTGGGTCGCAGCGATTAGGGACATTATCTCGCGTTATTTCATCTACATCTGTTCGTCCGATGGTTCGAATGATGGTGTCAAACGTACAGGACTTCTTTGCTTCAGAGGGTTCTATCAGACTAAGCGAGAATGATTCAGCCGCACCAGTGGCAGATATGGTTCAAGATGGATACCTAGATTTTAACATCAAGGATATTCAAGGCGACATAGACTATCTCGTGGTCGATGGGACACTTCCCTTAGAGCCTACACGCAATGCCGAGACTTGGATCAACATGCTCAAGATACTGAACGAGACAGGTATGGCGATGGAGTACAATTCTGGCAAGGTAGTTGAGGAAGCAATTAGGGCTATGGGCGTTAGCGACCTAGACCAATTTAAGATTTCAAAAGAGCAACAGGCAAAGGGACCAACCCCATCTCAAGAGATGATGTTGATGGAAAAGGCGCGAGGTGCGTCCGTTCAGCCAGCCCAAGATATTCAGCGAGAGGTTGAAAAAGGTAATTTAGTTCCAATGAGGGCAGCACAATGACCAAGGCACATTCAAGCGTTTGGGCTAGTCAAGTAGACCCAGCTATACGTGAATATATAGACGCTAAGATCAGCGAAGAAATAAAACCTTTTCGGGACGACATAGAGGGTCTTCGCGGTGCATTATTAGCCCTAAGAGAGACAGCTAATTTTAATTCTGGCAACCTAATTGGTCGCCTAAACAATATGGAAGAATTGCTTTCAATGTCTGCATCAAGGGTAGCTAAGTTGCGTACATTGGCGAATGAGGAAACATAATGGCAAGAACCAGAGTCCCATCCGAACAGCTAAATTTTAGGAGTGCCAACACTGGTACGCACCTACTCGACACGTATTTAGAGGACACTGAAAAAGGTGGACTTACGTTACCTGTACTTCTTAGCAAGCTATTTGACGACGCAACAGGAAACATAGACGCTTTTACATTTACATATGACAATACAGCCGGTGCTGAAAAGATGTTTCTGAAGATTGGTACTGATGGTGCTGTAAACGAGATAGCATCATTTACCCAGCTTTTTGCTGATCTAAATAGTTTCAAAGCAACCGCCCTATCTGACATGGAAGTAAAACGCGCTGATGCAGAACAAAGCGCAGCCGAAGCATTAACTTCCGAGAACGAGGCCGAGACTGCACAAGCGGCTTCCGAAGCAGCAAGGGACGCTTCTATCGCGGCTAGGGATTTATCACAGACCTATGCCAATCAAGCTTTTCAAACAACGCCCACTGTGATTCAGCAAGGGATTATTATTGCTCAATTACACGGCGAACTATTCAATGGGAGTAGCTTATAATGCCCAACATATCCGTATCTGACCAACAGTCTCTAGCTAACGAACTCTCTACTCGTTTGCAGAATCTAGGTGCATCCACACCAAATGCTGATCTGGTCTATCTCACGAGGATGATCGAAATCTTTAACGGTGCTGCGAACCTTAGTGCCGTGTCTGCCGAGGGTACAACACAGATCAACGCTGTTGTTGCTCAAGGTAATACAGAAATCAGCGAACTACAGACTGAAGGTTCAACCCAAATAACGGCAGTACAAAATGCGTCTGCCACCGAGCAAGCGGCTCTAGATGGACTACAGACGAGCATCACATCGGCGTTAAACGCCTTTCAGATGTCACCGTCCAAAGTCTTTTTCCTTTCTCAAAGCTAAACGAGGTAAAAAATGGCAAATGGATTACTAGGAAAAAAAGTCGTAGGGAGCCGTGATACTGAGGTCGTTTACACCGTACCATCAGCTAAAGTGGCAACTTACAACGTAAACGTGTTGAACGATGGGGCAGTAGCCGCCAACGTTAATTTGTATATTACTGACAAGACATATCAGACAGAGGACTTCGTATCATACGGAACTCCTTCAAATGCTACTGTCACTTGGACAGCTTCAGATACAGCTAACACAGTGGACTTAATGGGTGTTAGATCATCTGTCCTTGTGACTAGCATGAAGACTACACCAGTGGAACCAGCAGCAGCGAACACTGCTTCTGATCCAATTCAAGCAAACGTAATTTTTTCGTACCAAACGCTAACGAATGAGTTACATCATGTAGCTCAAGACAGCCAACGGAAGGGAAATCCAATCACGTTCTATAATGGAACGGATTTATACCTTCGATCACCTGACGATGGTAGCACGTATACCATAGATAACTATGTGACTTCTGGCGGTGCGGCTACCCAAACAGCATCAGGTTTTGGCATGACCGCAAATGACAACATCTTATGGGCATCTGCACAGGATGGGCCTTGGGCTTTAGCTTATGTTCAAGGTGTTCCAGGTTCGGCTGGTTCTTTGATCAACTCAATCACAGATTGGAGAGCTAACGCAGCGACTTACAACACAGCGTTTACTTGGGGTCTAGGACAAATCACAAAGATTGCTGGGATTAAAACCAATGAAGAGAGATTTATAGTCGGAACCTCAACAGGTTTTAACTATATATCAAATGACGACACACCAGAAACACAGGCTGAGTTTACATCAAATGCGATGTCACCGCCAACTGGCGTATCTGGTTATATGATTGGCGCGGCTGCAATCGCAACGGACGCAACTGATGGCAAGCTTTATATAGCTTACTCAGGTGGCAAAGTGGCATATGCAGACTATACAACAGCGTCACCTTTTCCGACTACTGGTTACAGCGTGTTCGATTTCCCAACAGGGGTAACATACACAGATGTTGTGGACATAAGAACCGAAGGTGCAAACTTTGTAATCGTGGTTGCTGGTGGTCAAAAATATAGCTCTTCTGATTTAGGGATAACTTGGACACAGACTAAGAGCTACGCAAAAATGCCTATGTCAATTGGCGTAGCATCTATCGGCGGCTCAAATAAATACATTGATATTGATATGTCGGGCGCGGTTCCAGAGTACACTTTTGTAAGGGGTATGACATATCGGATTCACCAAATCGCTACTAGTAACAACGGTCATCCACTTCTCTTTTCTACAACGGCTAACGGAACTCACGCTGGTGGTACTGCATATAATACTGGTATGACCTGGCAGATGGGTAATCCATCGGCTACTGGTGACTATACATCGGTGACAACTACTGAGTCAGACTGGACTTCAAACCACGCAACATACAATGGTGAAGTTCGAGTAATTGAGTGGACGGTCCCATCTGATGCTCCAAGCACACTTCACGTTTTTTGTTCAAACCACAGTGGCATGGGCTTCCCTGTTTCAATCGTGGATGAGCCAGCAACAGCACCGCATGACGATCAAACATTGCTAGTTACTCAAACCATTTGGACTGACACTAACGGTGACGCTAATCGCAAGTACGATCTTATGTTCAACGGCGAGAGCTACATGCGTGAAAAGCGTTTCTTCGAGCTACCGCAATCAGACAAGTTCGATAAAGCAGAGATAGCCTCAAACGAAATTTTAGAGCGAACCGGAATTATGGCTTCGGCTGGTGAGCAATTCGTAATCACTTCAGACCAAGAAAACGTAATTGTAAGGGTCTACGGCATAGAGGAATAGAACATGGCTAAAAAAAGACGCAGTTATCAGGTCAACAGTACCGACTATAATGTAGCTGGTGGTGGGGGCGGTACATCGGGCGGCAATGTTCGCATGATGCAGAAATCCAACACTGCTGTTGCTGCTGGTGGCACAGGGATTTTATACACTCCTGGGACTAAACAAGTCCCTAACCCACTCAAGTTTAACTGTGAGGCTGGGTTAGCGTTTCCAACTGCGTCCAGTACAGATAGTACCGTTTACTTTGAACACGCATTTGAAGCTCCTAATGCTCAAGTCGCTTTAGTTGGAAGCAATCAGACTGACGAATTACCTACTGGTTATTCTGGCGATCAACCCGCTGGTATGACCTTCAGTACCAGTCAAGATACTGGTGATGGTGGTTTTGGCTATGTGCAAATTTCAACAGCTACTCTTTCTTCTGGCGGTGCTACTGGCATTTACAAGTTTCGATACTCTGTGGATCAAGGCGGCTGGTCGCGTTCTTACATCGACTACGAAATAAACGTTTGGCCTGCGAACACAACCCCAACTCAAGCTAATAGTAGCATTCTTGCTAGTACAATAATTCAGAACACGGCTTCTCCACAGTATCTTACCGATACAATAACTGGCTCTCAAATTCAGGGTTATACTTTAAAAGATGTGTCTGGTTTTACGACAGGTGTTACCCCAAAAGTAGATGCAACAAACGGTAAAGTGTACGTTGAAAACGTTGGTGCTACTGGCACAATCGGAGCCACAACTCACGCTTTCACAGTCGAAGTTGATATAGGTGAGTACGGTAAAATTGATTATGCGTACAGTGGCAGCGTTGGGTACGGCGACCCTTACGGTTCGGTGTACTATGGCCCAGCAAATGCGAGGACATATTTTTCTAACAATGCTGGCCCTTATGATGAAGCGCAAACACAACAAAGTTACAACAACCTCAATAAAACTAGCGGCGCATTAAAAAGATATTATAACCACTATTCCGACACTTCTCCATACTCATTAAACGATGGCTATGGGTGTGAATTTTATGAACAGATGTTCTCCATATACAACAACGGTAACTATGCAAATGACGGTAACAAAGGTTGGATGGGTCCGTTAGGGGATGCTTACGATTGGTGGAACGCTGCTGCTAATTATAAAACTATCCGATACCGTTGGAACGTCCCTAACGGAGTAAACTCTGTTTGCATGGTCGCAGTTGGCGGTGGTGCTGGGGGAGCATATCAATGGTCGTCTGACGGTGCTGGCGGTGGAGGTCTAGCTTGGATGAATGGTGTTTCTGTAGTCCCAGGAGAAACCCTTGAAATTGGTGTCGGTCTTGGTCGTTACAGTGAGTCAAATGTCGGTAGCTACGGTGCTGGTAATTCTTGGGTAGCTCGACACTCAACCAATGCAAGTGTACGCGCTGGGCAGACTATTATTTTTGCTGGTGGTGGTGGCTATCAAGCATACAATGGTAACTCACCAAACGGTCAAACTTATAATAGTTGGACTATATCAGGCTTAACCCAATACAATAGAAATAACACCTACAACTTTGGAGATAGTCGTGACGGTGGTGGCTGGTATATAAATGCTACTGAGGGAGTGGGTGTAAACGGTTGGCATTACGGTGGTGGTATTGGTTCTAGGGATACTGGTAATCGAATTGGTGGTGGTGCTGGTGGCTATCGTGGCGATCATAACAATTTTGGTAGTGACCAACCTGGATATGGTGGTGGTGGTGGATCAGGCTTCTACTATTCCTCGACCTATGGTCAGGGCGGTGGTGGCGGCACTGGCCTAGACGGTCAAGGCTCAGACGGAAAACAAGGTGGCGGTTCTATTCCAAGAACCGACGCTCAAGCTGGTTCTGGTCTGGGCGGCTCACAAGGGGCTTGGACTTCTTACAATAATGGTTCAGCTAATTATCTGGGAGCTGGCGGCGGTGGATCGGGTGGTTCTCGCGGCAACTACGGTCAAAGCCAGTACGCAAATTATGAAGTAAATGGCAACAGAACTAGAAACGGCGGTCTACACGGCGGTGCTGGCGGTGGGTCAGGAACAAGTCAAGGTGGCGGTAATGGCGCAGCTGGAGGAGTACGCATTATCTGGGG
>TARA_B100001093_G_scaffold520467_1_pt1 | contig 10852 bp, 9 predicted proteins | sample TARA_B100001093 | Tara Oceans TARA_B100001093 (sample SAMEA2623116) | marine metagenome | biome: marine biome (ENVO:00000447); feature: surface water layer (ENVO:00002042); material: "saline water (ENVO:00002010), including plankton (ENVO:xxxxxxxx)" | depth 5 m
GACAAATTATCAATATGATAGGAGGATTAATTAATAATTCTAAGATATTGGTATTAGATGAACCAACAAATGCATTGGATCCTCAATTAAAAAATGAAGTTATTGGAATAATCAAAGATTTTAGAGAATATAAAAAAGCAATATTCATAATAACACATGATAAAGATGTTTTTGAAATATTCAATCAACAAGTGAAATTATAATTTAAAAGATTTGTATTTTAAATTGAGATCTTTGTGATCTAATTTAAAAAGTTCTTCTTGAATAGTTTTAGACCAAGGCAATTGAGGTGGATCTGATGATAATGAGAAATTTCTCTGTAATTTTGATAGATTATTAAAACTATCATTCTCTTTATAATATTCTTCTAAAGTCGTTTCTTGTATTTTAATAATTATCTCTAAAATAATCATATAATTATTTGATTCTTTTATAATATTTTGTAAGAATTCTCTATTATAAACAGGTAAAGCGATATGAATATCTAGTGCTTGAATATCTTTTAAAAAATCTTTATTACATTTATCAATGAGAGATTGAGGTATTTGTTTAGCTCTAGAATCTTCCAGTTTTTTAATGTTTTTTTCTTTTATTTTATTGTTAATCTCTAAAAGTTCTTCTTTTGAAACACATTTTGTTTGAGATTTATCTTCAATAAATAATGGATTCAAATAAGTTTTATCTACTACACAACCATTCTCATCATAGTCAATATAGAGAGAATTGATATTATTAATGGATTCATTATCAAAAGGATATTGATTTTTATTTAATTGATTTAATAGAAAGTTTCTCACAATATTTTTTTTAGTTTCAATTTGTTTAAAAGCTTTGGTACTTTTAGATTTTTTAAGCCAATTTTTAAAATTAGAATTTTTCTCAGAGAAAATAGATAAAAAAAGAGAGATTAATAATTGCTTGGTCTCACTGGATGATTTTTTCTCAGACCATTTTCTCAAAATTTTTCTTTTTAATTTCTTCTTATCTACAAGTTGAAATTTAATTTTAAGATTTTCAAAAAGAATATTTTCAAAATTATCTTTGTCTTGTTGAGAGAAGTAAGGAATAAAAATATTAGAATTGCCTTGTTTTTTCATAGTTTTTCTAAGTGTTTTTTTCATTGAATCTCTCTTTTTTGTTGAAATATTTGACATGTTGTATATATTTAATCTATAAATAAATATATATATAAATGTGTTTTAGTTTAGAGGTATCATTAGGAACAGGAATAATATCATATTTAACAGGATATATAGTATTACAACGTGATTTATCTAGTTATGAAAAAAGTCTAGTATATTGGTTTTTGATATATTCAACAATGCAATTTGCTGATTCTCTATTGTGGTTGTCAGATATGAAAAAAAATAATTTGAATTATTACACAACTTCTATATTAATACCTTTTTTGTTGTTTTTACAAGTATATTATTGTGTATTTATTTTCAATAACATGAATCATTATTTACTTTATATTGGAATGATTTGTTTAACAATATATTTATTCGTACGTTTTAATGGATATTCAAGACCATTTTGTACAAATAATTTATCATCACCACTATGGGCAAATAAAGAATTATATTTAATAGAAGTAATAATATTTGCAGCATTAGTAACTTATCCAAACACACTATGTTTTATTACTTCAGTATTAGTAATATTATTTATAAAATATATATTTAAGGGCGCAATAGGTTCATTGTGGTGTCTTATATCTGTATATATGTGGTTGTATGCATATTTTGTTTTTGGTATAAAAGAACCAGTAAAATTGACAAGTATATTTACCAATTAGTTTTTAGAATAAATATAAATAAAATTTTATAATTATATTATGAATTTACCATTAGAATTAGTTGATAAAATATTACAATATGATGGACGAATGAAATATAGAAAAGGTGAATTTGTTAATGTTATACATCCAATAAATTTAGGATTTTACAGATTTATATTAAATCCTGTATTGAAAAAAAAGATTAATATGCATATTGATTTAGAATGGCTAACAAATTTACCCAATGGTATAGTAAATACAACAATTGGAACAGGTCATAATATGCGATTTATTGATAATAAATATGTTTGTACAAATAAATTTTATTTTGAATTAGAATTTGATAGTTTACCTGGTGTTGGACTATTTTATGATTATTTTTGGGGAACAAGTTTTTTTGAAATATGTTATTATGATTTAAGAGATATCAATAAATTGAAACAAATAAGAACAATTATACCCGATTAAAAGTATTACCAATTAGTTTTTTTAACATTAATATTTCCACCTTTGTTTTTCTTTTTATGACTATTTGGATCATACGCTTCATCTTCATCATCAGATCCAAGATTTTTACTAATTTCCCAAAATTCTTTAGAGCCAAGTTTGAAATTAGGATGAGGTTCAGCTTTATACCAAAAAATTTGATCAGTAAGTTTGTTTGACTTTGCATTATTATTAATAACTAAACATTCATAATTTTCAGTAGTATTGTCCATAACAGCACAAAAACTCTCTAATGTAGGAAACATACTAGCATAATTTTCCCAAATACGTTTTCTGTTTGTTAAATAAGGTTCTCTAAGAATAAAAACATAATCAATATTTGTACGCAGATTAGGAGGAATACCAAGAGGATATTGCATAGTAATAATCAACATAATTTTCCAATGACGTCCATTCATAAAAAGAAGTCTCATCATTTTATCACGGGTCCAAGATTGATCGTAAAGACAATCATCCATAATAACAAAGGCTCTAGGATCAATAGAAGTTTTTTTGTATGTTTCAATTTCTTTTTTGATTTGTTTTAGAACAGTTTTCTGTCTTCTTAAAATATTCTCAATGAGAACAGTATTGTATTCATCGTGAATAAAAAGTTTAGGTACGTGTTCTTTGTAAAAACCATTACCAGCTTCAGTACCAGATATAACAGTTCCAATAGGAATATCTTGATGATAATATAGAATATCTCTAACTAAATAAGATTTACCAGTGTCACGTCTTCCAATAAGAACAACAACGGGACCTTTATTTTCATCTGGCTTGAATGTAATATCTCTCATATTAAATTTTTTTAATTCTAGTGTCATATATAAGAAATAAATAAATAAAAAACAAAGTTTAAACGTTTATTTCAAATAATAATAATATTTTATTTGATTATAATCAATGAGTAGTGAAGACGAAAAATTTAAAATTAATTATTCTCCAATAATTACTATGGATTTAGAGAAGTTAAAATCTCAATATGTCAGTGAGGAGGATGATGAAGAAAATGAATACAATCCATTTAATGTATATTCATTTCAGAATTATATTCCAACATATAAAAATTTTTTTAATATGGAGGAATCGAATTATAATGATATATGTTTGAATCATAAAAAGAAGATTGTTGATTTACAAACTTTAGAAAACAATGGAAATAAAGAAGAGAGTAATATATTTATAAAACATTCACCTTTATTGGATCCAATAAGATATATGGTAGGAAAATATGAAATTTCAAGTGAGAATTTAAGAATATTACCAAATCTAAAAAATAAAGAAGAGAGTCATAGTAAATTAACAGAATTAAATAATTCATCATATGTGGATGGTTTTTTTAGTTTTTTAAGTAGTATGATGTTACATAATTATAAAATAAAAAATTGTATAGATTATTATGGATCATTTTTAGCAGTTCAAGAGAAGTATAAGATGAATATAACAGATGATTATGATTATTTGCATGATTCTAATTTTTTTTTAGAGAATTTAAATAAGAGTTGGAATATTACTAAATATGATATGTTGAAAGAATTTATGACAAATAATTCAAGATGTAATAGAAACAAATTAAACATATCGAATACTGAAGTGGATGAATCATTACTAGTGGATGAGTTTTTAGAGAAAGAGCCAATAATAAATGAAGAAATAGAAGAATTAGAAGAGATTTATGAAAATAAGAATATAGATTCTTCAAAGGATGATTCAACTACAGAATCCTCAGAGTCAGATTCAAATGAATCTGAATCAGAGGAAGAAAGTGATGAAGAGGAATCAGATAGTGATTCTCTAGAATTACCAAATGATATAAATATTTTTGCATATATTAAGAATTTTCCAGTGCAAATGATTTGTCTAGAGAAATGTGATGGAACAATGGATTCATTATTTGAAGAAAGTGAATTTGATGAAGACAATGCTTGTAGTGCATTATTTCAAGTAATAATGATATTAATAATTTTTCAAAAGGCTTTTAATTTTACACATAATGATCTTCATACAAACAACATTATGTATTCAAATACAGAGTTAGAATATTTATATTATAAATTTAATGATAAGTATTATAAGGTACCAACATATGGAAAAATATTTAAATTAATAGATTTTGGAAGAAGTATATATAAATTTCAAGGTAAAATTTATTGTAGTGATAGTTTTGCACCTGGTGGTGATGCATCTACACAATACAATTGTCAACCATATTATAATGATTCAAAACCAATTATCGAGCCAAATATGAGTTTTGATTTATGTAGATTAGGTTGTTCTATTTATGATTTTATTATTGATGAAGAGGAATACGAAGAAATGGATGAATTACAAAAGACAATTTATAGATGGTGTTTGGATGATGATAACAATAGTATACTTTATAAAAAGAATGGTTCAGAGAGATTTCCAGAATTTAAATTATATAAAATGATTGCTCGAATAGTACATAATCACACTCCTCAGAAACAATTAGAATTTGAGTATTTTAATAAATATGAAGTGAATCAAGAAATACAATCAGAAGAATTAGTAGACATAGACAAAGTACATAGTTATGTATAAATACGCTTATTTATCACTTTCCAATTTTTTCATTAATTCATCTCTATGTTCAGTAACTGATTTCGAAACTTTTTCTAATCTCTCTGTATAGGATTCTAATCTTTTAATATATTCTTCTCTTTGTGTATCGTATTTTTTTAAATTTTCATTTTCTTCTAGGCAGTTGTTAATTTGAATTGTTTGTAATCTATCTTTTTCTTTTTGTTTTTCCATTACACCAACTAAATATTTATAATTATCAATAAATTGTTTATATAATTCTTCATTACCTCCAATTTTCATTCTTTTTTTGTTTGTTTTTCTTTGTTTCTTATTAATAGATTTTCCTCCTCTTGGAACTCCATAGTATTCCCCTATTTTTAATTGTGGTCCATAAGGATCTCTGTTGAAATATTTATTATCAAAATTATCAAATACCTCATGCAACGTGCGTTGATATTCCGCACTAATATCTTCTAATATTTTTTTCCAGTTTTTATTTTTTACATAATCTAATGGTGTTTTTTGTTTATTATTTATAACATCAATTTTAGCACCTTTAGATATAAGATATTTGGCTATATTAAAGCACTCACCAGCAATACTATGTGTGTAATTTGAAATAGTTTGACATAATTTATGAAGAGGTGTGTTTTCAGTATTATTAATAGCATTAACATCCACACCTCTCTCAACTAGAAACTTAACTAGATCCATATTATATGAATTACAAGCAAAATGAAGAGGTGTACTTCCATTATTATTTCTAGAATTCATATCAGCACCATTTTTATATAGAGCTTCGATTACTTCCAACATACCATACTCACAAGCATAATGTAAAGCTGTTTTACCATATACATTTTTTATATTCACATTCACATTTTTATTAATTAGCATTTTTATGACTCTATACATACGATACATACATGCATAATGAAGAGTTGTAAAAGAATTATGTAAAGCATGAACATTGACACCTCTATTTATTAAATCTACTATTACTTCCTCATTTTCTCTATTAATAATTGCATTAAATAATTCTATTGGTTCTGGTGGAATAATACTTACATAACCTGGAATTGTTTTACTAAAAATGGATCCTCCTCCATTCATTCTTTTTTTGTTTGTTTTCCTTTTCTTTTTCAAATATTTTTTGGTTTTACTCATATATATAATTAAATAAATAATTATACTTTTGATTAGTATAATTATTTTGTAGTTTTAAAAGCCAGGTTCATCAGTGAAAATTTGTGATGGAACATCAGCAGGTTCACCTAATTGAAAGATTTCTTGAATTTTATCATCAAATTGAAAAAATAATAACAAAGGGACAAACGAACAACCAAAAACCATAAATGTATCACGTACAATTAATTTCATAGGTTTATTCTGCTTATCAATATATTTCATTTCAACAATTTTAATTATGAAATATAAAATGCTTATTGCAATAGCCAAAATAAATACTTTTTCCATATATTTATTATTTAAATAAATAAATATATTTTTAAACGAATTAAGCTAAAACCTCAAAATCATCCAATAACAATTCGTCATTTCCGTGAGAACTTTTCTCAATGTCTAAAATATCTAAATCATTAATACTTACATTGTCTGTATGAATTTGTATTCTATCTAAATCATCATCTTCTTCTTCTAATTGTCTTTTAATAGCATTTGATGTACTAATTTCCTCTAATCTCTCAATATCTTTTGGAGCTTCAATTTCATCAACTTTACCAGTAGAAGCATCTTGTACACTATCAATATCATTAAATGTTAATCTAGTAACAACAGGTTCATTATCAACATTTGTAATAGTTGGCACAATAGGTTTTTCATCAGATTCAGTAGTCTTTTCTTCTTCTTTGGTTTCTATTTTCTTCTCAATTTCCTCTAAATCTTTATCACCTTCTTTAATATCTTCAATAATAACTTCTTCTTCTTGTTCTTCTGATTCATCTAAATAAGCTCTTATAATTTCTTCTGTTGGTATACTTTCTCGAATAGTTGTTAAAATGCATTCTTGAATCATTTGTTCTAATTCTCTGTTATTTTTTTGTTTTTGTAATGGTGTAATTTTAGCATCAAATAAATAAACATTACTATAACATTTTCTTGCAGTGTGAATATAAACCTTGTGTACAAATGTATCTAAATCAGGAATTGAAATATCAATCTTTTTTTGTCTATTTCCAACACGTACACAAGTTAAGACCTTTAATTGAATAATATGTACACAAGTAATTAAATCTTCTAAATAAGTACATCCACTTCTCTCAATTATTCTTGCAACTTCATCCTTTATAATAGTATTGTTCCATTGAGGAATCCTAGAAAGTAAGTTCTGAAAACTCATTAAATATTTATCTACTTCTTTGTTATCAACACACAACTTATATGCTTCGTTAAATATAGATTTTATACCTTCATTTACTAAAGGTGTAAAAATACTAACCAAACGACTACACCACTCATTACGAGCTTCGTGAAGATTTGACATTACAAAATCATCCATTATATATAATGAGTATCAAAATTTGCCTAAACATTAAACGAATATTTATATAGTTAATAACCAGTTGTTTGTGGTGCATATGCACCTTGAGAGACAAGGAGACCAGTTGATACAGATACAACAATCAATGTAGCAATCCACCCAAATAACGTCTTAAAGAAAATGTTAGGATTTATTCCAGAGCAATTTTTAATATCTTCCAATAATCCAACACCAATAGTTGCTCCAACTTGACAATGTGTGGTTGATAAAGGTATTTCTAAACGACTACCTGTAATAATAGTTAATGCTGAAGCTAATTCAATGGATATACCTCTAGATGGTGTAATTTTACAAAGCTTAATTCCGATTGCTTGAATAATATTATTACCATATATTGCTAATCCTAAAGATATACCTATTCCTCCCATAGCTAAAATCCAATATGCATCACTATCAAGATCATTTTTCTTTTTTAATTCATTATCTTTATATACCATATATATTGCAGCATAAGGGCCAATTGCATTTGCAACATCATTAGCACCATGACTAAAAGAGTCACATATAGCAGTAAAGACTTGTAAAGTTTTGAATATTTCTTCTGTTTTTTCATCAAAAATTTCAGCGTTTTTGTGTATATTTAATACTTTATTATCATTGTTTAAAATAGAATCAAAGTCATTATCTAATTTATAAACATTATCGTGATTTTGATTATCATGATCGTGATTATCATCATTATTTATTAGTTCAATATTACCAATAATAAAATTATCATCATTTTCAATTGTTTTTTCAGATTGTAATTCATTGAATTTATTTTCAATAAAAGGTTGCAAATAATATTTAAACATTGGTATAGTAAGTAATGCAGAGCCAGAACCTAATCCAAATGACCAAGCAGAAGCAATTTCTAAAGGGATTTCATTTAAACCTATACCTTTTGCACCTTTATAAACAATGTAGAATGTATTCAATGTAACAGTACAACCAACAATAAGAGGAAATACATATATACAAAATTTGAAACTATCTTTTAATCTTAACACAAATTTTCTTAAAGATCCAAATAATATACCAGCAAATATAGCAGAAAATAATGGTGAAATAACCCAAGATAAAATAATACCACTTACCCCACCAATATAAGGGAATGTATTTTTTTCTTCGTACCAAATTACACATTTTGGTCCTTTTAATGCAATTGTCATACCGATCATTCCTCCAACACAAGAATGAGTTGTTGATACAGGCATTTCATATTTAGATGCTATGAATAACCAAGCTCCAACAGAGAAACAAACCCACATACAACCATACATAAATACGTGCGGTTCATTTTCAAAACATTCATAATTTGCAATACCTTTTCTAATAGTTTTTGTAACATGTCCTCCCATTAATATAGCACCAGCTGCTTCAAATATAGTAGCTAATACAATAACTTGTTTTAATGTTAATGATTTTGATCCAATAGATGTAGCGAACGAATTTGCAGCATCATTAGCACCTATTCCCATTGCGGCAAAAAATGAAAATATAGAGCCAATTATTAAAATCCATAAATACATTTATGCAAATTATATGCAAATTATATGCAAATTATATAATTATATATACTAAATGTTTTATATGATTATATTAAATATTTATGAACTGCACATCTCACATATATCATCTTCTTCTAATTGATCACCTGAATCATCTTTCTTATCAGGTTCAATCGTAAATTGTTGTGCTTGATACTTTGCTCTTCTTCGTAAATAATATATTCCTGTTTTTAATCCTTTTGTCCAAGAATAATAATGCATAGATGTTAATGTAGCATAATCAGGATCTTCTATCCATAAATTTAAACTTTGACTTTGACATATATATGCACCTCTATCTGCTGACATATCAATCAAATTACGCATTGGTATTTCCCAAACAGTTTTATATTTATCCTTTATTTCTTGTGGAATCATATCTATATGTTGAATACTACCATTGTTGGCAATTATATTATTCTTTATCTTCTCATTCCATAAATCCAATTTTGATAAATCTTCCATCAAATATTTATTTGTCAACATAAATTCACCCGCTAATGTTCTTCTGTTATATATATTACTTGTTATTGGTTCAATACATTCATTTACACCTAATATTTGGGATGTTGATGCTGTTGGCATTGGAGCTAATAATAATGAATTTCTTAATCCATTTGTTTTTATATTTTCTTTTAAAGTTAACCAATCATAACGATTGGATGGCTCTACACCCCACATATCAAATTGTAAAATACCTTCACTTGATGGACTTCCTGGAAATGATTCATAATATCCTTCTTCTTTTGCTAATTCACAAGATTTTACCAATGCACCATGATACATTGTTTCAAATATATTTTTATTTAATTGCTTAGCAACATTACTATAAAATGGCATATTCAATTTCATAAATACATCGGCTAATCCTGATACACCTAATCCAACAGGTCTATGTTTCATATTACTTGTTCTTGTTTTCTCTATTGGATAATAATTTACATCTATTACATTGTTTAAATTATTTATTACTACTTTTGTTACTTCGTGCAATTTTTCAAAATTGAACTTGTCTCCCTCTACAAAACTTGGTAATGCAATACTAGCTAAATTACATACTGCCGTTTCATTTTGATCTGAGTATTGAACTATTTCTGTACATAAATTACTCGATTTAATAGTACCTATATTCTTCTGATTTGACTTCTTATTACAAGCATCCTTAAATAATAAATAAGGTGTACCTGTTTCCATTTGTGCATCCAATATTTGAAACCATAAATCTCTCGTATTAATAGTTCTTCTTCCTTTATTTTCTCTTTCATATTTTAAATATAACTCTTTAAACTCATCTCCATATACATCAGAAAGTCCTGGACACTCATCTGGACACATTAATGTCCATTTCTCATTTGCTTTCATCCTTTCCATAAATAAATCTGGTACCCATAATGCATAAAATAAATCTCGCGCTTTTAATTCTTCGTCTCCATGATTTTTTCTCATTTGTAAAAATAATTCTATGTCTGCATGCCAAGGCTCAATATAAATTGCAAATGAACCATTACGTCTTCCACCACCATTATGTATCAAACCATTATGTGTTAAATAATTATGTCTATCTTTCATTTGTAAATCATATAATGTTCCGTTATATTCCATCTCATTTATTGATTTAATTCTACTATAAATAAAATCATCATAAACAAAAAATTTGTGAAATTCTCCATTTTCTATATCAAATATTGATGAGATATTTTCTGTTTTTGGAATACGTAAACAATAAGATAGTTTCTTATTCTCTATTAAACCATTTGCTGTATTATGGGATTCTCCTATCCTATCTCTTATATACCCACTTGTTGGTACACCCAATCTTAATAATAGATATTTTAATGATTCAACTAATTTTTGTGATGTATTGTCAAACACTAACTCATTTCCTTTACTTCCATCTGTATCTACTAAACCCTTAATTATATTTTTTGCTTTATTTAATGGCAAATGTAA
>TARA_B100001093_G_scaffold520486_1_pt1 | contig 10852 bp, 9 predicted proteins | sample TARA_B100001093 | Tara Oceans TARA_B100001093 (sample SAMEA2623116) | marine metagenome | biome: marine biome (ENVO:00000447); feature: surface water layer (ENVO:00002042); material: "saline water (ENVO:00002010), including plankton (ENVO:xxxxxxxx)" | depth 5 m
TTATCTAAATGATTTCAAAAGAAAAATAACCATAACCAATCACATATAATGAGTTTATATAAGCGATTACTTTTTTATTTTTTTGGATTTACAATTGGTTTAATTTTTTTATTTTTTTTTATGAACAAAAAAGAGGCAACTTTTAATTATTCCCCAAACAAAAGAGTGTTAGCTGACATTCAAAAAAAAGAATGGATTTTTGTTTCAATTAACGACTCATCTAAAATCAAAAAAACCAATATTATTAATAATTTCAAAGTTGATTTTTCAAAGAGTAATGTTGAATTAGATTCCTGTAAGATTTATATAGTCGAAAGCAAAAACCAAGAAGATAAATTATATTATAAAATTGAAAATTGTTCTAGAAAAGCAACCATTAAGAATCTTTATTTATAAATATTTTTTTTAATTTTCTTCTGTTTATTTCCGTAACTATTAACTGTAATTCCCTGCCTGTCTGACCTTTAACTGATGAATTCTCCTCAGCTCTTCTTATTAAATAGGGCATTAGATTTCTAACTGGACCAAATGGAAGTATTTTAAAAACATTATATCCAACTTTTGATAAATTAAAAGTAATGTTATCACTCATTCCATACAATTGCCCAAACCAAACCTTTTCATCGTTTTTAGAAATACCAAGTTCAGACATTTTTTTCATAATTTTTAATGTTGAGTGCTCATTATGAGAACCACAAACAAGACTTACTTTATCAATATTATTAAAAATAAAATCCAATCCTTTATCAAAATTTATATCAGTAGAAGATTTGTCCAAACAAATAGGAGATTTGATATTCATTAGGGATGCGTATTCACGTTCCTTTTCCATATAAGCACCCCTAACCAATTTAAATCCAAAAACAATTCCTTTATTTTTTAACAAATCTTTCATATAATCTAAACGATCCCATCTATACATTTGAACAGTATTGTAAACTATTGGATTATTTTTATTGTAAATCAGCATCATCTTAATTGCTAAATCATCAATTGCATTTTGTACAAATGTTTCCTCAGCATCAATCAAAATTTTAATATTATTCTCAAAAGCTTTTTGACAGATACCTTGAAATCTTTTAACAACCCTATTCCATTCCTCGTTTTCTAAAAAGTTTAATTGGACCTTTGAGGATACTTTTTTAAATAAATCAATTCTTCCCAAACAAGTCGGTTTAAAAACAGCAAATGGGATTTCAGTTCTAGATTTAATAAAATTAATTATCGATATCTTTTTTTTATAACAATCATCAAATTGTTCTTCGCTATTAAATGCTTCTGTTGAGAAATCTAACACTGAATGAACATTTCTTTTATACATTTTAGTGATAACAGGTTCACAATCTTTTTCAGAAATCCCTCCACAAAAATGATTGAAAACACTAAATTTTATGATTGAGGTTACTGGAAGTCTGAATTTTAAAGAAAAATTGGTAAACGTTGTGCCTAATCTTACAAGAAACTTGTTTTGTATGATTTTAAATAAAAATTTAGCTCTATGAAGCTGAAAATTTGTTTTTAAGGAAAATGCTTCTTTAGTATTACTAAATATTGAATCCAATTACTTTAAATTTATAATACTAATTTACATGGTTTTTTAATAAAAAAAGATGTTATTTTGTAAAATATCATGTATTTTAATGAAAGAAATTAAATCAAAAAATTACTCAATTTATTTTAGTTCAAGTGGATATACAGAGCTTAGTTTATTTATCAAAGCAAACAATTATTCTCAAATCTTTATTCATTTAGATGACAATACTCAGAAATATTGTTTAGAGGTTTTTTTAAAACAAATTCAAAAATTTAATTTTAACAAAATTCTTTCAAAACCAGGTGAAAAAAATAAAAACATAAAATCCTGTGTTCAGTTATGGGACAAATTATCGGAGCTAAGTGGAGACAGAAAAAGTTTAATTCTCAATTTAGGAGGTGGGGTTGTGGGAGATATGGGTGGATTTATAGCTAGTACTTTTAAAAGAGGAATAGATTACATTAATATTCCAACTACTCTACTATCAATGGTAGATGCATCTGTTGGCGGCAAGACAGGAATAGATTTAGGAGTTTTAAAAAATCAAATCGGAACATTTTATGATCCAAAAATGGTTATTGTAGATCCCCTTTATTTAGATACATTAAATGAGAATGAGCTAATTAGTGGATATGCTGAAATTTTCAAGCATTCTATAATTTCTTCCTCTAAAATCTTCAATAAATTAATTTCAGCAAATACCAGTATAGATTTTAAAAACCTTCAGACTATAAGAAATTCAATTAAGATTAAAAACGAAATTGTTTTATTAGATAAAAAGGAAAATAAGGAGAGAAAAGCTCTAAATTTTGGACATACATTGGGTCATGCAATTGAATCCTATTTTTTAAAATCTAAAAACAGACTTTTACATGGAGAAGCTATTGCAATTGGCATTGTATTAGCTTCACATATTTCAAGTAAATTATTTGGTTTTTCATCTAAAAAATTAAATAATATAAAATCTCATATATTGAGTATTTACAACAAGGTATTATTTGATAAAAATGATATTGATAAGATTACGAAGCTCTTAGTTCATGACAAAAAAAATAGTCACGGAAAAATCAATTTTGTTTTAATTAAGGATATTGGCAAACCAGTATACGATATAGAGGTTGACAACAATTTAATACTTAAAGCTTTTAAATATTACTCTCTATAATTAAGCTGAATTTCTACTAGCATTAATATTTCCGAAGAGAGATCTGGTGACCATTTTTTCGTAAGTTTTTAATTCACTTTTATTAATTTCTCCTCTTTCAATTGCTTTAATTTTTCTTAATGCATATTGTTGAATTGTTATCAAGGGTAATACAATCTTTTCTCTTGTTTGAATTGAAGCTTTATTGGCTGGCTCATTTTCCATTAATATTTTATAACCAGATAATTTTAAGATTAATGATTTTGATAACTTATACTCATCGTAAATAAGTGTCCAAAATTCACCAAATTCAGGATCTTCTTTCATGTAAGCAGTCAATTTGAAAAAAGATTTTGTTAAACTCATCATACTATTTGAAATAAGAGTTCTAAAGAAAGCTGATCTTTGGTAAAGTTTTTTTAATTCAAAAAACTTGTTCTTATCGTGATAATACTTAAGTGCTGTGCCAACTCCAAAAAAACCAGGAACATTTTGCTTTAATTGACTCCAACTTCCAACAAAAGGAATAGCTCTAAGTGAACTAAAATCAAATTTATCATCAGATTTTCCTCTTTTGGATGGTCTACTTCCAATATTAGTTTTTGCATAATACCTTATAGTACTCATATGTTCAAGGTATGGCACAAATTTTGGATGATTTTTAAAATCAGTGTAAGCTTTATAGCTAATTTTAGCTAAATTATCTAAAATAGACTTATCTTCTTTTTTAGAGTCATTTGAATCAAGATTCAGTACCCTATTTTGAATACCAGCACTAAGCAATTGTTCAAGATTATATTGACAAGAATCTATAGTTCCAAAATTTGAACTTATAGTTTGGCCTTGTACTGTTAATTGAATTTCATCAGATTCCACAAAAGTTCCCATAGAAGCATAAAATTGATGTGTATTTCCTCCTCCCCTGGCTGGAGGACCTCCTCTTCCGTCAAAAAACACAGCTTTAATACCGTATTTTCTAGAAATAGATGTTAGAGATTCTTTAGCTTTCAAAATACTCCAATTAGCCATTAAATAACCACCATCCTTAGTTCCATCAGAAAAACCTAACATTATGGTTTGTTGATCTCCTCTTGAATTCAAATGCTTTCTGTATAAAGTATTGTTGTAAACAGATTCCATTACAATAGCTGCAACTTTGAGGTCAGAAACTGTTTCAAACAATGGAACTATATCAACGGAAGGAGTGTTCCAGTCACTTAACTTAAACATTGTAAAAACTTCAAGAATATTTACAGCAGATTGATTATTACTTATTATATACCTATTAGAACCCATTTCCCCATTGGAATTTTGAATAGTTTTCATAGCTCTAATAGAGCCTAAAATTGGAACAGCTAAATCTTTTTCACTAAAAGAATCTAAAGTTATATTCCCTTTTAATTTAGAAAGAATTTTAATTTTTTCTTCATTACTTAGTTTGCTGTAATCAACTTTAATTTTAGGTATTATACTTTTTTGTGCAATTTTAAAAATACTTTCAAACGCTTGACTATGTATTCTAGAATCTTGTCTGATATCCAAACTTGCAAAATGGTATCCAAAAATATTTACTTTATTAATTAAATCATCCAATTGATCAAGGAATAAAGATTTATGTTCTGATATTAAAACCTCTCTTACTCTGTATAATTGTTTTTTTAAATCCTTTAAACTAATTTTTGGCTTGTCATTAAACTCCGTAATGCTAGAGTATAGTCTACTTTCAAGATCAATTATTATCGATTCTATGTTTTTAAAAGTTAATCTTCTTCTTAACTTCCTTATATCTCTGTAATAATTTTTTATAATGTCACTCCTTAACTTATTTGCAGTCTCTAAAGTAATTTCAGTGGTTACAAATGGGTTCCCATCTCTATCACCTCCAGGCCAAAAACCTAAATTTATGATATCGTTATTAAATTCTTTTCCATCAAAAATATTTGATCTAATGTATTTGTAAATATTACTTATGGAATTATAAAATACGTTTTCTAAATACCATGTTAAACTTACTGCTTCATCATAAGGAGATGGTTTTTTGTTTTTAAAAAATGGTGTTTTTCCTAATTGTGACAGTAATGTTTTAATTTCAACTAAATCATTATCCTTGACTGCCTTAGTTAAATCCGTAATGATACCTAAAACTGAACCAGGATAGAACTGAGTTGGGTGGGCTGTTAGCACCGGCCTTACCTTAAATTTTGATAAGTATTTTTTAAATTCTTTCTTTTTATTTTTAGATTCAACTTCTTCTTTTAAACTTCTTAAAGTTCCTATACCATCTAAATTATTAATTTTTGAAAATGCCGCATCTTCAACTGCATCAAATAACACTACTTGTCTTTCAATATATTGTATAAACTGAAAGAGTAAATCAATTTTTTCATTTTCACTATTTTCGTTTAAATAGGTACTAAAAAAATAATCAACTATTTGGGAAGGATTATTGTTTTTTTCATATCCCTCAATACAGATCTTCTCAAACAGAGGTAACATTACACCAGTATTTGAAATACTTTCATAAGGAAGAGTTGAAAAAATACTATTATAAACTTGAAACTTGGAAAGAACTTTATCTTTAAACCTTTCTTTTTTGGTAAGCTTTCTCACAGAGATGGATAATATTTAAAGTTCATTAAAAATTCTGTGCATCAAACGTTTTTTATCATTTATGCTTTCCTCTAAGGAAATCATAGTTTCAGTTCTTGATACACCTTCAATATCATCAATATCAAAAATAATTTGTTTTGCATGGTCAGTACTTTTTGCGCGTACTTTACAAAAAATATTAAATTTTCCAGTTGTGATGTGAGCAACTGTAACAAAGGGGACAGCCTCTAAATTTTTTAATACAAACTTTGTTTGATGAGTTTTTTCTAAAAATATTCCAATATATGCTATAAAAGTATAACCTAACTTTTTGTAATCTAAAGTTAAGGATGATCCTTTAATAATTCCAGCATCTTCCATTTTTTTTACTCTAACATGAACAGTACCAGCAGAAATTAATAGTTTTTTGGCTATATCAGTAAAAGCGGTTCTTGTGTTATCAATTAAAAGATCTAATATTTGGTGATCAATTTCATCTAATTTAATTTTACTCATTATATTGATTTATAAATTATGAAAATGCAAATGTATTGAATAAATTTCAAATAAATTTAAATTTTATTGAATTATTCGTAATTAATCTACCCTAGATATCAAATCGTTTACAGGATTCATATTTAAATCAAAACGTTTACTAACATTACTGAAGTCAATGTCATTGTGACCAAACATATTTTCCAAATCTCCTTTTTTGTCAATGTAAGGTTCAAATTCTATTTGATTTGAAATATTGTTAAGAAACTCCCTATACATAATAGAAATATTTGTTGTGAAATATTTTCCATCTTGCTTAACTTTAACATTTCTTAAAAATACGTCTGTCAAATAAGATGTGTTTTTAGGAATCAAATAATAATCTTCGTGATTAAATTTTGTGAAATCATCAAAAGCAATTGAAAATAGAGATGAAATTAGTGCAAAACACATGTACTTTCTTGTATTTTCTCTTTGGTAATCGTTTTGATAATGACCTGATTCAAAAAGTATAGTTGGAGTGCCAAGTGATTGAAAAGTATCTCCTACACAATTTTCATTATAATCATCGTTATATCTTGAAAAACAATCGGGTATAATAGTTGATAATTTTTTACTCATTGAAGCTATAATTTTCATACTAATTATTCTTGACTTAGTTTCAGACTTTTTAGAATCAGCAGATGGTGAAAGAAAAGATAATATAGAAGGATTTTTTGTGTTTGAGACAGAGTATATACTTCTTTGATCATGAAGATTAAAACAATAATGTGGTTTAATTACTTTGTATAAATCTCTCAATAGAACACTCTCCTTTTGAGTTAATAAAAGAGCATCTCTATTGAGATCTACATTGTTATAATTTTCCCTTGAATAAACAAGAGCTCCATCTGGGTTCAAAATTGGTATTATATGAAGAGAGAGATGAGATAAAGAATTATGATCAATTTTAGAAAAATACGAAAGGGCATCATAAAGAGCTTTAGTTGAAGTTGATTCATTTCCGTGCATTTGTGACCAAATCAAAATCTTTTTCTTTCCAGAACCCACCCTAAAGTAATAAATAGGTTTATTATCAACACTATAACCAAGGATCGAATAATTGTGTACTTTGTGTAATTTATAAATAGAGTCATTAGTTATATATCTACCATTTAAGGACTTTACTTTAAAATTATCATAAAAATTAAAATCTTTCATTAAATAAATATGTACAAATTTAATGATAGAATTATTTACATATGTAAATTTTTAAATAAAAAAATACATTAAAAAAATAATTAATATTACAATTGTATACAAAATTTATAATAAAATAGTTAACTTATTGTTTTTAAGTATTTTAAACTGTATTAATTAAAGTAAAGATTTATTTTAATTTAATACTTAATATTAACTTTGATTCTTAAAATATTTTATTAATTTTACAAATGTATACATGGAAAATTTCAATAAAAGATTATTGTATATTTTAGAATCTAACGATCTTTCAGCGTCCCAATTTGCTAAAAAAATAGGAGTTCAAAGATCTAGCGTTTCTCATGTATTAAGCGGGAGAAATAAACCAAGCTTAGATTTTTTAATAAAAATATCAGATTCTTTTGAAAACATTTCAATAGATTGGCTTGTAAAAGGAATATTAAACAACGATTCGATACACTCAAATAACGTCTCTTCCCTACTCGAATCTGATAGATCAGAAAGTCCTGTGAATCATAAATCTAAAAAAAACATAAAAGAAATTATTCTTTTTTATGAAGATAACTCTTTCAAGGTATTTCAAAATTAAATTACCTTTGTATATGAAAAAATACTATTTAACCTTGTGTTTTTTGTTTTTTTCTTGCTATCAACAAGAAAGGAATTGTCTACAATTTCAAACCGGTACATTTGAATTTGAATCGACATCTTCCAACGGAAAATCTCTTAAAACTTACTTTACGAGAACTAATGATATTGAAGTTGACTATTTCAACAATACAATTGATTCCTCTTATGTAACTTGGGTTTCAGACTGTGAGTGTATTTTAAAGAAAATTAATCCAAAAAACTTATCAGAAGAAAAATCGATTCAAATGAAGATTCTAAGCACCTCTTTGGATGAGTATACGTTTGAGTACTCATATGTTGGTGATATAGTAAACAAAAAAAGAGGGAGGGCAAAAAAAATCAATAACAAACCATTAGAAAAAATTACTGATTAAAAATTTTTTAAAAATCTAGTTCCGTTTGACCTTGATTATTATTTGATGGTTTATCAGTATTTAAATCTGTTTCTCGAACTATACTTTCCTCACCGTTTACTTCAAGTTCCATTAGGGTTACTTTTTCAGGTGGAGTGTACGGAATAGGTTCTAGTAAATTTATGTTTTTAACTTTTAATGAAGTAAGCTGATTTCCTATAGCTTTAATTCCTTTTACAGAAATTAATTCTTCAATATTTTGAATTATATTGTCTTTTTGCCCCTTGGATGTTTTGGAGAAACTTATTTCAATAACAGGTTTCCAGTCAGCTGAAATAATTTCTAATTGATTTTTATTCCCAAGTGGAATAAACTGCTGATCTGTCTTGGAAAATGAGGCTAGAAAACGCTTAATGTAATACCTTTCTTTACTGCCATCAAAATAAATAGCAGAAAGAGGTTTTTCTGGAATCCATTTTTCCAAAATAATCATATCATCTGGAAAATGCATATTCAAGTCAGGTTTAATTATTTTAAGAGTTCCATTTTGCTTGATTATAAGCAAAGTGTCATCACTTTTGAACTCTCCTAACAACTCGCCTCTTTCGTCAGTATTGAGTCGTTGTACGGTTTCGTCAAACCATATTTTCCTTGGTTTTAAAGTAGACAATCCCTTTTCTTTGAATTCAATTTTATTTACTGAATATTTAGTAACTATATTCCCTTTAGAAGCTCTACCTTTTATCTCTAGGTCAGCGAAATCTAATTCCCATTTTAATTTTTTGATTGACCCTGATTGTCTTAAAATAATATTTACAATTTCAGCCTCACCATTAGGATTTGCAGAAAAATACAACACCTTAGACCCCTCTGAACCTCTTGTTAAATCATACATTTTATCTCTTGTTACCCCGGTAACACTAAATCTTTTTATGAAAGATGTTCCTTTTTTTCCATCCCTGTAAATCATATTGTAAACCGTTCTGGAATCTTTTTTCTTAAAAACAGCCACGTGATTTATATTTTTGGCAATAAACTTTTTTGAATCAACCTTGCTCACCATCATTTTACCCTCTTCGGTAAATACTATAATATCATCAATATCTGAACACTCTTCAACAAACTCATCTCTTCTAATTGATGTTCCAACAAAACCCTCTTCTCTATTAACATAAAGCTTTGAGTTTTTAACGACTACTTTTTTAGCATCAACATCTTCAAATATTCTAATTTCAGTTTTTCTTTTTTTGTCTTTTCCGTAAACCAACTTCAGGTTTTTAAAAAATTGAATAGCAAATTCAGTTAAATTATTAAGATGATAATTTATCTGTTTTAATTCCTCCTCAATAGATTCTATCTTTAACTGAGCTTTATCTATATCAAATTTCGAAATCCTTTTAATTTTGATTTCTGTTAGCCTGACAATATCTTCCTCAACAATGTCACGTTTTAATTTTTTAACAAAGGGAGTAAGTCCCTCAAAAATTGCTTTAATTACACCATCCCAAGTTTCAACATCCTCAATATCTCGATAAATTCTATTTTCAATAAAAATTCTTTCCAAAGACGCGTAATGCCACTGGTTTTCTAAATCACTTTTTTTAAACTCCAGCTCTAACCTAAGCAACTCTTTTGTATGCTCGGTAGATTTTTTTAAGATTTCTGAAACTCCTATAAATAAAGGCTTGTTATCCTCGATAACGCAACCTAGAGGAGAAATGGATGTTTCGCATGATGTAAATGCAAATAGTCCATCTATTGTCTTATCTGGAGAAACTCCAGTGGGTAAATGAACCAAAACTTCAACATCATTTGCAGTATTATCTTCAATTTTTTTGATTTTAATCTTGCCATTGTCATTTGCTTTTAAAATTGATTCTATAAGTGAAGATGTAGTTGTTGAAAATGGAATTTCATTTATAACAAGAGTATTTTTATTTAATTGATTAATTCTCGCTCTAACCTTTATTCGACCACCTCTTAAACCATCGTTATAATTTGTAACATCAACTATCCCAGAAGTTGGAAAATCAGGGTAAATAACAAACTTTTGCCCTTTTAAACACTTTATTGAGGCGTCTATTAGTTCTACAAAATTATGAGGTAAAATTTTTGTTGATAAACCAACAGCAATACCTTCACCACCTTGAACAAGTAATAAAGGAAACTTTGCTGGTAAATTAATAGGTTCTTTTCTTCTACCATCGTAAGATGCTTGCCATTGAGTAATTTTAGGGCTAAAAACTACTTCTAGAGCAAATTTAGATAACCTTGCCTCTATATACCTTGATGCAGCTGATCTATCTCCAGTTAATATATTTCCCCAGTTACCCTGAGTTTCAATCAATAACTCTTTTTGACCAATTTGAACCATTGCATCAGCAATACTTGCATCGCCGTGAGGATGATACTGCATTGTATGACCTACAATGTTAGCAACCTTATTAAAGCGTCCATCATCTAAATCTTTCATTGAATGAAGAATCCTTCTTTGAACTGGCTTAAACCCATCTTCAATAGACGGAACAGCACGTTCAAGAATTACGTAGGAGGCGTAATCTAAAAACCAGTCCTTATACATTCCTGAAACCCTAATTAAAGAATCTCCTAAATTCTCTTCGTCCATATTATCTGAATTTATCAAATTCTTCATTTATGTTTCTATTCTGTCCAATTCAACTTTAAGATTATCAATTATAAATTTTTGTCTATCCGGTGTGTTTTTTCCCATGTAAAATGACAACAAATCTTCAATAGTAAAATTCTCATCTAGCATAACAGGATCTAAACGAATATTTTCACCTATAAAATGTTTAAATTCATTAGGAGATATTTCACCCAATCCTTTAAATCTAGTTATTTCAGGTTTACTACCTAGTTTTTCAACTGCAGCTATTCTTTCTTTTT
>TARA_B100001093_G_scaffold45777_1_pt1 | contig 10845 bp, 9 predicted proteins | sample TARA_B100001093 | Tara Oceans TARA_B100001093 (sample SAMEA2623116) | marine metagenome | biome: marine biome (ENVO:00000447); feature: surface water layer (ENVO:00002042); material: "saline water (ENVO:00002010), including plankton (ENVO:xxxxxxxx)" | depth 5 m
AAATTATGAGCTTCAACTTTACTTTGAGCTTTTTCAACCGCTTTATTTATCCAGGGATGAATAATAGCCTCGCCTTTTTCTAAACCAAGCTTGCCTAACATTGTCTCCAGTCTTTCTGAACCAAATATTCTCATCAGATCATCTTGCAATGAAAGTAAAAACTTAGAGCTTCCTGGATCACCTTGTCTTCCTGTTCTTCCTCGAAGTTGATTGTCGATTCTTCTACTTTCATGTCGTTCTGTACCAATCACAAACAAACCGCCTGCACCTAAAGCCACTGTTTTCTTTTCTTCTATATCAGTTTTTAATTTTTCAAAATTCTCATCCTTAAGATCTAAATTACCAATCTCTTTAGTTTTTCTTATTTCTAAATTTCCGCCTAACTGAATATCAGTACCTCTACCAGCCATATTAGTAGCTATGGTTACAGCACCTGGGAGGCCAGCATAACCAATTATTTGAGCTTCCTGTTCATGAAATTTAGCATTCAGAACTTCGTGTTTTATATTTTTTGCTTCTAACAATTTTGATAATATTTCAGATTTTTCAATTGAAACGGTTCCAACCAAAACAGGTTGTTTATTTTTTTGGCAATTTTCAATAAGAGTTACAACAGCTTGATCTCTTTCTTCGTTAGTCTTGTAAATTTCATCATTACTATCAATCCTAGCAACTTTTAAATTTGTAGGGATTTCAATAACAGATAAACTATAAATTTCGGAAAACTCGCCTTCTTCGGTAAGGGCCGTACCAGTCATTCCAGATAACTTTGGGTACATTCTAAAATAATTCTGAAAAGTAACACTCGCTAAAGTTTGGTTTTCTGGTTGAACTGTTATTTTTTCTTTAGCCTCGATAGCTTGATGTTGACCTTCTCCAAAACGCCGACCTTCCATCGCACGACCTGTGAACTCATCAATAATAATTACATTGTCATTTCTAACCATATAATGTGTATTTTTCTTAAATAACTTATGGGCTCTTAAGGCCTGATTTATATGATGCAACAATGATACGTTTTTAACATCAAAAAGACTACCATTTTCCATTATTTTTTCAGAAATCAAAGCTTTTTCAATATTATTTATACCTTGGTCTGTTAGGTTACAGGTTCTTTGTTTTTCATCTAGCTCATAGTCATTTTCTTTAAGTAACGGTATAAATTTATCAATTGAGTTGTATAGAACAGAGGAATCCTCAGAGTGACCTGAAATAACTAACGGTGTTCTAGCCTCATCAATCAAAATTGAATCCACTTCGTCAACAATAGCAAAATTAAAAGGTCTCTGAACCATCTCTTCAAGACTATACTTCATATTATCTCTGAGATAATCAAATCCAAATTCGTTGTTAGTCCCATATGTTATATCACAGTTATATGCGGTTCTTCGTTCATTATCATCCATATCAGATATAATGCACCCAACTGAAACACCTAAAAAATTATAAATCTGTCCCATCCATTGGGAATCTCTTCTTGCCAAATAATCATTAACTGTTACTACATGAACGCCCTTCTCCTCTAATGCATTTAAATAACAAGCTAATGTAGCGACTAAGGTTTTACCCTCTCCTGTTTTCATTTCGGCAATTTTACCTTCATGAAGAACTAATCCGCCCATTAATTGTACATCAAAATGTCTCTGATTTAATGTCCTCTTTGCTGCTTCTCTAACAACAGCAAAAGCCTCAGGTAAAACAGATATTATTGTCTCTTTATCGGAAAGTCTTTTTTTGAACTCAACAGTCTTGAGTTTTAAATCACTATCTGAAAGAGATTCAAAGTTTTTTTCTAGGTTGTTAATAATATCAATTGTGGGTTTGTATTTTTTAATTTGCCTATCATTAGCTGACCCAAAAAATCTAGATGTTATTTCGCTGAACATTTAAAGTTCTCCAATGGTACTATCGTGTGTACATCTTATTTATTAATGTAAGTAGAAAAGATCAACCCTTGTAAAGATTATAAAAAAATCTATAAATAAAGTAACTTTATAATTGGAATATAACTAAATGTCTTCTTTTAAAATAATTTTTCTTGTTGCTAAAATAATTCTTACTTTGTCAATAACTGCCGCTTCAGCAAAGGATCTCAAGAATATTGTTGCAGCTAAAGTTAATGACCATATCATTTCTGCTCAAGATGTTCTAAACGTGATCAATATATTACCTCAAAATATTAAAAAAAAGCCATTGCCTGAAATTTATCCAAGAGTTGTAAACGAATTAATCAATCAATATCTGATAACTAAACAAGCTTATAATGAAAAGTTAGATTTAGATCAAAAGGTGATAAACTTAGTTAAAAAAAGCCAAGACAAGATCTTAGCAAAATACTGGCTTAATAATTATATAAAAAATGAGACTAAAGAAGAAAAAATAAAAACCTTCTATAATAATTATCTTAAATCATTCCAGAAATATAAAGAGGCAAATGCCAGCCATATTCTTGTTAAAAACAATGAGGAAGCTAGAGCTATTATAAAAAAAATTAATAATAAATCCAAATTCTCCGAATTAGCTAAAACCCATTCAACTGGTCCTTCTGGTAAAAATGGAGGTAACTTAGGTTGGTTTGGCCCAGGTCAAATGGTAAAGGAGTTTGAGCAAGCTACTTTTTCATTAGAAAAAGGAGAGATTTCTCAAGAGCCAGTCAAAACTAAGTTTGGGTTTCATATCATTAAGTTAAATGATATTAGGGATGCAAAACCCAAAAAATTAGATGAAATTAAAAAAAATATTATTGATAAAATCACAAAAATTTCACTTTCAAACCTTGAAAATAAAATTAGGAATAATCAAAAAATTAAAATAACTAACTTTGAAGACATTGTAAAAAAAGTAAATAAGTAAAATACTCAAATAATCAATATGTTTGATAATAGAATGAATGAATATACAAGCTTTCAAAATTTAAAAATATCAACTTGTTTTTCTGGTATTAAAAAATCACCTAACAATGAGCATGATTTACTTTTAATTGAATTTGAAAAAGCATCTTCAGTAGCAGGAGTCTTTACAAAATCTCTAACCTCGAGTGCATCTGTCAACCAGTGTAGGGATTGTCTTAACTCTGAAGAGCAATCCACTGTTAGAGCTATTGTTGTCAATTCTGGAAATGCAAATGCGTTTACCGGAGAAAAAGGTGAGGAAACTGTTCTAGAAATTAGAAAATTTCTTTCCTACAAATTAAATTGTAACATTAATCAAGTCTATACAGCTTCAACAGGAGTTATTGGAGAACAGTTAGATTCTAGTAAAATTATTAATCATATAAAAAATTTATCTCCATATCATCCACCTAATTGGTCAGAAGCCGCCAAAGCAATTAAAACAACCGATACATTTCCCAAAATAGCCAAAAAGACGTGTAAAATTGATAATGCTAAAATAGAAATAGTTGGTATTGCGAAAGGATCAGGTATGATTGCGCCTAATATGGCGACTATGCTAGGGTTTATATTTACTAATGCAAACCTACCATCTAACGTCTTGCAAAAAACACTTGAAATAGAAAATGAAAAAACCTTTAATTCTATTACTGTAGACAGTGACACATCAACAAGTGATACCGTGTTATTGTCTGCAACTAGAACTGCTAATCATGTACCTATAAACAAATATTCTGATAAAAGACTTAAAGATTTCAAAAAGAATATATCTAGTCTGATGCTTGAACTTGCTCAATTAATCGTAATTGATGGAGAAGGTGCTTCTAAATTTATTACCATAAAATTAGAAGGAGCTTCTTCAACAAAATCTGCAAAGAAAATTGCATTTTCAGTTGCTAACTCTCCTTTAGTTAAAACAGCAATAGCAGGTGAGGATGCAAATTGGGGTAGAATTATTATGGCTATTGGTAAATCTGGTGAAAAGGCTAATAGAGATAAGATTAAAATATATATAGGTAATGAACTAGTTACTAGTAGTGGCATGGTTAGTAAAAACTATTCAGAACAAAAAGCTTCCGAACACTTAAAACAAAAGGAAATTATTTTAACTATTGATGTTGGAGTTGGAAAATCCAAAGCAACTGTTTACACTTGTGATTTAACTCATAAGTATATTGAAATTAATGCAGACTACAGATCATAAAAATATAAAAACAGTAGTATGTATTGCTCTCATAAGCGAGAATGATCAAATTCTGATATCTAAGCGACCTCCTAAAAAGCATTTATCTGGATTTTGGGAGTTTCCTGGAGGTAAAGTTGAAACAGGAGAAACTCCAGAAAATGCTCTAATTAGAGAAATTAAAGAAGAATTAAACATTGATATAAGTCGGAATTGTATTGCTCCCCTCACTTTTAGCGAATTTGATTATAATAATTTCCATTTGTTATTACTCTTGTATGTTTGTAGAAAATGGGAGGGTGAACCTCAATCTATGGAAAAAAATTTGCTCAAATGGGTTAAACCAAATATGCTAAGAGATTATAAAATGCCTCCTGCTGATGATGCTTTGATATATTCTATCCAAGACTTATTTTATTGACTTTGTAGGGAATGAATAATGAATAAAAATAATAAGGTAATTATATATACAAGCTCCTTATGTGGTTTTTGTTACAGAGCAAAATCTTTGCTAAAAAAAAAGAATATTAATTTCGAAGAAATTGATGTTGATTTTGATTATAAAAAAAAAGTTGAAATGATCCATAAATCTAATGGTAGAACATCCGTTCCCCAAATATTTTTTGGAGACGAACACATTGGAGGATGTGACGACTTATTTGAACTTGATAAAAGAAACGAAATAGATAATTTGTAATTTTATGAGTAATTACTTATCAATCGCTTGTCTTCAATATGCTTCCACTAAAGACGAAAAAAAAACTTTAGAAATTGTGGAAAGATTGATAGTTGAAGCTGTTAATTTAGGTGCTGAATTAATAGCTTTGCCGGAATGCGCAACATCACTGCATGAAAATTCTACCGTTACAAAAGAGTTTGCTTCAAATGAAGAAGAAAGTATAAGTCTAAATTTTTTGAAAAAATCTGCAAAATTTTATGCACTCTATATTTTAGTTGGTTCGTTACCAATTAAATATAAAGATAAGTTAGTTAATAGGTCATTTTTGATTGCTCCAAACGGAAGAGTTGTTAGTAAATATGATAAAATCCATCTGTTTGATGTTAAATTGCCTAATGGCGATATTTTTAAAGAGTCAGACACATATTATAATGGGAAAAAAGCTATCATTGCAAAGATAGGGGCAAAAACTATTAATGTTGGGATGACTATATGTTATGATGTTCGTTTTCCAAGTCTTTATCAAGATTTAGCTGAAAATGGTGCACACATTATTACTGTACCATCTGCTTTTTCCTCACTAACCGGACCAATTCACTGGCACACTTTGTTAAAGGCCAGAGCTATTGAAACAGGATGTTTTATAATTGCTCCAGCTCAAAATGGAATTCATGAATGTGGCAGAAAGTCCTTTGGCCACTCATTAATAATTTCACCGTGGGGCAAAATTTTAGCAGATGGTAAAGACGTTGATGGAGTAGTTTTTTATAAAATAGATTTAACAGATGTCTATAAATTTAGAAAATCAATACCCTCATTACATTCAAAAATAAAATACTTAACCAATTTTTAAATACTTTTCTTCTTTTAATTTAATTAAATCACTCTGGCTTAATTCTTGTAAGACCTCTAATCTTCTTTCTATTACGTCACCTATTTCATTGATTGCCATTTTAGTATCTCTATGAGCCCCTCCGACTGGCTCTTTAATAATTTCATCGATAATACCAAATTTAAACATATCCTGAGCTGTTAATTTAAGCGCTTCAGCTGCTATATTTGCCTGATCTGAACTTCTCCATAAAATTGAAGAGCAACCCTCTGGTGATATTACAGAATATATTGCATGTTCTAACATCAATGTATTATTAGCAACAGCAAGTGCAACCGCACCACCAGAACCACCTTCACCAGTAATAATAGAAATTGTAGGAACACTAATTTCTAAACTTTTTTGAATACAACTTGCAATTGCTTGAGCTTGTCCTCTCTCTTCAGCTCCTTTTCCTGGATAGGCACCTGCAGTATCAACAAACATTAATACTGGCAACGAGAATTTATTAGCCAAATCCATCAATCTTATAGCTTTCCTATAACCTTCAGGTCTAACCATTCCAAAGTTTTTGCTAATTCTATCAGTAGTGTTTTTACCTTTATCAATTCCAATAACAATAACACTTTTTTTTCGAAAAAAAGCTGTACCACCAGTTAAAGCGTTATCATCTGAAAAATTTCTATCTCCAGAAAGGGGTATATAATCATCAAATAAATTTTTTACAATATCTTGAAAATGAGGTCGTTCTGGATGCCTGGATACCTGAACTTTTTGCCAAGGTGTAAGCTTGGAATATGTAGATTTTAATTCTTGAGCGACGGCACCTTGAAGTTTACCTATTTCTTCAGCAATATTAATATCTCCTCCAGAGGATAAATGTCTCAACTCTTCTATTTTTCCTTCAAGGTCAGAAATCTGTTTTTCAAAAGATAAAAAATGTTTAATCATGATTAGTTACTTTCTAAATACTAAATTTTAATATTTTTTAAGGGATGAATATCTTTTATTAGCCCCGCCAATCTTTCTGACTTTACATGTGTATATATTTCAGTAGTACTAATGTCAGCATGTCCTAAAAACTTTTGCAATGATCTTAAGTCAGCTCCACGGTTTAACAAATGAGTAGCGAAGCTATGTCTAATTATATGCGGAGAAACATCTTTATCAATTCCTATACTTTTTGATAAATCTAAGAAATCTTTATAAATAGTTTGTCGAGAAACGAAATCTTTACTATTTTTTTTAGGAAACATATATTTATTATTTAAAAAACACTTTAGGCTTGATCTAAGATGTAACCACTCAACAATTATAGTTTTAGCCTCTTTATTGAAAGCAACAATTCTGTAGACTTCTCCCTTACCTTTAATTTGAATTTTGTCATTGATTTTAATAAAGTCTGTTAAGTTAAGACTTAAAAGTTCACTTATTCTCATTCCTGTTGAATACAATATTTCTAATATGGTTAAAGTTCTTAAAGCTTTCATTTGTTTAAGAAGGGTATCATTTTTTAATCCATAATAGTTTTCTTTTGCTTTAGTAATAAGATCTAAAATTTGGCCTTCAGATAAAGCGTTAGGCAACTTTTTATCTTTTTTATATGTGTCCAAGTTATTTAGCGGATTATTTGTGATATAGTTTTCATCTTTTAAAGTTTGATAAAATTGTGATATAGAAGATAATTTTCTAGTTAAAGAATTAGCTTTATAATTTTTAGATCTTAAAAAAGTGAAATATTCTATAAAATCACCTTCGTTAGCTTCTAATAACTTTATTTTTTTTTCACTTAACCATTCAAGTGTCAAGTTAACGTCCAATTTATATGCACTTATTGTATTATTAGATAAACCTTTTTCTAAACTATTAATACTTAAAATTTCATTAATTAGATCTGTATCTTTTATATTTTTTTTTTTCATTTTTCTATATTTAGTAACTTATCAATTTTGATGACATTACCTCGTAAGTAATTTTATTAGCTAAATCTTCAAGCCCGATTTTATATAGTGACGATTTAATAGTTATTAAATTATTTAAGTCAAAATCAATTAATGGTGCATCAGAAATTAGTCTTGCTACAAGTAAAACAGTTAAAGATTTCTGGTTTTTCTCAGATGCTTGTTTAATGCTTTTAGCTAAAATAAAATTTTTAATATTATTAACACCACCCCACTTAATATCTATCCCATTATCAAAACTAATATCATCAATAGTGTTTATGTAATCCAACCAGTTTAAAGATGAAGGTTCAATCATCCCTGCTCTTTCAACTGTTGGAATTAAAAACCAAGCATTTTCTTTTAACACAAAATTCCAATCCCACTCATAACCTTTTTTTAACAGAATCATATTGGCTAATTTGTTATCAGGAAAAGAATTAGGATTTGCAGTGACATTTAACTCTTCAATAGTATCAATTAAATTTTTTGTTAAGGATGCACTATCAGTTTCTTTTAAAATTGGCAGATAAAGCTTAACTACCTCATTAAACCTTCCATTTTTTGCTTCCAGCTTAATAAAATCTATAATTGATTGTGTTTTTATTAATTCATCTTTTAGACCAATGATTGAAAACCAAACGTTTGCTCTATTGTAAGCATTAGGCTCTTTTGAATAATTAATTAAGGCCGTCTGAACATCAACTTTTCCATCAGCAACATATTTATAATTTTCAATAATTGTTTCAACTTCAATATCAGTATAATTAATCTTTCTATCTATGAGAAATGATTTTGCCTTAGGGGTTAAATAATTAAGGGTCAACAAGGAATCAGTGTACTCGATACCAAGATGTGCTACATAGTCTAGTTCGATGGATAGCTTTAAAGAATCCATCATTACCAGATGGATAGGTCTAATTTGTGAAACTTGATTTTGAAGATTAATACTTTTATTTTGATCATAAACGTAATTGAATAAATTTTCAAAGATTTGATTAGAAAAACCCCTTGATTTTATCAAATCTAAAACAAATTCAGATTGATCTTTCTTGCCATCTAATATTAAACAAAAGACTCTTCCCATTTGCCAGAAATCTTCAGAGGTATTCTTTGATTTTTGATTAATATATCTACATGCCTCTTTATCTTTAACATTGAAAAGTTCAAACTCAATCTGCCACCTCTTCCACAAATCCCATTTTTTAGTATCAGGAAGTTGCTTTACTAATTGATATAATTTTTTACTATCCCCACCACTTTTAATTTTTAGTAAACGTGTTTCTATAAACTTTATAATATTTTCTGTGTTTCCTGTTGGTGGATTAGAAGAACTAAGATACATTTGGGTTAAAAATTGTTGTAAGGACTTACTTGTGACCACATCAGGAATATAATTTAAATTTTCAATAATCTCTGTTGCTTTTAGATTTTCCCAAACATCTAAACCCATAAAAGTATTAATCTCGGTTGTTACCCCAAGTGAACCCAAGGATGGCTTTGTTAATTTGCTGACCTGAATATTAGATTTTTTTAAAATAGATTTTTCTTTAACCGAAACAGCATCATTACTTTGTGCGTAAGCGCTCAGAGCAGAAAAGCCTAAAATTAGAACTAAACTATATTTTAAAAAACTTAAATAGGAGCCAATATATAAACTATAATTAATTAATGGATTCATCATTTACATCTAATATTTTTTTTTCTAGCTTGCTAGGTGCTGGCATATCAGCGTAATTTACTATGGCTATTGCAGCAAAAACAACTAAAATAGTAATGATTATAACAGCCTTATAACTTTTCATTTCAAACCTCAATTAAGGGATGGATTATAAATATCAATTATGGCGAGTTTTTGTCTAATAATTAAAGCATCTACTTCAATTTAAATTTTAAAATGTTAATGTAAATAAACCTAAATTAATAATTATGAATATGTGTAACAAAAAAGAAAAAGAAAACCAAATTCTAAGTAACAAAAAAATTTTTACTCTTATTGGCATGATGGGAACTGGAAAATCTAAATTTGGTCGTTTAGTGGCTAATAATCTTGAATACAAGTTTTATGATGTAGATACATTAATTGAAAGTGATCAAAAAAGTACAATAAAAACAATTTTTCAAGAAAAAGGAGAGCCTTTTTTTCGAAAAATTGAAAAAAATACAATAAAAAATTTAGTTGCAAATGTTACAACAAAAGAAGAAAAATCTATTTTAAGCTTAGGTGGTGGCGCTTTTGATGATCAGGAAACTCGAGAGATATTGCTTTCAAACACATATGTTATTTGGCTAAATACACCAGTTGACATATTAGTAAAAAGAGTAGGTAATGGTTCAAAAAGACCAATGTTAAAAGGTGATGTAAATGCTTCTATTAATAATCTTTTATCTAAAAGGATTAAATACTACTCTACTTGTCACTACCAACTAAACACACATGATCTTAGTGAAAACCAGATTCTCCATAAAATTTTGACAAAAATATCAAATAAAAAAAGTAATTAGTATGAAATCAAAAATATTAAATGTTTCTTTTAACGAAGATTTTAGTAAAAAGTCATATAATATTCATATAGGTACCGATTTAATATTAAACCCTAAGATTATATTAAGAAAATTTATTGAGAAAAGAAAAATTATTATCATTCATGATAGCTATTTTTCACTTCAAGATAATAAGAATAAATATCTTTATAAATTTGTAGAATCTATAAAGGAATATTCTAGCAATATTTACTTATTAAGTATTCCAGGTGGAGATAAAACAAAAGATATTGTTCATCTAAATGAATTAATTGAAAATATATTATCTTTTGAAATAGATAGAGAAAGTTTAATAATTGCTTTTGGCGGAGGTGTTGTTGGTGATATAGCAGGATTTGTGTCAGCAATAATATTGAGAGGTATTAATTTTGTTCAGGTACCAACTACACTTTTGTCTCAAGTAGATAGCTCAATTGGAGGCAAAACTGGTATAAACTCTAAAATTGGTAAAAATTTAATAGGTGCTTTCCATCAACCCCTGGCTGTAATTTCTGATATGAATGTTCTTAAATCTTTGCCAAAAAGAGAGTTTAATGCGGGTTTAGCTGAAGTTATAAAGTATGGATTGATAAAAGATATTTCTTTTTTTGAGTGGTTAGAAAAGGAGTATAAAGATATAATAAAACTCAATCAATTAAAGTTACAAACTATTGTCACAAAATCTTGTGAAATCAAAGCCGAAATAGTTAAAAATGACGAAAAAGAAAAAGGTGAAAGAGCCTTACTTAATCTTGGGCACACTTTTGCACACGCAATTGAATATTTTGGCAATCATG
>TARA_B100001093_G_scaffold327435_1_pt1 | contig 10823 bp, 12 predicted proteins | sample TARA_B100001093 | Tara Oceans TARA_B100001093 (sample SAMEA2623116) | marine metagenome | biome: marine biome (ENVO:00000447); feature: surface water layer (ENVO:00002042); material: "saline water (ENVO:00002010), including plankton (ENVO:xxxxxxxx)" | depth 5 m
AAATCCAAATCCGGGGCGTGGGCAAACTATTAACGCAAATTGCGACCTGCTGTCATCCAGTTCCCGGTGATGCGATCATTGGGTTTATCAGTGAAAACCGCAGTGTCAGTATCCACCGAGATGATTGTTCGAATATGTTGTCACTAGCGGATGAGCAACCGGAAAGAATTATCGAAGTATCCTGGGGTGAAAACCAGATCGAAACCTATTCGGTGGAGATAGAAATTAGTGCCTATGATCGTCAAGGATTGCTGCGTGATGTTACGTCTATTCTCACCAATGAGCGTGTAAATGTGACCGGGATGTCGACTCAAAGTGATTTGTCGGCGAATACTGCCCGATTGCAGCTTTCGATCGAAGTGGATGGCTTGCCTCAGTTATCCAATGTTCTGGATCGAGTGCAGAGGATTCATAATGTGATTGTAGCTAAGCGGATACGTGGAGCATGATCTATCGGCTTGATGATTTGATCCACCTAATGGCATGTCTACGAGACCCGAGCCATGGCTGTCCGTGGGATAGAGAGCAAACCTATCAGAGTATTGTTCCTTTTACGCTCGAAGAGGCCTATGAAGTCGCTGATGTGATCGAACGAGGGGCTTTTGATGAACTTTGTTCAGAGCTCGGTGATTTGCTCTTCCAGGTGGTTTTTTATGCACGACTGGCTGAAGAAGATGGACGATTCTCGCTGGAAGAGGTAATTCACGGCGTCGTTTCAAAGTTACTAGCTCGTCATCCCCACGTGTTTCATGATGCTACCTTCGAAAGCTTTGGTCACAGTGAGTCTGCATCCGTGCAGTCGATTAAACGGGCGTGGGAAGCGAGAAAGGGAGAAGAACGAGCGGATCGAGGCCAATTGGATCTTTTTGTTGATGTTCCGATGGGATCCCCTGCCTTGACACGTGCGCAAAAGATCCAGAAACGCGCAGCCTCTATAGGATTTGATTGGTCATCAATAGAGGGGGTATTGGCAAAAATAACGGAAGAGCTCCTCGAGTTGGAACAGGCATGCTCTCAACAAAATCCGCATGCCATTCTTGAAGAATTTGGTGACTTACTTTTTACAACGGTGAGTCTAGCAAGGCATCTTAATATTAACAGCGAGCAGGCGCTTCGCCTTGCTACACGGAAATTTGAATCTCGGATCAGGGCAGTCATTCGGCTAGCCCAAGAGCAAGGGATCGACCTGACGATTGCGACTGATAAGGAAAAAAATGGGCTTTGGGAGCAGGCGAAGACTGTCGGAACCGAACTTACTCTATAGGATTAAAAATTATGGAATTGCACCGTTCACGTAGGGGCAACGTGATACTTTTGGGCGGGCAGCTCGTTCAGATTATGATAAGTGATCGGGGTGGTGCTTCCCTTGGGTGCATCGAGAGGCTGCGTGGCCTGTCAAAATCTGAGGAGACCGCCCGTGATTTATTGATCGATGAAGTCAAAGAACTCGAAGATGAGGAGTTGGTCTCGAGAGCTTGCAAGCAATCCCTTGGATTTTTGTATGGATGCAAAATCGGTTGATTCTTCCTGCCTCGGTTGAATCTGATGATGCTCTGGGCCAAGCAATCAAAAAAAGGATGGCTTCCGTTGCTGCGTTCCATATATTTGGATTGGCTTCTCTTCAGGGTATATGTAGATATGCTTGAATTGTTACTGGCTAAATCAGCCCCAGATGTTGCAAGGCATTATCAGTAAGTGCTTTCAGGGGGCACGAATTGTCTTGGGGAGGTGTCTCGCTCCCGGCTATCTAGGGAGGCTGAGAGCATTGCTCAGATCAAGCAGGTGAACAATTTACTTGACCGAGATCCTACTATTGCACGCTAGCTGGCGGCACGATATCTATACTTGGAACCACTTTATATTCTGCAGACAGAGTTGTTAACCCGCGATCGGGTGTTGCCAGAAAAACCTGTGGTCGAGCGCGCTTTGATGACATCTATTGCAGAAATTGCCGCTGGGATAAGAAATATTGGTTAATTCCACCATTAGATAACTTGCCTAAATACCCGAAACCCGGCTACGGTTCAGCATTATTTCAATGAGGAGTTCCGTGGAATATGCGGGTGATATTATTAGGCGCGCCTGGGGCAGGTAAGGGAACTCAGGCTCAATATATCTGTGAGGAATTCGGAATCGCCCAAGTTTCCACAGGTGATATGTTGCGGGCCGCGGTAAAAGCTGAAACGCCACTCGGGCTAATTGCTAAAGACGTGATGGATGCGGGTCGGCTAGTTTCTGATGACATCATTGTTGGTCTGGTGAAAGAGCGTCTGGGACAGACAGATTGTCTGAAAGGCTGCTTGTTTGATGGGTTTCCCCGAACGATTCCTCAGGCTGAAGCATTGCGTGACTCGGGGGTGGCTATTGATCATGTAGTTGAAGTCTCGGTTGACGACGAAGAAATTATCGAACGGATGGCTGGTCGTCGAGTACATCCAGCGTCAGGACGGACATATCACGTTATTTTTAACCCACCAAAGAAAGATGGATTTGATGACCAAACCGGTGAGCCACTCATCCAGCGTGAAGATGATAATGAGACCGTGGTACGAGATCGTTTAACTGTTTACCACGAACAAACAGAACCATTGATTCATTTTTATTCTTCATGGGCCGAGACAAATCCAGCGACTGCTCCAAAAATGTCGCGGGTTCGGGGTGTGGGTCAAGTTGAAGAAATTCGAGACGGTATTTTTGAGGAACTCAGAGGTGAATAATCAGTGAGCCGAAGGCCTCGGCTTATTCTATCCAGACAGGCGGTGGCGCAAAACTACCAGCGTCTGTCTTCGGTTTCAGGTAATGCAGAATGTGCGGCCTCAATAAAAGCCGACGCCTATGGTGTTGGTATTGGGTTCGTGGCGCCCATTCTATGGGAAGAAGGTTGTCGGACGTACTTTGTTGCGTACCTTGAGGAAGCTCTGGCGCTCCGTGAATTGCTTCATGATGCAACAATCTATGTGTTTCACGGGTTTGATCCTCAGGATTTTGATGTAGCAAGATCAGCACGAATCCGACCGGTGATCAATCTATCTGAGGAGGCATTGAACCCAAAGATTAAACAATTAAACCCGGCAGTTCATGTTGATACTGGTATGCGACGATTGGGTATTCCTCAGTACGAGATGGGCCGAATACTTGATTTGGTTGAGCGTTCTAACCCCTCGTTGTTGATGAGTCACCTTTCGAAAGCTGATGAACCTCAGAGCGCAGATAATTTGATTCAACTCGAGCTCTTTAACTCAATTCGACACGAGTTAGGAGGTGCCTGTCCCAGCAGCTCGCTTGCCAACACCGCGGGTATTCTTCTGGGGCCTGCATTTCATTTTGAGCTAGTACGACCAGGTATTGGTCTGTACGGCGGGTCACCGGATCCCAACGATCCAAAAGGTTTTGAGCCGGTGGTAACTTGGCAGGCTCAGGTAATGGAGTTACAGGATGTCGCCATGGGTGAGCCGGTTGGGTACGGCGGGTCGTTTTTGGCACCCTGCGCACTCAAGCTTGCTACCATCGGCATTGGATATGCCGACGGATACCACCGAATACTCGGCGGACAAGGTGAGGTCGCTATTGATGGCCAAATTTGCCCGATTGTTGGGCGTGTCAGTATGGATCTGGTGACTCTCGATGTCTCGGCTATCCCAAATATCAAACAGGGAACGTGGGTGGAGATTATGGGACCTACTATCTCGATCGATACGATGGCGGTAAAAGCGAATACAATAGCGTATGAGTTACTAACGCGACTTGGACCTCGGATGGATCGGGTGCTTGTCTGACCCAAGCGCTATCCAACCGGTGGAAAATCTCAAATGAATTGTTTATATCTAGATGCATCACGTGATCGGATGTCTATAGCACTAGAGAGCGGGTTATCTTGGTTTGCGCGGGAATTCATTGATGGCCGTCATGATCAGGTCTTGTTAGAGACGATACAATCCCTCTGCAACGAGGCTGATGTTGCAATCAAACAAGTGAGCCACGCAGTTATAGTCAATGGGCCGGGAAGTTTCACTGGGCTCAGGATAGGTGTGTCTTTTGTGCATGCTCTGGATTTGGTACGCCCCTTGCGCGTTTTACCGATCGATCAACTGTCACTCCTCGGCTATGTAGCAAAAAGTTCTGAGGGCGCTATCGTGGATGCACGAATGGATGAGGTTTATGTTGGTACAGAAAAACATAGCGATGGCATGTATCAATCATTAGGGTTGTTACCGCTTAGCGAATTAAATGGTGACCAAACGTGGGTCTGCCATGCCGATGAAGCTGACAGGTTCGACGCGCAATTGATTCGGGTGAAACCGACCGTTGAGTCAATGCGTGATCTGGCATCTCAAATTGATCCTTCAAGATGGATCGATGGTCATCGACTGACACCTTTGTACCTAAGGAAAACAACATCGTGGAAATCACTGGCAGAGCAGCCGTCGAAATTATATGACCGTTGACTATGCAATCTTCCTGGCACTCATTCAGGGATTGACAGAATTTCTGCCGATCTCGAGCTCAGCTCATTTGATTCTTCCGTCGGTAATATTTGGCTGGCCTGACCAGGGTCTCGCTTTTGATGTTGCAGTGCATTTCGGCTCGCTCGGAGCGGTGATTCTCAGTCTACGGGTAGAGATCCAGAGAATCGTAACAGGTATGGTAGTAAAGTTCGGCAGACGGTATCCTCGCCATGCAAGGCTCGGTTGGCTGATTGGTTTGGCAACATTCCCGGCCGCATTATCTGGGTTGCTCGCTAAAGATTTTATCGAAACAAGCCTGCGCAATGAATTCGTAATCGCGCTTGCCACTGTTGGTTTTGGATTCCTACTGTGGTGGTCACACTACCAGCGAGGGCGCTCTGGTTTTGGTGGTATTGGCCTGAGACAGGCGATACTGATCGGATGTTCACAGACTTTGGCGTTGATTCCTGGGGCATCTCGATCCGGAATTACTTTGACAGCGGCGTTATGGCTCGGGTTGTCTCGACGCGTGGCCGCTAAATTTTCATTCCTGCTCTCAGTTCCAATAATACTGGGTGCCACTATTTTGAAAATGAATGATTTAATAGAGAGCCCTGATCCACTGCCATGGGACACTATCGCGGTTGGTGTAATCGTGAGCTTCTTATCCGCCTACTTATGTATCCGACTATTTTTGGCTTGGATCCAACGTGTCGGATTACTTCCTTTTGTTGCGTATCGTCTCGTACTAGGCGTGGTTTTATTAATAGTGATTATCTAGGAATCGCCTGAAGATCAATTAATCAAGGCCAACTATGTCAATATCTGTAATATTCGAAAGGTTCAAAAGAAAATAAGAAAGCCGATAAATTTGGCTTGGAGTTCGCGAGAGATGTTCCTTCTAGATGAATTGCCGCAATCTAGATCGATTATCGAATTTTAATTTGAGCCATGATTATCCGGGTGGGAGTTGGTTGATCACGCGACTTTTGCAGAAATCTCTCCAGATACCTCTGATTGATTGCAAGGATCCTATAGTTCGATCTCTTTGAATTGAAATCAGTTCTCAGTCCAATGGACATAGTCTACAACCATAGAATGAAGGGAGTAGAATTAACGGATGACAGATTTCGACGTATCAAGATTTCTTAGGAACCTGACGGTTCGCCCTGGCATTTATCAAATGAAAAATGCTAACGGAAAAGTTTTGTATATTGGTAAAGCCAAAAATCTGAAGTCTCGTGTCTCAAGTTATTTTCGGGCCGGTGGGCTGGCATCGAAAACCATGGCACTGGTTTCGAAAATTGCTAGCATCGAAGTAACAGTCACGCGTAATGAAGTGGAAGCGTTACTTCTTGAGCAAAATTTAATCAAGGACTCGCGTCCCCCTTATAACATTCTGCTCCGAGATGATAAGTCCTATCCATATATCTACATGAACACTGAGCACTCTTTTCCGGGCCTGTACTATCGTCGCGGAAATCGTCAGAGTAGAGGAAAGACATTTGGACCTTTCCCTTCTGCAGGGGCTGTAAAATCGACACTAAACCTGATTCAGAAAACTTTTCAGATCCGGCAATGTGAGCAGAGCGTATTTCAGAACCGCAGTAGGCCTTGTCTGCAATATCAGATTGGCCGATGCAGTGCACCTTGCGTAAATTTTATATCTGAAACTGAATATGCCGAAGATTTGGAATATACACGCTTATTTCTGGAAGGGCTCAATAGGGAGCTTATTGCATCACTAGAGGTGCGGATGGATGAGGCCGCGCAGGCGTTAGAGTTTGAGAAAGCGGCACGCTATCGCAATACCATTGCCCGCGTTCGTCGTGTTCAGGCAGAACAAGTAATGGAAAGTGATTCTGCCGATCTTGATGCAATCGCTGTTTTCCAGCAGAGTGGCGGTGTTTGCGTTGCTGTTTTGAGTGTACGTGGTGGTCGAGTTCTCGGTGTTAATAGTCAGTTCCCTGACCTCGGTCTGTTCGAATCCCCCGAAGAAATTCTTGATGCCTTTATCCCTCAGTATTATTTATCTTCAGGGCGTGCAATTCCGACCGAATTGATCTGTTCCCATCAATTAAATGAGGAGGTACTGGTCGCAGACACTTTTTCACATCAGTGCGGTCGAAAGGTGCGTGTAACGCATGCTGTTCGGGGTGTTCGTCAGCAGTTTTTGGATTTGGCAAGAACAAATGCTGAAGAGTCTCTGGCGCTGAGACTCGCGACACGAGACGGTCAAGCAAAACGGCTTAACGACTTTGCTGAGCGATTTTTGCTTGAAATTCCAGAAAGAATCGAGTGCTTTGATATTAGTCATACATCGGGAGAGGCGACAGTCGCGAGTTGCGTGGTTTTCGATGTCTCTGGGCCACTGAAAAGTGACTACCGAATTTTTAACATTACCGATGTGCAGGCTGGTGACGATTATGCAGCTATGCGACAAGCGCTCTCGCGGCGATATCGACGAGTTAGATCGGGGGAAATTCCTTTACCTGATGTTTTAATAATTGATGGGGGTAAAGGACAACTGACTGAGGCGATTGAGATTCTTTCTGAGCTGGGAATACACGATATTTTTGTGCTGGGCATATCTAAGGGCCCATCACGTAAGGCCGGGTTTGAGTTGCTACATCGCGCGGATACCGGAGAGGAACTGACATTACCATCGACATCACCGGCGTTACATCTCATTCAGCATATCCGGGATGAGGCTCACCGCTTTGCGATTACCAAGCATCGGCAATCTCGGAGTAAGGCTCGCTCACAGAGCCCACTCGAGGGAATTCCTGGGGTTGGGCCGAAGAGGCGTCAGTCGCTATTGAGACATTTTGGCGGTATCAGGGAACTGGCTCGTGCAAGCGTCTCGGATATAGCGAGGGTGTCCGGGATGAGTCACCAAACAGCAGAATTGGTATACTCTTCATTGCACGCTGACTGAGATCTCTTTGTGAACTTACCGAACTTTTTAACATTGTTGCGCGTCATGCTAATTCCAGTTCTTGTACTCGTGTGGTTCATCCCTATGCAGTACACGGGAGAATTCGCAGCAATGATTTTCATTACGGCTGCTTTGACCGATTGGTTGGACGGTTGGCTTGCTCGGCGCTGGGGGCAGGAATCTGCGTTTGGCGCGTTCTTGGATCCTGTCGCGGATAAACTCATGGTGGCGGCGGCTTTGGTTTTATTGGTTGATGCGTTTGACTCGGTATTAGTAACGCTTTCGGCGATCGTCATTATTGGCCGCGAAATCGTTGTCAGTGCGCTACGCGAATGGATGTCTGAAATTGGCCAACGTACGCAGATCGCAGTTAGTTGGCTTGGTAAAGTGAAAACTGCGACGCAGATGCTTGCAATCACGGTATGTCTTGCGCTTCCCGTCGAACTGAAACTGACTCATCCGGGCCTCTGGATATTGGTTTTGGCTGCGCTCTTGACGCTGTGGTCGATGGGCACATACTTGAAGGCGGCTTGGCCGCACCTGCTTCCAGAGTTGGGCGACGCCGGCCCCGATTGATTCTATTGATCTTTGAGAAATGGTTATCGCTTGTAAAACCGTTTCCTCGGGCGACTTTCAAATCAGTCTGTAGACTGTATACTTCCGCAACCTGATCGCCAAGGGTCGCACATGCCGGTGTGATGGAATTGGTAGACATACCGGACTTAAAATCCGGAGAGGGAAACCTCGTGCCAGTTCGAGTCTGGCCACCGGCACCATAAGCACTACATGTCCAAATTTAACTCATTGATATACCTGCATTTATCGTGTCTCGCAGGATTGTTGTACCTGCAATAGTGGTGGACACGTTAATCGGCCCGCTACTACTGTTTCTTGTGCCGCTCTGTCAGCGATATGATTATGGCTCGCGCATGTTCTTCGGAAAGGTTGAATTCCTGTCGTAAACGATCGATGTGAGCGGCCTCATCAGAAGTGATGACCCCGTCCGCTAGCGCGTGGTCGACCTCCGCTTCAAAAATTGCTTTCCTTCTTTCTAGCTGGTTTGCAAAAGCGTTACCTACGATACCTGTCAGAAGGGCGACTGTGCAGACGCCCATTAAAGCGGTCAGTGCGCCTATCAATTTGCCTAAGGGAGTTATGGGTGCAACGTCGCCATAACCAACAGTCGTCAATGTGATGATTGCCCACCACATTGTCTCAGGAATGGATGAAAATACCTCAGGCTGTACACGATTCTCGGCGACATAAATTAGAGCACTGGCTAGGAAAAGTGCAATGCCTAATAGATAGAGTGCTGCCCCGAATGCACGCCTTTCTTCGTGGATAGCAGAAACAAGATCCTCGAGGGCCGATGAGTAATGGCTCAGCTTTAGAAGTCGGACCATTCGCAGGGCTCTTAACCAACGTAGGTCAGCACCGGGGATCAGCCACTGTAGGAAACTCGGTAGAAGGGCTAGCAGATCAACAATGCCCGTGAAACTAAATATATATTTTAGCCGCTTACTATCAGGAGTTTTACCGTGTAGGTCTGTCATCATGGGGGCTGACCAAAGGCGTAAGAGGTATTCCACGGCAAAAATGGTCACTGAGATCATTTCAAATAATAGTAGTTGTGATCCATAAATTGCGGCAATACTATCTACGGATTCAAGACAAACGGCGACGAGGTTGGCGAGGATTAGTAAGGACAGTGCTGAGTCGACGCGTTTACTTAAGCGGTCGCCATAGCGGCCTTTGTTCAAAATTTCAGCGATCCGCTGCTGAGTGATTCGCATCTTTTATTCCTTTGACGGCTAGCTAAGTGTAGAGGATTACAATGAAAAAAAATAACCTCCCTATTTGTTACGTGTTTCTTGTGTTTACGCTGGGATTAGTTATCCAATTTGCACCACTGAAAGTGCTAGCCACCGAAACTCAAGACAGCTATGCGTTCATGAGCGCTCAAGACTTATATGACGCATTGAGCCAACAATCACAGGTTGCTTTGGGTTACATGCTGGGCATTGTCGATGCCAAAAAGGGTAGCCAGCCAGATGGATCCTGTTTCGCTGTTCCTTGGCAGCCCGATGCCGACGAAGTATTGGTGAACGCATATCTAGATTATTGGCCATCTGTCGCTGATTTTTCAATGAAAGCTCCGGAAGCATTGACACAGTTGATGACCAAAAACTTTCCCTGTGATCCCTAAGGAACGAGTATCTCAAGATTGATACCGACATATTCTGCGGCAGTCTAGCGGTAGAGTTTTTTATTATCTTTTTTGGTAAAGACGAATTCATTTTAATATTGAATACGTGGTCTTTAGTCCCAACTCTATGCATAAATCTTCTTTGGGGGTAAAATCTAGTGCGGTTATGTGGATAGGACGTAATTAAAGGCATTTGTATGCGGTTTGGGTTTTTGAAAGTTTTGATCATCGCGATGGGCGTGGCCTTGTTGCCTTCCTCTCATTTGGTGAACACAGCTTACGCTGAAGAGCCAAAAACCTGCGCAGACGGTAAGCCTTGTCCGACTGACTCTGAACTCGAGGATTCCTGTTCAGATGAGGCGGAAACGATCTAAAGTGTGGCCATCTTCGAAGAAAATAATGAAAGGGATATTGATTATGAATATTCAAAAAACTCTCGCAGGGGCAATAGTCGCGGCCGCTCTCGCGGTAACACCATTCGCAGCAAATGCCCAAAATAAGCCAGTAGACATTACCTTTGGTGGTAAGGCTACGGCACAGATCAAGCACAAGGGTAAAATCATTACCATTCAGCGGGTACAAGACAACGGCAATAACGTCGACGCTTCTTTTGCGAAGACTTCGCGGCCATGTCCTCCGTTTTGTATTCAGCCGATCAGTCTTGCCCCAGGCGTGGAGACAATCGGTGAAAATGAGATGATCGACTACCTGGAGCAGATGTCAGCCGGTGATGATTCGATTCTGGTGATTGATTCGCGTACTCCGAATTGGGTTGAACGTGGCCAGATCCCTGGAGCAATTAATCTTCCATGGACCAAGTTGAATACGGCGAAGGGCGCAGATCCATTATCGATTGGCGAAATCATGGAGGGCAGGTTTAATGCCTCTCAGTTCGATGGTCTCTGGAAATTTGGTAAGGCAAAGACTTTGGTGATGTATTGCAATGGTATGTGGTGCGGTCAATCCCCAGCAAATATCAAAGCACTACTAGATTTCGGTTATCCTTCGCACAAGATCAAGTGGTATCGTGGCGGCATGCAGAACTGGGCAAACCTTGGTTTGACAACTGTTAAGCCTTAAAACGCAATCACACGAGAGGAGCCCGTGTCGAGACGCGGGCTTTTTTTTACGCGCTATTCAAGTTCTTGTAAGAGAGCATCTAGAGTTGTAATATTCGCGGCCTTCAAGTCAGGCGCGTTGGCAGAGTGGTTATGCAGCGGATTGCAAATCCGTG
>TARA_B100001093_G_C26859161_1_pt1 | contig 10822 bp, 8 predicted proteins | sample TARA_B100001093 | Tara Oceans TARA_B100001093 (sample SAMEA2623116) | marine metagenome | biome: marine biome (ENVO:00000447); feature: surface water layer (ENVO:00002042); material: "saline water (ENVO:00002010), including plankton (ENVO:xxxxxxxx)" | depth 5 m
TACGGCTGTTCGACATCCTGCTTATACTGAACGATTAAATCAATACGAACAAGCACTAAAAGATGGTCCTAGTTTAAAGAATTTAAATCCTTTTGTCGTAACGCCTAGTTTAAGTCCGCAAGAAAATTTAATTAATACGAAACCTAAAGAACCTTTTGGTATTAATTATGCGAGAAAGATAGCTAGTTATGGTGTTGATCCTGCTAAAGAAGTAGATTTTGAAGGTTTAACAAAATTTAAAATAGGTTTAGCTTTTGGAGGTCCTAGAGAATACACTCCTGAATTAATGAATCATGCTATAAAATACATGGGAATTAGTGATTTAGCTATAAAAGAAAATCCAGATTTAAGAGGTCCTTTTGCTGAAAAACTTCCTGGAAAAATTAGTTATATAAACCCGAGTGAACCAGAATTAGGTTTACGTTATGATGAAGAGGGTAAAGCTCCTGTTGTTCTTGACTCACCCTTGATTAAAGGTATGGATTTTTTAGAATTTGGTTTACAAGAAGGTCCCGTTTTAGCTTCTGAAATATTTATTGGAGCAAAAGGTTTAGGTCGTTTAGATGATTTTTTAAAACAATTTCCTAGTGTTAATACAGGTCCTCTTAAAAAAATAGGAGAAAGCGTTGCAGGTAATATGTTATTAGCAGGAGGAGCTGCAGGTACGCAATTATTACAACGTATGGTGGGACGTGCTTATAACGCTCACAATATGGATTTTGTTGATATGTTAGAAGAATCAGGTTGGATTGGTTTATTAGCGTATGGAGGAAACCAAAGTATTGATATATTTTTAAACGGTGTACCTAAAATATATCGAGCATTAGCGGGTAAAGACGTAGGTGCTGCAGAAATTAAAGAAATTAGAGCGGCGATAGAACGGGTACGAGCTAGTAAAGAAGGTAAAAAAGCTAAAACTATTTCAGGTAGAGAAGAAGATATTACTTTATTAGATATTGATGAAGCTATTAAAGAATTAAGTTTAGAAATTGGCGAAGATTTACCTAAATATAATCCCTCGGTAGGTAAAGGTTCAAAAGTACAATTTATAAACGATATAGAACAATTATTAATAGGTAATTCTAGTAATCCTAAATATTCAAAATTTTATAATGAAATGCTTGAGGGTAATGAAGAAACAATACAGAAATTTTTTAATGGGTTGTTTGATAATTTACAAAATAGCCGTACCGCTAATGAAATAGGTAAAGATTTAACGCAACGTTTTGAAGCTAATAAATTAGATTTTATTGAACAAGGTAACGATATTGTAAATCGATTAGCTCAAGCGTTAGATAATATAAACTTAGCAGGTAGTCCTAAAGGTGTTAATTTATTAAACGAAGTTTTTGATGAAAAAGCTAGTAGTAAATTATATAACCGATTTACTACTGAAATTAATGCTGCTTCTAGAGAATATAAAGAACAATTAGCTAATAATGTAAATGACGCTATTAATATACCAGAATTAGATGGTACGATTTCTGCCAGAGAAATTAGAAAACAAATGGAAGCGTTTGAAAATATTAATAAAAGTAAATTATTTACTGCTGGAGGTAAAAAAACTGAAAACACTTATTATGAACTTTTTTCTGAAGAAGCTAGGCAACGTTTAACTAAATACAATAATGGTGATATTACTTTACCTGAATTAAATCAATTAAGAATAGATTTAAATAGTTATATGAGCACGTTAAACCCACAAAAAGCAGTAGATCAACGAGTTTTTCAAGCGACTAAAAATTTACAAGACGCTATTGAAGGAGAAGTTTATAACTTTATGAAAAGGAAAGTAGGAGTAAAACAAGCAGACGAAATACAAAATATTTTCCAAGCACAAAAAACAGGCACAGAACTAGCCAATCAAGAAATTATTATAAATTTAAGTAGACAACAACCAGAGTCTGTAGTTAATTATATTTTTTCTACTAATACAAAAAACGCAGACGGTAATAGTAGAGTAAAAAGTTTAGTAGAATTTTTTAAAAAGTCAGGTAATCAAGGACAATTAGCTACTTTACAAAAACGAACTTTAGATTATATTAGAACAAATTTTTTAGATTTAGCTGACGATACCGCAGGTAATTTAGCGGCAAAGTACAAAACCTTTTTACAAACTAATAAAGGTACTTTAAAAGAATTATTCGGTAAAGATATAAGCGAGTTTAGTGCGAGTAATATACAAAAACAAGTTATACAACCTATAGAAAAATTAGAACGTGGTTTACGTTTAGCTGAACAAAGATTTGGCACAGGCGAACCGATAAATATTGTTACTAGAATTTTAGGAGCAGGACCTGATCAAAAAGCTAGTGGTGAACTTATCGATGAGATTAAATTTATTGAAGATTTAATTGCAGATAATCCTGAATTAAAATCAGAAATAGCGGATGCTACTAAATCTTATATAAACATACGTTTAACTGATGCTGATGGTTTATTTGATTTAAATAAATTAGACAGCTTACTTAATGATGGTTTTGGTCGCAAAGATGTAGTCGGTTTAGATTTATCTTTTGATGGAATTTTTGGGCGATTATTAGGTGACGAAAGTCCTAAATTTATTAAAAATTTAAAAGTTTTACGAGATATGGCAACTCGACAGTCGGATCGTATGACTTCAGAAGTATTTAATAGAGCTGAATTAACTGCACAACTAGGTGATCCGCAAATAAACTTTTTAAAACGAATGATTATTCCACCACTAACAAGAATAGGTAGACAAACTACGGCAATAGAACGTTCTATAGGTCAAAGAAACCAAGCATTTTTAGGTGAGCTTTTAATGGACGATAAATTATTTGACGCTTATGTAGCGGCAATCACTAGTAGAAAGAAACTTAATAATTTTGCTAGAATAGCTCAAACTCATCATGCTCTCGTAGTTAAAGACATTGGTAATCAATTAAAATATTACGACCCTGTAGAAAAAAGAGATAATAGACAACCGCTACCTACAAGAGATACTCTTATAGAACAAACACCTATCCCAGATATAATACAAAATGTATATAAAGGAATTTTTAATTAATCATGACTAATTTTTACAATAACTTATTTGATACCCTAGCGGTTACTGATCTTAGACGAGAAGCTAACCTTGCTCGTACTACTGCTACCGATCAGTACGAAACAGATATTGCTAATTACTTAGACCGTGAAGTTGGTGCTATAGAAAAAGGTATTGCAGGTTTGTTAGATGATAAATTAGAGTTTTCTGGAAATTTAGGAAATAACGTAACTTCTTCTTTTAATTATGATTTTGGTGATAATCAAGCTAATTTAGGTATAGAAAAAAAGTTCGCTAACGGTGGTCAAATAGCTAATAATGGTATTATGCAGTTGCCGATGAGCGAACAAGGTGATAAAATGACAACACAAATGTTTCAAAACGGTTTTAGACCCAGGAGATAACAATGGCAGGTATAGAAGATTTAACTAATATGATGATGACAGGCACTAGAACTGACGTGCCTCCTGTACAAGGACCTCCAGTAGCTACAAATAGAGTTGCTAGTGGACCTCCTGATGCACCTCCTGGTAAAAAAAGAAGACCTGAAGCTTTTCAAAGTTTAGATGAGTTAGATGATTTTTTAGATTTTACTACTGATGATTCTTTAAGTTTAGACGATTTTCAAGCTAATAGAGGTCCTATGGAAGGTGATATGACCATAAGCGGTGACGCAACAGCTTTAGCTGAAGCGGTAGTTACTAGAACAGGTGGAGATATTAATAATGCCGTAGATATTTTAGATAATGCAAAAGCTATGTTGATTGCTAGTGCTAGTGGTGGCGGTTCCGCACCTCAGATGATGAATAATGGTGGTGCATTAAACCCAGTACCAGAAGGTAAAAAAGGAGCAGGACTAAGAGCATTACCTACAGGAGTTAGAAACAACATGGGTTATATGAATATGGGTGGACCATTGTACGCATCTGAAGGTACAGCAATATCGGATATGGACCTGTTACGTCAAATGATAATGGATAGTTTAGGTCAATCAAGTAGAACTATGTCTGATAAAGATTTAGAAACTTTTAGAAAAATAGATAGACCGAATCAAACAGCTAGAACTTTTTCTAATAAAGACATGTCAGAAATTACAAAAAATGCAAATACATTAAAAAATGCATATGATAGTGCAAGAGACTCAGGTCAATCAGGTAAAGTTATGTCTGATGAAGACTTAAAGAAAGCTTTAGAAAGTATGCGAAACTATAGAAGAAACTAGCTGATCCAATCTTTCCATTTTTCGTCACCTAAGACTTCTTGAGCAAGATTTAATTTATTACGTAACGCTTTTACAATCTTTTCATCAACCGTACCTTTAGCAACTAAATCAATATACGTTACTTTATTTTCTTGTCCTATACGATGAGCACGGTCTTCAGATTGTAAACGTTTTTCTAAGTCGTAATTATTACTGTAATAAACAACATTACTTGCGGCAGTCAAGGTAATACCATAACCACCTGTTTGTACATTACTAATTAAATACTGCAATTTAGAATCAGGTTCTTGAAAACGATTAATTATTTGTTGACGTTCTTCATCTGGTGTTTCACCGTAATAAGTAGCTACTGCTTCAACACCTACAAATTCTTGTAACGTTTTTAAAATTCTTTTAATATCATATTGATAATTAGCCCAAATAATAGTTTTACCTTGTGTTTCTGCTAATACATCAATAAGAGCATCTAAACGATTATTTTTTATTTCTACTTCTTCGCCTTGGTCGTGTTTAACAAAACCACAAACCACCTGATGTAATCTTAATATCTGTGTCAAAATAGAAGTAACACTTACTAGTTCATTCGATTCTAATTCAGCTATCGCGTAATCTTTTAATTCTTTATAAACTTTCTTTTGTTCAGGAGTTAGTTCTACTTCTCTACGTTGATAAACTTTAGCAGGTAAATCTAAACAATCCTTTTTTAGCACACGATAAGAAAACTCGTTTACTTTAGTAGTTAGTTCTTCTAAGTTTTGATAACCGATAACTTGTCTAAATGTTCTAGCCCCCATATTCCTATTAATAAGTTGAGCGTAACGATTCTGAAAAGAATAAAAAGAAGTGTAGCCTAATAGTTGGTCTGATAAAAAAGCACTTTGACTATATAAATCTAACGGTGATTGCGTAACTGGAAAGCCCGTTAAAATCCTACGATATTTAGTATTGATAGCTAATTTTAATAAGTTTTTAGTTCGTTGAGCTTTAGGGTTTTTTATAGTGGTAGATTCATCTACAGCGATTAAACAGTTATGACTTAAAATAAATTTTTCTACAAACGTTACACCTTTTTTAGTACTAAACGCTTCAACGTTTACAATTAGTATTTTTAAATCATCGCTAGGTAGAAATAAATCCGTAAGGTTTTTCTTTTGTTGTTTAGTAGGAGCAGGATTCCATACTGCTATTTGCCTTAGTACGTGTTCAGGCATATGTGTCGGTATTTCTTTTTCTGACCAATTACGATACACCCCTTTAGGAGCGACAATAACTGCGGCATTGATACCGCCTTTATCATAAAGCACCGCTATATTATCTATAAGAACTTTAGATTTACCCGTACCCATTTCCATGAAGTACGCGTATTCTTTTTTATTCCAAGAACGTTTTAACGCTTCTAGTTGGTGCTCGTACGGCTCCGTTTTAAATTTATATTGCATGTTCTTTCTAATTTCTAAACTTGATTATATATTACAATCTATAAAAAATATAATCCAAAACTAATAGATTTCTCATGCCCTCTAATAGCTTTTACGTAAAAGTAATATTGCTGAATCCTTTTATAACGGTAAAAATTTAACATCAATATTAGTTTATTAACGATATTAGTAGCTTTTTAAATTTTTCTTTAGTAAATTTTTTCTTTTTAAAAACATAATAACGGTAATAACTTTACTTTGTCGTTACTGATATATATTATTTAATTACTAGAAATTAGAAAGGAGAAACATGACAGTATATGTTGTACAAGAAGTTCCAGGACGAAATATCGCCTCTGCTCGGCAGTATGGCGACTTCGAAGTCTTATTACCTTCCAATACTCAAATTATGTTGAGTGCGTCTCCTTCGGTACGCAGGATGAAAAAAATCTTACAAGATTACAAGACAGAAGATTATTTACTTCTAATTGGTGATCCTGCGGCTATAGGGGTGGCGTGTTCAATCGCCGCATATTTTAATCGAGGACGATTTAATATTCTTAAATGGGATAGGCAGGAAGGTATTTATTATCCTGTTGAAATCGACCTACATCAAAAAGGAGAGTTAGATGACTAAACCTACGTTCGAAGAACTTGTTGGGGAAGACGGCGTCCAAGAATGGAATAACGAAGTCTCCGATAGCGAGTTATCTACCGTTTCTGTTTTAGCCAATAAACAACTAAAACTAGCTAAAGAACTAGAACAGCTAGAACTAGATGTAAAAGCTAAGAAAGAAGAACTTAGATTAACGGCAGAACAAGAGCTACCTGATGCTATGGCAGCAGCAGGGTTGAATGAAATTACTCTTAGTACGGGTGAAAAAATATCCGTCGGAGAGTTTTATAGTGCTCATATTTCTAAAGCTAATCAAGAGGTAGCGTATAAGTGGTTGATAGATAACGGACACGAGGGTTTAATTAAAAATGAAGTTTTAGTTAAATTTAATCGTGAAGAAAGCCAAGCAGTTGATCAAACTGTAGAAGCTCTTAAAACCCGTGGACTAGATCCACAAATAAAACAAAGCGTTCATCCTAGTACGTTAAAAGCGTTCGTAAAAGAACAACTTACTACGGGGAAGGACATTCCATCAGAACCATTTGGTATCTATATAGGTACTAAAGCAACTATAAAGAAGGACTAATATGCCTGAAGAAAAAACTCAAATAGCTGAGAGTCAAAATACAGCAATAGCTACTTTCGATGATACTTTATTATCGGGTGGCACAGGACTAGAAGAAACCACTACGGAAGATTTTGCGATACCGTTTATTCGCGTATTGCAACCTATGTCTCCGCAGTTAATAAAATCTAACGGTAGCTACGTAGAAGGAGCTAGTGCAGGAGATTTATATAACACCGTTACTGGTGAAACTTATGACGGCGAGAAAGGTATAAGTATTGTACCTTGTGCTTATAATAAGAAATTCATCGAGTGGATTCCTAGAGAAAAAGGTGGTGGTTTAGTAAATGCTGGACACGATATGTCTATACTTAGTAAGTGTAAACGTGATGAAGAGTCTAGAAGATACTACACACCTGAAGGTAATGAGATAGTAGAAACTGCACAGTTTTTCGTACTAATTACCGACCCTACCCCACAACAAGCAGTGTTGACATTTACGTCTACTCAATTAGGCGTGGCTAGAAAATGGCTTACTATGTTACGTATGGCTAGGGTACAAAACTCTAAAGGAGAGTCCGTTGAAGCACCTATGTTCGCGTTTACTTATAATCTAGCGTCTACTACTCAATCTAACGATAAAGGTACGTGGCACGGTTATAGCGTTAATCAAACAGGGGCTACTGATTTAACTACAGCAAAAATAGCTAAAGAATTTATGTCTGCGGCTAGGTCAGGAGATGTTAAAGTTAAAGAAGAACTACAAGCAGACGATGTAACGTTAAATGAAACTATCTAATCGGGAGATAACTTATGTCGTTAGCAGAGCAATTTGCTATACGATATGCGGGGCTACGCCAAGCATACGGGACGTTCACAGCTACTGATGATCTGCGAGAGGACGGTAAAGCAAACGGAAAAAATGTAACTATCTCTAAAGAGTTATCTGACGATGATCTTCTAAAATTATGGAACGATCATCTGTCGGGTAAACAAAGCGTAGGGATTGTATCTATAGACGAACACAATACTTGTGTTTGGGGTGCTATAGATGTTGATGAATATCAATTAGATTTAAAAGGTTTGGCTAAGAAATTAGTTAAACATGAATTACCGTTAGTGCTTTGTCGTAGTAAAAGTGGTGGAGCACACATTTATTTATTTATAGATGAGCCTATCTCAGCTAGTTTGTTACAACGTAAGCTACGTCAGTTGGCAGCTTCTATCGGTTTCGGACAAGCAGAGATATTTCCTAAACAAACTAAACTACTGTTAGACAGAGGTGATAGAGGTAGCACTTTAAACATGCCTTACTTTGGTGGGGAAAATTCTACGCGTTATGCTTATGGAGATAAGGGTCAAGCTCTTACTCCTGAAGAATTTTTAGCTTATGCAGAAACTATAACGCTTTCTAAAACTGAATTAGAAAAGTTAGAAGCAAGTCCTTTAACTGAATCGGTAGACTGGTTAGATCAAGCACCACCTTGCTTACAACACTTAGTTGTACAAGGTTTTCCTAAAGGCACAAGGAACTCTGGTTTATTTAACGTGGGGGTGTTCTTACGTAAAAAATACCCTGATGATTGGGAAAAACGTTTAGAAGATGTAAATATGCAGTATATGCAACCGCCACTAGGAGCACAAGAAGTATTAACGATAGGTAAACAGCTACAACGTAAAGATTATTTTTATCGGTGTAATGATCAGCCGATAGCTAGTCATTGTAATAGTCCTTTATGTCGGACTAGAAAACACGGTATTGGAGCTAATGGTGGTACGCCATTGTTTAGTAATTTAACTAAACAAGACAGTGATCCGCCTATTTGGTTCTTAGATGTAGAGGGTGGTAGATTAGAATTAGAAACAGATGATTTATTAAATCAAAATAGATTTCAACGTAAATGTATGGATGCGTTAAATAAAATACCGCCGAAAGTAAAAGAAAACGTTTGGCGACAAATAATACAACAGTTACTAGATGCTTTAACTGTAGTCGAAGTGCCTAAAGAATCATCTACCGAAGGACATTTTATGGAGTTGTTAGAAGCGTTTTGTACGGAAAGACCTGCTAGAGAACGTGACGAATTATTATTACATAAGCCATGGACAGATAAAGGTAGAACGTATTTTAGACTAGCCGACTTGATGGAATATTTACACAGACATAATTTTAAAGAATACCAACGTAATAGATTAACTTCTAAATTAAAACAATTACATGGGGAGCCATACTTTTTTAATATTAAAGGCAAAGGTATTAACGTTTGGTATATAGATGAGTTTATAGCTCAAGACGAAGAACACGACTTACCTAATTTTGATGATAGTTTATTATGATTAAATTTTATAAAAGTAAATTTAACGGATTTAATCCATTAATAACAGAATGGGATGAACCTGTAAACAGAGTATTTAACGGTAAAAAAATACAGGGTAGAAGAACTAAAGCGTTTGGCACTGCAGATTTTGAATACGCAGGTCGGTTATATAAACCTGTACCTTGGACACAACCTATGAAATATATCAAAGGTAATTTAGAAACTTTTATAAAACAAGAATTTGGTAGAACTGTTGATTTTAATTTTTGTTTATGTGGTTACTATGGCGTTGATGGTAAAGGTATACCACACCATTCTGATACCGTACCAACGTTAGATGATTTAGTTGTTTCGATATCTTTTGGTTCGCCTAGAATATTTCAGTGGCAAGAATATAAACGTGCTATAAAAGAAAATACCGCAACAAGCAAAATAAACACACACTATATAGCTAAGAAAAGACTGACTAATTATTTAATGGAAAACGGTGATACCTTCGTGTTTGATGGTCATTCACAAATGAAAGCTACTCATGCGGTACCTGACGTTATAGGCGGTGGAGAGCGGGTTAATTTAACTTTTAGGACAGGGATATGACTTTACCTACTCATACTCAAGTAATTCTTGGACCTCCTGGAACAGGTAAAACCAGCACTTTATTAGGGTTGATAGAAGATGAATTAGAAAAAGGTACAAAGCCAGAAAGTATTGGCTTTTTTACATTTACTAAAAAAGCCGTAAACGAGGGTAAAGAAAGAGCGATGCAACGTTTTAATATCGCTAATAAAGATTTACCGTTTTTTAGAACTCTACATTCATTAGCGTTTAGACAATTAGGACTGAGTAGAGAAAGTGTTATAAGTCATTCAGATATATTAGATTTAAATGAGAAACTAAATATTCGTTTAACGGGTCGTACTAACTCAGACGATGGACATTTATTTGCTATGACCCATGATGATCGTTTAGCGTTTATAGAAAATTTAGCTCGTATGCGAGAAATACCATTAGAGCAACAATGGCATGAAGTAGAAGACGCAGTAGGGTGGTTTGAGTTAGAACGTTACGCTAGAGGGCTACGTTTATTTAAAGAAGATAGACTGTTAGTAGACTATACAGATATGTTACAACAGTTTTTGTTACGTGGTGATGTGCCTAAACTAGACGTTATGTTCGTAGATGAAGCTCAAGATTTATCACCGTTACAATGGGCGGTAGTACGTAAGTTAACAGAACAAGCTGACCGTATTTATGTTGCGGGTGATGATGACCAAGCTATTTATAAATGGGCGGGAGCAGACGTAGATTATTTAATTAAAAATTCTAATAATGCTTTAGTCTTAAAACAATCGTATCGTGTGCCGTTAGAGGTTCATGAAGTAGCTAAACGTTGTATTGATCAAGTACGTTCTAGAATCTATAAAGAATGGACACCTAGAAAAGATCAAGGCACCGTGCGTTGGGAACCAACTATTGAATTAGTCAATATGGAAGAAGGGGAGTGGTTAGTCTTAGCTAGGACTAACTATTTACTAGAAGAAGTAGATGAGTATTGTAGAAACCAAGGTTGGTTTTTTGAAGTAAAAGGTAGACCCAGTATTTCCGAAAAGAAAATCAGAGCCGTAATAAATTGGGAACGATTAAATCAAGGTAGAGCAGTGCCGATAAATGAG
>TARA_B100001093_G_scaffold516736_1_pt1 | contig 10808 bp, 6 predicted proteins | sample TARA_B100001093 | Tara Oceans TARA_B100001093 (sample SAMEA2623116) | marine metagenome | biome: marine biome (ENVO:00000447); feature: surface water layer (ENVO:00002042); material: "saline water (ENVO:00002010), including plankton (ENVO:xxxxxxxx)" | depth 5 m
GAGGAAATGTTTACCTCAGAAAAATCTGCCGACAAAAATAAATTCATCAAATAATTCTGAAATCGACGGATGTAATATAAGGTGACTACAGAGACACCGTTGCCGACAAGCGCATTATTCGCATCATTCCACTCAGGGCGCTGAGTGTTCATCCATATCCCGGCACCGGGAATAAAATTGCATAACTTGCCCAACATCGTTGTAAGCAATTTTTCAGACAGATTAACGTGATAGACCCTCTCTTGATTATTCCAAACGAGTCGTCCGTCTGAACCCGAGCATTTCACTCTCTCTTGTATCAGAGTATCTAAGTCATAATCAAAATCGATAGTATTGAATGGGTCATTTAACAATTCCGAATACGGCTTTATTTTGTAGGGCACATTCGCATAGCAAAAAATATCCAGTGTCAAAAACTCTCTTAGTCTTTCAGGATGATGGTTGTCAGAGAACTCCAGTAACTTTAGCAAGTATATAATTTGATGGTCTCCCCAATATCCTATACTTGACCATGGGTCAGCAGGATTTAAGGTTTCCCAGTCAATTCCAGCTCTCGTGATTCGGTAAGGGTTATACCCCTCAAATGTTGAGGCATTCACAAATTTGCAGATCATGCTCTCCGCGAAACTGGGTATGGAAAAACACAATGCCTCCCAATTCTGAAAGATGTCCCTCCAATTCCCCTCAAAATTGAGAATCTTAGTCCCATCTTCATGCTGGACTTTGATGTTAAATTGGTTCCAAGGTCTCGATGGATCTCCATGTCGACGGCTAAATGATAGAGGTAAGTATTCATAGCAGATGCGCCGTAAATTTTCGTCGCCATCATGCTTAGTGGCGCGGATCAGGTTTTCATGAAGAATTTCTTCGTCCAGAGATTTCACGAAACTTACGTTTTGATCGAAAGTTGCTGAATTAGTTGTTTTTATAAAGTCCAAAAGGTCATCGCGTAAAACTCTGTAATTATTCTCAAAAACACCACCGCGCAACACATTAAACAGCACATTAGAATAATGATGATTAACGCTCAAAAGATCCTCACTAACCTGCAAGCCATCCGCAGTTGCGACGATGCGACAAAGATTCATCGAACCTAATGATATATCACTTTCAATATCTTTTTTAAGATATTGATTATTATTGATATAATTAATTAAGTTTCTAACTTTAGCTGGGCCTTGGTTTACTTCTGCCACAATATTCCAGCTGATTTCTTCTACCCCAGAAAGCTTACAAATATCATTAACAAAGTAAGCTCCTCTGCGGCCAAATATGTCAACCTCTTTTGAGATTGAAGCGCCTTCACGAAACTTTTGCAACTGAAGTGAGGAAAGAAGAATACACGCATTGGGCAAGCCTGAAGACCAAACGGTTGTTGCAGACAATGCTTCACTGGGCTCCGCACGGTCAACCAATATCGAACTCATCGTATAAAGCGCCATTTTAGACGACTCATCCAACTCATTTTTTTTATAAGCATCTACTAAACAGCTAAGAGCATTTTGAGTATCTGATTCGACACCATATGGGAGAAGATTCTCAATCCCATCGACAATATCTATCTCAACCGGTTCGTGACAATTATTAATTAAGGTCGATGTTTTAACGAATCCAAATTTCTGCGAGGTTCGCCATGCATAACGAAAGGTAACTGCAAGATCTTGATTTTTTTCTTCAAAAATAATCTTATCCCCCAATACATTTTTGTAAAGTTTCCGATTAACTTTATATATTCCGTCATATGACTCGGAAAACGGTTCCCAAAATGATGTCTTTTTTCCTCGTGTCACTAGGGTGAGCGTTCGACTACCTGTGTGAGAAGAGTTGCTCCGAATTTTATCGTCGGAGTAATAAGGGAAAAGTGCACTTTCTGCATTAACTCGTCCCGCAGTGAGCCCTCCGAGTGTCGAGATAAACATCCAGTGATCAGAGTCACTCACCAAGCTTATAAAGAAATCATCCATGCGATCGAAATTTTCGATACAGTAATACTGCTCTCCATCGACATGAACATAAGCGCCAGTCACACTATCCTTACTGTTTTGTCGGATCTGATGACCGACATGTATTGCTCTTTTACTCATAATTTCAGTTTCTATAACGCGCTCTCGCGGTGGTTTAACACAATCCTGTAACATTAAAGTACACATTCAGCTTTACATTTCAAAAACATGCTATCTCAAGCTTCATGCTAGATATATGTTAATCTTCTCGCAATTCATCGAGACATAAATAAGCCGATAAGTAATACTTACAAGACTATCGGAAACTACAAAATTAACGCTTCTGTCAATTTTTTTCGGGCGTGAATAACACCATCTTATGATTCTTTCTCGGCAGTTCATAAAAGTTATCAATTGGGATTTTTTAAAGTGGAATATGTTTGGTGAGAGATAGTTAATCGTCAAATAATATGCATAGTTATATCCGAGCTGCTGAAGAAATTCCATAATCCTAACAGCTTCTTGAAAATCTTTTTTAGCATGTAATTCAAGCGCCAGAATAGGTCGATGAACTTTAAGCGTCTGACTCGCCCCTCTCAGAGCGCTTCGCTCATGACCCTCAACATCTATTTTTATGAAACTTATCGACTCACACGGATTCTCATTAATATATTGGTCAAGAGTCACTACACTAAAGTCAATATTTGCTTTAGACTTTTCAACTATTCTAGTAGCCCCAACATTCAATGGGTGCTCAAAAGCTCTGAGGGTGCCAGCCTCATCACTTAAACCGGCGTTTACCACCTCGATATTGGTTGACGATTCCGTATTCAAAGCTAATATTTTAAATGTTCTAGGATTAGGTTCGAAACTCACAACGTTACCTAACAGTTGGGCAAAAAACAGTGAATGGTTCCCGATATTTGCGCCCAAATCAAAACAGGTATTCATCTTTTTCAGCTTAAGGTCCAAGAACTCTTTTTTAGCGAATACAGCTCTCGTTTTTCAAACAAACCATCGATAAATATCTTTCTTGAAATTGCATCATGCGCAAAACATATCATCTGAGGATGATTCCCAAAATTTCTTTTTGATGCACGTTCAAGAAGAAACTTCAGGATCTGTCTTTCAAAAATCCGGACCAAAACGAAACCTTTTATTCTTGGACGACTAGCTATTTTTTCCTGAATTCAGGCAGAGGTAGTCGTCCTACCTTTGTAAATCCTTTAACTATAGTCGGTTTTGGACGAATGCAAAATAAGTCCCCATTCATCCCCCTCAAAGCATTTGGAATACCACACGATAGCGCTATATCGGCATTAGCATTCAGATGACTGTACTCACCATGCACAGGAATCACAATTTTTGGCTGGATTAATTGATACATCTGTCTCAGATCATGCTCACAAGGGTGTCCGCTTACGTGTAGGGTTTCATCAAAATTGCCGGGGTGCACGACGGTAGCCCCCAGTCCCTCTAATTTATGAAATAACCTACTTACCACAAATTCATTTCCTGGAATGATACTTGAGCTAAAAATCACTGTGTCCCCCGCGTCCAGGCTTACTGAACGGTGGGAGTCCATAGCAAGTTTGGATAATGCCGCTCCAAGCTCTCCTTGGCTTCCAGTGGCAAAGATCAAAACCTCATTTTTCGGAAGATAACCAATATGTTCGCTATCAACCCAATTTATACTTGAATCTAAATAACCTCTTTCTTTTGCGCATTCAACCATAATTGATAAAGATCTTCCCAACAGACCAACGTATCGACCACTCTTCACAGCAATTTTTGCAATGGTATTAATTCGAGCGATATTACTTGAAAAACAACCGACTATAACTCGTCCCCTCTCATTAGCCAGGATTTGCCGTATCCCAGGAACTATATCCCCTTCACTAGCACTAAAACCGGGATCTTGTGCATTAGTTGAGTCGCAAATAAATGCATCCACACCCCGCTTGCCGATTGATGCGAACCGTTTTGGTCTGAACGACTTACCGATCTGCGGATATTTGTCCATCTTCCAGTCACTTGAATGAAATATCGTGCCAGCACTGGTTGTTATTTCAAGTGCACAATTTTCCGGAGTTGAATGCGTCATGGGATGCCAGATTACCGAAAAAGAGCCGTGCTGAGTGCGCTCTCCGAACTTCGTCTCTAACATCAAGTCCGGTGGAGTCAGCCCTCTCATTAAAGCCTTTCTCCTTATAACAGAAAGGGTAAAAGACGTGCCAAAAACTGGACATCGCCAACGGCTCCAAAGCGAACTTAAGGCGCCAAAATGATCCTCGTGTGCATGCGTAATTAAAATACCTTGTAATACCGATTTTTGTTTATCAATAAAGTCAGTGAAAGGAATCTCTATTAGAGGTTGAGCACCTGAAAGAGGTGAGCTCGTGATGTTAATACCACAATCAACCATAAGCCACTCAGAGTTATGACCGATTAAATTTAAATTCATGCCGATTTCACCGCACCCACCAAGTGGTAAGAACCACAGATCATTGATGCCGGGATTCCGATCAACATTCAATTGCATATGACTCCAAATTGATAAGGAAAAAATTCAAAAAAGCACACGCCGTCTATCTAATTTTCCAAACTGACCGACCTGTGGTCGTTGGAATAATACCAACCTACAACACACCCTATCAGACTAAACAGCAAAGCAAGAAGAAGTCGAGGATCCCCTAGGTGACTAAATGGATCGATTGGAAATGCAATAGATTTTGCTATTGACGCTACTTTAAGTTTGTGCACGCCATCAAATTTCGGATTAAGAACAATATCCATAAGATCCCGACGACTCCGATAACGGACACCCGCAAACCCAGACCAAGTTTCTAGGCCGTCAACATTTATTGCATCAAAAGCGCGAGGTGAGGCTGCTTTACCCATGAACATGGGGTGACTTGCTCTTCGCAACATTGCCGGAAACATGTATTCCATATATTTTGACTGGACTTCTTGGGAGGTTTCACCAGGAGTAACCCCCTCTATCAGAAGGGGCTCGTCATACAGGTGACCAATATTGATCATCACAAAATCATCACCGGAATCATTCTCCATAAACTCCCGCAAATTAGAAATGTTGTCTTGGGAGGAAAACCCGTGCATGCGAGATGCAGAATCTAAGTACCTCTCCATCTCCTCCTGGGTGATAGGTCCTTCGAACGACGTATACCAGATGAAAAAAGTGGTATAAATAATCCCCATCAACAACCAAATCCATTTAGTTACAGTCATAAATCACTCCTAGTACCCAAATAAACCGCCACTCTTTCATTTAAAATCTTCAAAAAGCTCATCCACCATTTAACCGCATTCCATCGTTGTAATGAGAGAATAAAAACTCTCTAAATTGCCTAAAGGCCATAATTACGATTTAACCAAAGTCCTCTCTGAGTTATGCCATCTCAACCAACGCTTAACAACTTTGTTTAGCAAGCTAGAGCGCTTCGAGGGGATAATGCACCAATTAGTCGTTCTCGAAACGTTATTATAATTGTTGTTGAAAACCTAAAGTACGAGGATCTCTCCTGTTGCGATAATCCTGCAATTGAAATCTCTAGCCTTAACATACTATGCTATTGCCTCATACTATGTATATTTATTTACTGAGGAGCTATCATAAATATAAGGGATAGAGTTTTGCAGTTATCGACCTCATTACTCTTGGTTTGGTGTATCTTTTGCCTGACGTCATGTTCGGTAAAGCAGGGCTTTGTATCGGCAGTTAACAAAGCAGCACAACCTAATATTGTCATTATCTTGGCAGACGACATGAATTGGAACGATATTGGTATTTACGGCAACCCAGACGTGCAAACTCCCAATATCGATAAACTCGCAAAACAGGGCATGCGATTCAACAATGCTTTTAGCGGAACCGCAATGTGCAGCCCGGCGCGGCAACAATTTCTTACGGGACTTTATCCAGTGCACAGTGGAGCATTCTCAAATCATGCTGGGGTCAAATTTGGCACAAAAAGTATGGCTTCTTACTTCAGAGAAATAGGATATCGCGCCGCTCTCAACGGAAAAACACACTTTGGTCCACCAGAATCATTCCCTTTCAATCACTTGGATTTCAATAAATATCCGGATATGAAAGAACCAAGAAAACTCAAATTCGATGAGACAAGATCATTCATTTTAGCTGAGTCCACCAAGCCATTTATATTAATTTTTGGATCTCATAATCCTCACTGGAATTGGAGCGGAGGCAATAGGGAGTCATTTGATCCGAAAACAATTAGGGTCCCTGAGCAATATGTTGATACACCAGAGACTCGAGACGCGATGGTCCGATACTATGCAGAAATTTCAGTATTAGATGATGAAGTCGGCATTATATTAAACCTGCTTGAGGAAGCGGGAATCGAAGACAACACCTTGGTTCTTTTCGCTACAGAACATGGCGCAATGTTCCCCTATGCCAAGTGGACTCTTTACGACTTAGGAATCCGTGCCGGGTTCATCGCCCGCTGGCCGGGAAAGATACGACCGGGTAGCTACTCTGATGCCATGATACATTACGTCGATGTGCTTCCTACACTTCTTGATATTATTAACGGAAGTCCTGACGAGACGGATGGAACGAGTTTTCTCGAAGTACTGACCGAAAATAAAAGTAATCACAGGGACCATGTCTTCGGTTTGCACACCACGAGGCCAATACGTCATTCAAAAGCCGACTATGCCATCCGGTCTGTACGCTCAAAACAGCATAAACTGATCTTGAACCTTAACCACGAAAATGTTTTTTCTAATAACATTACCGAAGTAAATAGAGGCGGTGTCTTCGAGTCTTGGGGCCTCCTCGACGATAAAGATGCGCAAAAAAAGTATCTGCGATATCGCCATAGACCGGCCGTCGAGCTCTACGATCTGACCAGTGACCCAGCAGAACAGTATAACTTGGCTGGAAACAAGTCTTATGCTCAAATTGAGAAAGACCTAAAGAGACTTCTACGGGACTGGATGAAAGAACAAAATGATCCCGGAGCAGAACTAGAGCGAATGGCTGCAGCAGGTGCAAACAAAGTTGAGATGGCACCACTAGAGTAATTTGGAAATATAACTCACAAAAAGAGCAAAAAATAGGCCTCAATGTTGATAAACTTTTGTCCCAAGAGATAGAAAATATGATCGCTCTTTCCGGTATACCCAGACTCAAGCTCTATTCATGGGTACTGTGTATACTTTTCTTTTTCGGTCATTTGCCACTTTGCACGGCCGAAATCCGTTTAAAGCAGCGCCCAAACGTGATCGTCATTTTGCTTGATGACGCAGGGGTAGAGACTGTTAGCGCTTATGGTAGTGAGATCCCAACACCAAATATTGATGACTTAGCGGCTCAAGGGGTTTTATTCGAAAATGGTCATGCAACGCCGATGTGTACCCCGAGTCGGACACGTCTCCTCACGGGAACTTATAATTTTCGGCACTACAAGGGGCCATTTACCCTCGAAAAAGAGTTCTACACCTTACCGTCCTACATGAGCGATCAGGGTTATGAGACAGCCGTCGTTGGGAAATGGCAACTAGGCGGCGTGTCCAAAGTCGCCGTCGAGGGCAGCTTTCCTGAGGATGTTGGCTATGATGAGTACTTCTTATGGAACCTAAATATGGAGCCACTAAGGGGCAACCGATATTGGGGCCCGACGTTTGTTGACAATGGGGAGCGTAAGAGGTACTGCAATAATGATTTCGGTCCTGATATCGCAAATCAATATCTTCTTGATTTTATTCGTCGAAAAAAAGATAAACCATTCTTTATTTTTTATCCGATGATGCTTCCACATGATGATAGTGGCAAAGATCCAATTTGGATTCGCACACCGGATTCAATGAACGCAAAGTCAGTACAAGAACGCTTCCATGGAATGATGAGTTATGCGGACAAGCTCATAGGAAAGGTTGTAAGCATATTGGATAAAGAAAAATTATCTGATAGCACTATAATCTGGCTCGTCGGCGACAATGGTACGCACCCTGACATAATTACCCGGATCGGTGATCGTAAGGTCCGAGGCGGGAAGTGGAGGACCATAAAGAGCGGGACACATGTCCCCTTCATTGTAAAATGGCCGTCAGTTATAACGGCTGGCAAACGCCTTGAAGGTTTGGCCGATATTATGGATCTTTTCCCAACAATAGCCGCGGCTGTTGCGGGTCCTAATCCAGAAGGCATGGATGGAGAGAATTTAATGCCCTTGATTTTGGGAAAAGTGGATTCGGTGCGTGAGGCGATCTTTATGCACTATGCACCACAAAACGACTTGGGCGCCATGGTACCCCAAGTTCATGCAAGATTTGCATTTACTGAAAAATGGAAACTCTATGACGATGGTCGCTTTTTCGATTTGGAATTTGATCCCAATGAATCACAATTCTCTCTTTACACATTCAAAATCGGTGATTCGGATGCTAGGTTTATTCAGAGAATGGAAAGTTCGCAGAGATCAATCGCTAGAGCCGCTATGAAAAAGCTATACAACGTCATGGATGATGTAGGTGACCCGAAGATGCCACCAATCGTCAATCCCAATCAAACATGGCCGCGGAGTGAAAAAGCCAAAACAGCGATAACGGAGCCTACTGAGTGTCAGCAAGCCAAAACCTACTAAATTCATGAAACGCATCATAGTTGCGCGACTCACTGACGAATCAAGCTGATCGCAAACCCTCCTCCTGGCGCCATATCAACATCCAGCTTACTTTTGGCGGTCAATGTTATTGACTCTATTTCGGTACTAAACGGGCTTTTATCCCAATCTGCATCTTCTCCATCTTTGTAAATTGCCGCTGCATATTGTCCATCACCAAGGAACGAGAAATCGACTTGGAAACGTCGAGGCTCCTCGTCCGTTATACCCCCAACGAACCAATCTCTTGTTCCTCGCTCTTGCCTCGCATACACCGCATATTCTCCAATTTCCGCACCTAGCACAATGCTTTCTTCCCAATCGGCAGGAACATCTTTTATGAACTGAAAGAGGTCAGGTCTGGCTGCATAGTTTTTTGGAAGATCCGCGGCCATCTGAAGCGGACTATACAAGACAACCATCAGCGCTAGCTGCTTCGCCACCGTTGTTTTTACTCGATTTTCATGGTCTTCACCATGTGGCCAAACATTGAATATGCCCGGAGTAAAATCAAGCGGTCCTGCCATCATGCGGGTAAACGGTAAAATTGTAGTGTGGCCCGGATGATTACTCTTCGCCCAGGCATTGTACTCTTGCCCACGGACACCCTCTCTCGTCATGAAGTTGGGGTAGGTTCTCCTCAAACCTGTCGCCTTAATTGGCTCATGCATATTTATTGCAAGGCGGTGCTCGGCAGCTTTTTCAATCGACTCCTGCATCTGATTGACCATCCACTGTCCGTAATTCCACTCATACACAATTTGCTGATCCTCTGCATTGTGCTGATTTGCCTCTGGAAGAAATCGAGGGTATCCATTTGCGTGAGCAACGTATCCAGTCTTAATATAATGCACACCCAAATCCTCATATAGTTTATACGCTTCATCCATCTGCCGAGCATAATGATCTACCTCTCCACTATTTTCATTGTGCATAATCAAAGCCACATTCTTGTCCTTTGCATAACCAGCGATCTTTTCAAGGTCATAGAACGGCTGGCTTTTCGTGAAGCTAAATAGCTTCCCATTTTGGATCCAGTCCCCATCCCAGCCGATATTCCATCCCTCCGCTAGAAACCCGTCCAATCCGTGTTCAGATATGAAATCGATATAACGCATAGCTTCCGCTGTTGTCGCACCCAGCTTTGGTCCAGTGCCCCACGTTCTGTAACTCTCATCTAGATTATCGATATCCTTGATATGGAGAGCCCACCAGATACCCATGTAGACGCCGGGCTTTATCCAGCTCACGTCACCTAACTTATTGGGTTCATTCAAATTAAGAATCATATCTGATGTCAGAAGTGTAGGGGCATCTTTCGCAATCTGAATGGTGCGCCATGGGGTAACGAATCCACCGGTTCGCCTAACTTTGATGCCATCATAGCCAGGAACGAGTTCTGCATTTAGTATATTGTTTGGTGTTGGACGCAGGACCATACTTGAATAGTCAACAAGTGCGGCCTCATGTATCGTCACGTAGGAGCCATCCGCGGATGCAAAGGTGACAGGAGTCTGTGCAACGTCCATGTCCCTTAAAGAGCTTGCACGGTATTGATACTCATAACGATGAAGACCGAAACTAGGGATCCAATATGCAGAGCTTTCAATATCTGCAACTCTGAACTGCGTGAGCTCATCCGAGATCAACAGCTCTCCCTCATGGAATAAATCGTCAAACTCATACCGAAACGCAACACCGTCATCAAAAGCACGAAACCTAAGCTTTAGTTGACGGTCTTTGTCACTAACCTCCAGTAAAAGTTCATTATGGAGATCGCGCACACGCCGTCGCTCGCCCCAAGGCTGCTCCCACGTATAATCCTGAGACATTCGGCTTTTCTCAGCAACATTTAATCCTACGGAAAATGAATCTGCATTGGAAAAATTAAATCCAAGATTAGATTCTAAAATAACCGGATTACCATTTCTTTGCACCGCATAAAAAAGCCGCCCGAAATCATCTATCGAAACTGTAGCGACTATGCTGCCATCAGGACTTTTCAAATGAATCGACTGTCGAGCATCTCCGCTATCCTGACAACCAAAGAGCAGGAGAACCGAAATACCTACAAAAATCAATGATTTCATGTAGCTTAACCCTTAATTTTTTAGTGAAGAAAGTATAAAGCGAGGTAACCAACTTGAAAAAATACATATTCGCTTTTTATTTGAGGGGTTAAATCTCGCAACCGCAATTTCCATCAATAAAC
>TARA_B100001093_G_scaffold7514_1_pt1 | contig 10806 bp, 9 predicted proteins | sample TARA_B100001093 | Tara Oceans TARA_B100001093 (sample SAMEA2623116) | marine metagenome | biome: marine biome (ENVO:00000447); feature: surface water layer (ENVO:00002042); material: "saline water (ENVO:00002010), including plankton (ENVO:xxxxxxxx)" | depth 5 m
TGATCCGAAGACCAGATGATAGCCGTTCCATCGCTGTTTCCATTTTACCCCCGGCCTTGAGCGCATATGTTCTCGATGTCAGCGCAGCCACGTTTGTATTAATAACAGTCATTGTTTGAATCCTTCACGGTTAATGAACATAAATTTGTTTTTACCCAGGATCAACAACGGCCAAATGAAACAAAGTATTAGATTTTTTTTTACATTTTTTGGATTTGGCATGCATTTTGCCTATACTGATTTGGCATTAAGATTGCTTTAGGTGGTTTTTTATCTCCATAAATGAGGTTTAGGGGTTTATTGGCAGATTTGTACTTTGTAAAAAATTCCAGTTTTATAAACTGAAATAAACTTTATTTTTGATATTTGTTTCATACACGGTGTAATAGAAAAGTGTCTAGTAAGCCCCTTAAGAAAAGATTTATTTTGAAATAATCCGCTTCAGAGGGACGCAATTATTGATGCTCGTCGATGTTGTGCTAATGAAGTGTGTTGCACAAAATATCTTGAAATTTTATCTTCATGATTTTATATTGATTCTGGGTTGAGGCCTGCGTTCCAATGGTAACGCAATCAACAATTTTTATAACGATTATATCGGTTGACTGAGATGTTTTGTCCTGACTGGGTGTATGATATCGCTGTTGCGAGAACGGCACACGAGTTTTTAATAAATGATTTGCCGTTATCAGCAATTTCTGGGAAATATGCTGAGGGGTTGTCTGAGCAATACGCTGCGATTGAAAAAGACGAATTAGTGGACAGCGCGGAGGGTATTCTGCAGTTTCTGGCGGAGGTTAGCGCCGGGGAGGAGGCTGTCACATTCCTCAATGGGTTTGTTTATTTCAGGTATAATTTTGAGGCGGTCAACAAATCACGCAAGTTGAAACCGATGTTTGGCGCAGCTGATGATCCAGCAAAAAACAAAAACTATTCGGGTAACGCTGCGGTTAAGCATTTTAAAACATATGTGTTCGGCTTACGGTCTAATTCTGCGCCCGTTGCGCCTGCGGGGTGGAAGCTTGAAATCGAGGACAATACACTAAATATCGCAAATATTGCGCGGGTCCAACTGTCAATTTTTGATGTTATTTAGCTGAAACTAGCTTTCCAGGACTCCATTAAATTGTCGAGAATTGAGCTCGTTTCTTTGAAGCTAGAGACAGCTGTTTCCATGGCAGTGAACTGCTCTACATATCGTTGCCGCTCATTTTTCATTCTTGTTTCAAGGGTGCTCAATTGCTCGTTAAATTTGTCTATGTCTAAATTGTACCTGTTAACTTTTTCATCGATGTCGCCATTTGTGCCTAAAACACCGTCAGCAAAATCTGTGACTGATTCAGACAGGCTTTTACCAACATATATTGATGCTGATTGATTGCCTGAAGCACTAATTTGAACGCCAATCGCGTCACCTGACGTAATCTTGAAAACACCACTCTCGAGAGACATTAGTATGTCGCCTAGTACTGCGACAGTATCACCGGCTGTATGGCTGTCTTCTGTGACTGTTGTAAGGTGAACATGGTTCGCAGCAGTTGCCGTCAAACTTATGCTTCCGGGGTTAGGAATATATGTTAAGCCAGCATCTTGGCTATTTCCAATGTTGCCGGCATTTGTGTCATTGTAAGTGAAATTTAGGTTCGAACCACTTACCGAGAATGTGCCGTTCGTTCCACCGTGTGCAGTGTTTAATGCGTTAGATATTGCAGTTAAATTGTCGTTATTATTCAGTGCCGCGGTAGTCACAGTAAAAGGCGAACCATTGTTGTCTAGTCTTAAACTGAATTTATCCCCTGCCTTTACAGTAGGCAATACTGGAGAAGAAACGACAGTTATTTCTGTCGTTGAGGTGCCAGCAGCATTTTGCAGGCCTGACCCGAGGGTACTGTAGGCTCCACCGCCATTTGTGCTTTTCTTTAAGTTTTCGATTGTGTCGCTATTTTTTGCTGTTCCACTTGTATTGCAAATTACGGTCAGCTTGCCATCCAAGCCTGCAGTGCTTTGAGCGCCAGAGCCCGTCCCAGAATCATAAGAGCTGCCACTGGATGAGTCTAAAAAGAATAATTTACTAATAGTGCCACTAACTGGCTCGCTGTTGGTGTAAGTAAATATGATGTCATTTGTATTGCTAACTGAAAATGTACCTGGAACTATTGGCGCGGCGTTGGCGGTATTCAACATATTAACGATATCTGACAGGCTCGATTGTGATGTTGCCGTTGCCGTCTCAATTTCAGTACCGTTGATTGTTACTTTGAACTTGTCACCAGAAGCAATTGTTGGAACAGTCGGCGCAGTAATCCGTTCAATTTGCCGAGTGCCCGCTGTATTACTAAATGCATATCCAACGTCAGATCCTGATGCTGCAGTATTTGCTGCCGTATCAAGTTTTCCAGCTAAATAGTTAATTCGCTGAGTGGCTGTTGTGAAATTGCCAATTGCCGTAACATCTGAACTGGTAATGGTGTAAGCGACAGGAGTTGTGCTACCACCGGTTTGAATATCAACTTTAAAGATATCATTCTCATTAGCTAATCTAATTGCATTATTGATGTCACTAGAGTTTTCATCGAAAGTTACTGTTCTACTGGTGACTGCGCCTTGACGTGACACTCCTGGCGTCCCAAGAGGAGTACCTGGAGAGTACGTCAAACCTACGCTCATTGTACTTGTTTGCGCCGTTGCAGAGTCGTTATATTTAAAAATAATGTTAGATCCAGACTCACTGAAAACCCCATCTGCTGAGGTTGAAAGGGCCGCATTGGCTGAGTTGAGTGCAGCTACAAGTTTGGCAACAGTATAAGAGCTATCGCCATCAGAGGCTATTGCTGCCGTAGTTACAGTTTGTCCATCAACTGCAATAGAAAATGTATCTCCAGCATAAACGACTGCCGGAACGCTTGGCGTTGCAAGAGTATAAGTGCGCTCGTCAAGGTCGTTCACATTAAACGTGACGGCTTCAGTAAATGTCCTGAATGAACTCGGTAAATTAGTGTCTGTTACAGTATATACTATGTTGAATGAATATGTGGGCTTTACTTCCCTATCCGTTCCGCCAGTGATGGTGACAACCCCATCAGAATTTATAGTCAGGTGTGATCGGTCAGTGCCGGTTATTGACCATGATCCACCTGGGTAATCCGCAACATAAGCTTGAAGATTATCACTGAGCTCGCCATCGCTAGCGCCAAAGCTTGAGTCAATTGATTTAAAGGTCTGGCTTTTGGACTCATTAGCGCTAATTACGCTAGAGGCAGACTGTATCAATGAGAGAAATTCATACGTTCCTGGCTTCCATAGTGAGCCAGTCATTTGTCCTGTCACTGATAGGTTGGATGTCGTGACATTATTTGTAGTTAACGCAGCAAACTGTTCTGGTTTGGCTGCAAAGTAGCTTTTAAATTTCGTTTCATCCAGCGTTATGGTGCCGTCTTGGTTGGTCATAACGCCAAAATTTGAGAGATAAATATCATCTGTGCCATAGCCACTGATGGGAGTGGTTGTTATCTTTCGCAGTGAGCTTTTGTAGGCGCGCATTAATGTGTCTCCAACCAAAGGTCCGCTATCTTCGGTGGCGCTAATTTTTGTTTTTTCAATTAAATTGTTTGTAATTGTATTGAGTTCACTGACAAAAATTTTCATCGCTGCAAGGCTAATCTCCTCATCGTATGTCGCTTGTACTCTCTCTTTGGATGAAGAAACAGCATTTAAGTCTATTGTTACGCCGGGGATAAGATCAGTGAGCTGATTGCTACTGCGAGTGACTGTTACGCCATTAAAATCAATACTGGCATTAGTTGCACTGGCTACTTGTTTTTGAGCGTCGCCACCATTGGCAGCGCCGCTTCCATTTGTTGCTGGGTCAAAACTCAAGTTAGAAATTGATGCACTGGTCGACGTCGCTTGAACCCTAATCTGATTTTCTGTGCCGAGTTTAGAAATGAGAGTAAGACCATAATCAGTGTTTGAAATTTTAACGATCGAAGCGCTGATACCCACACCCAAATTATTGATCTTGTCGCGCACAGTCGCGATTGTATCGGTATTATTTAGCGATATTGATTGAGTTCCAACTGCACTATTGTTTGCAAAGCTGTAGTTCCCACCACCGTCAACAGACCATGTCCCAAGATTAATTGTAAGAGCAGATGCGTCTAAAGCCGCAGTTTCAGTGCTGTAGCCAGAAAAAGAGATTGTTTGTGGTTGGGCAAGGGTATTAACGTCAATATTGTGATCAAATGTTGTAAGCAAAGCTGTGTTATTAACCGTAGCTGTGATTGCTGTTGAAGCTCCAGCTGGTCCAGTTGTCTGAAGTTTTATCGCAGACACTTGACTTAGCGCCGTGAGGTTGGTGCTTAGCGCACTAAATTCCTGTTTAACTTCTGCAAGAGCAGAAATTGAAACTGTTTTTTCTTCAATTTTGGCATTAATTTGTGCTTCTCGTGGCGCTTTTTCAGCATCAACCAACGCGTCCACAATTTGTGTCACGTTGAGGCCACTGCCCACATTCATTGCGCTTAGATAATCGACCGCCATAATTTACCCAAAACCTCTGATTTGAGGACTGCTAGCTTGATATAACGTCTCCGTTTTGCAATTTTTATGCCGATTACGGGGTTTTTATGTAACACTAGTGCTGTAATTTGTCTGTCAGGCTGGGTTAGGCCTTATTGGGTAAATGGATCAAGTCTTACCGGATGATTTGGCTAAAAACGCTTAGATAATGTTTTGGGGTATTTACTGGTATGCAGCCGACTTCCATGGAACAGCGATCATTTTCAGCCGCAATTAAATATATGGCAGCTGTTCTCTTTATTGGCAGCAGCATTGGTTTACTAATCTCACTTGTTTCAAGCGTTTTTGTAGCATCAGTAAAGTGGCTTGTTCAAAGCCGAAGTGAGATGTCGGATAAACTACTGCTTTTTTCTGATACCGAACTGTCTTTGGTACCGCTGATCTGGCTGGTTTTGGCAGCAGTGATGTTGAACATTGTTCGGCGTTTGTTTCTGATTGATCGCTGGCATGGGCCTGCTGACAGTATATATGCCGCACACCGAACGGATAATGAGCTTAACGTTAGGGCAGGGATTGGATCCACTTTAGCTGCTTTCATATCGCTTGGTGGTGGTGCGCCAGTCGGCCAATATGGTCCATTAGTACATTTCGGAGCTGTTATTGGGAGTTATCTTTCAGAATTTTTTGGAAGTCGACGTATCACGGCAGACGTTTTCATTGGCTGTGGGGTGGCCGCAGCGATTGCAGCTGGTTTTCATGCTCCAATTGCGGGTGTGGTTTTTGCGCATGAAGCTGTTTTGCGCCATTTCTCATTTCGCGCAATCACCCCAATTGCAGTCGCAAGCATTACATCAGCATGGTTCTCAAGTAAAATGTTTGGTGGTCAACCCATTTTTCAGATTGATGTTGTCCTGCCGGAACTTCTGCCTCTTGTGCCAATTCTGTTAGGTAGTGGCCTGTTTTTTGGTCTTATAGCTATAATATTTATGCATTTGTTATTCGCCAGCGGAAAACTGGCTGTACGTACTCGGCTGACGCCTTTAGCACTTGGGTTGGTGGCCGCAGTGATATGCGGTATCGTTGCAATCTTTGTCCCCGAAGTGATGGGCTTGGGAGTCGAAACAGTAAACGAAATCCTTGACGATGAGTATCTGGTTGGTTTCTTGCTGGTGTTGCTTGTCTTCAAATTATTGGTAACAACACTATCAATTGGCTTCGGCCTTTTTGGAGGTGTCTTCTCACCAGCCCTGTTTATTGGGGCAGCAGCAGGTGGGTTTATCGCAAAAGTTATTGCTCTTGTCGGTTTGGCTAGTGCACCTCAATTACTTGCTATTGCTGGTATGGCAGCAGTTGCATCAGCGGTCGTGGGCGCGCCTATTGCTGTGGTCTTAATTGTTCTTGAGTTCACAATGTCTTACGAATTTGCAGTTGCAGCTATGTTATCGGTTGTGGTGGCGACTTTGCTGAGCAGCCTGCTTTATGGCCATTCTTTCTTCGACGAGCAGCTGTCTCGCCGGGGTATTGATTTAGCCGAAGGTCGAGGGAATTTGGAACTGATGAACCAAAGTATAGCCAATGTTATTAGTGACGAATATGTGATTTTGTCAAAGAATTTTCTAGTAAAATCAGCCATAAAAGCCATGGCGAAAGCGGGTGTAAGTGAGGGGTATTGTCTCGGTAAAGGCAATGATTTTATTGGAAAATGCTCACTGCAGCATCTACTTTTAGTCCGCCAAGACGATGACCTGGTTACTCATTTGATGAATGAGCCTGTTACACTAAACCATGATGCTTCAGTCATGCAGGCAATTGAAATTGCGAGTGAATTTGTTGGAGAAGCAATACCTGTCATAAATCAGGCCACTAATGAATTGACTGGTGTCGTTTCAGAGGCTGATATCTTCCAAGCTTATTTGTCAACGCAGAACCGTATTCGTGACCTAGAACATGGTTAGACGCGTTGTTTGCATTAGTAGTCATTTGTCTACTTAAAAAAATTGGAGATGTTCAGACAAGGATATCAATCTCATTGCGAAAGCGTGGAGCATCACGGTACATATTAGATATTCGAGCAATATTCGATTGGGCAGCATTGTGCACAAATCCCGGTGACAAGCTAGCACGTGCAGCTAGAAAATTTTCAGATGTTATTGCTGACGGCGCCTGTCGCGGACTGTATATCCGGGCATGCTGCATATTAGTGTAATCAGGCACTGACCGCGCAGTTGGGTGAGTTACTTCCACACCATTGATGGTTTGGCGAGGTGTTGGCATAAGGCTTGCAGATGATACGCCAGACCCTGCTGTCACAGCATTGGCCCGGCCAGAAATCGGCTTGACCACACCTGCGGATGGCGTGTCTGAATTTGATGATACAAACATAATAATAACCATACATGAAACTGCTGTTTTAGACAAGTTTGACTTACGGAATATTTTGCATGAATTACAGTAACATAACGCAAGCCTATCAAAATGCAGAACGGCATGCGCTCGAAGAGACAAATGATCCACATCTGATCGTTATGACGATGCTGGATGCGTTAGTTAAATCAATGCAGATTTTTGTCGATAATATCGATCTTAAAAACGGCGGTAATGCTGAGATGAAATCGAAGCATTTTTCGCGCTCAATTTCGATCATTTATGCGCTCCAATCGAGCCTTGATTTCGAAAAGGGCGGCGATATCGCCAATAATCTCTTTCAGCTTTACGAGTATGGTCGAATAAAGCTGATAGAAGATCTTGGACAAGGAATTTCCAACGGATCGCCGGGGGCAATTGAAGCAATAGTGAGTATCCGTGATGCATGGGAAGAAATGGGAAAGCAGGCCAGCGATGAAAAATGATGTTGCTGAGCAGTTTCAGCTGCTAAATAAACATATTGCTACTGCGATTGCCAGTCGAGATTATGTGAGGGCAGCCGCGCTTGATCGGGCACGTCAGGATGTTTTAAAAGATGTCTGCTTGATGGATGTAAAGGCGATTGACGTTGATTTCTTTAATATCGTCGAAGAATGCGCTCGCGATAATGCTAGCCTGATTCAAGCTGTCCAGGAGGATATGAACCATATTAGCTGGCAAACAAGCCGTTCACTTAAAGCACAACGCGCCTATCGAAGTGAAATCTAGCTAATTCGAAGAACCTGGCGCTGTCTTCTTGTCGAGCCGGCCTAACGAGACGCTGGTCCTGTTTTAACTGACCGGCTTTTCGATCATAAATTTTTTCATTTTCTCGATTAATGTGGTGCGGCGCAGCTTTAAGGCGTCGGCTGCATGGCTGATCATGCCGTTTGATTTGTCAAGCGCAGCTTCGATCAACACAATCTCAACATCCTGAAGATGGCGCCTGACATCAATTGTGTCAAAATAGGCAAACCAGTCACGATAATGGCTTGGATGTGGTAAGGGGGATTCGCTGTCATTGTCATCATCGGAACTGCTACCCTGCCCAAGATCGGCCGAGGCCGCCCATAGGGCATCTTGTTCTTCGGCAAAGTTGGGCGCGCGCAAACGTAGCAAATGATCGCGCACATGCTTTGCCTCTAACTTGCTTCCCGGAAATAAAAGGCATGCGCGTTCAATCACATTGCGCAATTCGCGTACATTCCCAGGCCAAGGGTAACGCATAAATTCCTGCAAGGCGCTTTCGCTAAACTCGGGAAGGGGGCCATTATCATCTTGTTTTTCCATGGCCTTCTTCAATGCAATAATGATTTGTGGGATATCAACGGCGCGTTCTACAAGGGCCGGCAATTTAATTGGGAAAACATTGATTCTATAAAATAGATCAGCGCGAAATTTGCCCGATTCAATATCGGCTTCGATATTTTGATGTGTTGCGCAAACAAGCCGAAGATCAATCGGGATATCCTTACCACCGCCAACGCGCTGGATGGTCCGAGTTTCAATTGCCCGCAATAGCTTTGCTTGAAGTGGTAATGGCATATCACCAATTTCATCAAGAAATAATGTACCGCCTGAAGCCATCTCAAACCGGCCTTGGCGAGTTTTTTCAGCACCGGTAAAAGCCCCCTTTTCATAGCCAAACAGCTCTGACTCCAAAAGTTCTGCCGGAATGGCCGAACAATTGATCGAAATTAAATCACCCTTTCTTGCTGAAAATTTGTGGATGCTGCGAGCGACAAGTTCTTTACCGGTGCCAGTTGCGCCAAGAACAAGAATGGTCGTCTTTGCCGGTGCCGCAATATCTACAAGCCGTCTTACATCACGCATTGCTGCGGATTGGCCAACCAGTTCATTTTCGCCCACACTAAATACCTAACTAAAATAAAAACCATTAACCATCTATTAGAAGAGACTCTAGACCATGGCGTCAGAAATTTGAACAAAAAAGATTATCGTTTTGGTTGATGTGTCAGAAAATTGTAATCCTCTCTCTAAAGTAATCCAAATAAAAAAAGGTAGTTAAATTAGATAGATAGAGATTTTCATTCTCTCTTAATACAACTTGGCTTGGTTTTTGCCTTTACCGTTGGGCATGAGTAGTCAGGAGACATAAAACATGGTTAAAGTTTGTATTGAGCGACAGTTTCTGCCTGTGGCGGACATGCTGGTCGATATTTTCACAATGCGGCTGGCCGAAATTGGCATTCACGACGACGTGGCGTTCAAGCCAGCAGTTGACTGTGCCAACGGTTCGGCGAGTCCGAAAGGTAAAATCCCGCAAAGCTATGATGTGTACTTATGTAGTGCTGAATTTGCAGAGAAGAATGGTGGCACGTCCGGCATTGTTGATTTGGCACGAAGCATGAAAGCCAAAAAATTATTGGTTATCGGGCATGATGAAAGCGATCAATTCCTTGTCTCGCATGAGATGAATGGCAAATTGATCCGGCTTTGCATGCCAAAATCTGCACAAAACACCCCCGTGGCGGCAAATTATAGCCTGCAAATGGCGGTAACGCTTTGCCTTGATAATGATCATGTTGCTGTTGCGGACCCCAATAGCCGCCAATTAATGGCGCTGGCAAGCCGTGTTGCCGTGACCGATGTCACGGTGTTTATCAATGGCCCAACGGGAACGGGCAAAGAAGTTCTCGCCAAATTTATCCATAATCAATCAAGCCGTACGGACAAGGCCTTTGTCGCTGTCAATTGCGCCGCGATCCCTGAAAATATGCTTGAAGCGATTCTGTTCGGTCATGAAAAAGGCGCGTTTACTGGCGCATCTACGGCTAATAAGGGCATTTTCCGAGCTGCTGATGGTGGTACTTTGCTGCTTGATGAAATTTCTGAAATGCCACTGTCCTTGCAAGCAAAATTGCTGCGGGCATTGCAAGAGCGCAAGGTAACCCCGCTAGGCAGCCAACGCGAGATTGATGTTGATGTTCGGGTGATTGCCACGACAAACCGCGATATGCTGTCTGAAATTAGCAATGGCAAATTCCGCGAAGATCTATTCTACCGGTTGAATGTTTTCCCGCTGACGACCCAGCATCTGGCACAGCGCACCGATGATATTATTCCGATCAGCAGCATCTTGCTTGCACGTCACAGCATGGTTCTTGACGATCTTCCGTCGATTGATGATGAAGCGGCAGACATTCTGCTGTCTTATAATTGGCCGGGGAATGTTCGCGAGCTGGAAAATGTTTTGCAGCGCGCCATTGTTCTGTCGTCTGGTGGTAAAATTATGGCTGGTGACATTATGGTTGATGGCGCCATTCAAGAGCGGATTGAGAAAAGCATGACGACAGAAATGGTCCTTTCAAAAAGCGCAAGCGCTTAACCAGTTAAGAGGTAGATATGACACAGATTAGTTCAGTGAGTGGCCCAATTTCTTCACTTCGCGCCCAACTTCGCGCTCAAGCTGATGCAGCTCTTGCCCCCGAAACCAACAATTCTGGTTTTACCGATCGCATGGGTAATGCGCTTAAAGAGGTGGCAAATGCCCAGAATGAGGCTGCGAGCATGACCAAGGCTTATGAGCTTGGCACAGAAACTGACATTTCAAAAGTTATGATCAGCCAGCAGGTTTCCAGCCTTGGATTTCAGCTGACTTTGAATGTGCGGAACAAAATGCTCAGCGCCTACAAGGATATCATGAATATGCCCGTTTAGGCGGCGTAAAACCGCGTTTAAAAATTGAAATTAAGATCCATTTATTTAAAGTTCAGGACATAAAACCATGGCCGACGCAGTTGTAAATCAAAATAGTGAAATGGTTTCGAATAACTCAGGTGTTTTTCAGCACGCAGGGTCACTTGTCTCACAAGTGAGTCGCATTTATAACCAGCCAGCATTTCAACGCTCACTGCCGACCTT
>TARA_B100001093_G_scaffold328593_1_pt1 | contig 10794 bp, 8 predicted proteins | sample TARA_B100001093 | Tara Oceans TARA_B100001093 (sample SAMEA2623116) | marine metagenome | biome: marine biome (ENVO:00000447); feature: surface water layer (ENVO:00002042); material: "saline water (ENVO:00002010), including plankton (ENVO:xxxxxxxx)" | depth 5 m
TATCATATTTGTGTCACATAGAATACGAGCTCCATTCATTAAAGCCTTACTTGCCTTTTCTACAAAATTATTTTTAAAAAATATTTTTTTGTGAATTTCAGTCATCCCACACGCATGTATAATTCTAACAACTAGTTTTTCTTCATCTTTTTTGAAAGATGATAAATTAGTTTCCTCCCTAATAATTGAAAAGGACTTTTGATAAATTTTTTTACCATTTTTTTCATATTCAATTTTCATAAAAATCTCACTTTTAAATACTATAAGTTTTTGAGTAATTGTTTATCTGTCAAAGATGAAATATTTGGTTTATCTGACGCTTTTCCATTAAAAATTACGTCAATTAATCCATTATTACCAACTAGAGTTAGATCAGCAGGTTTAGAATGAGCGCATCCTTTTTTACATCCTGAGATATGTATCTTGTTATATCTTAAGTCGCTTAAACGGTCTGCTAGTTTATGCGTATTAATACTAGATGAATTGCACGAGTTACTACCAGGACAAGAGTAGATTTTTATTTCATAATTATTATCAACTGAAGTGAAAGAACTGTGCTCTAAATTATTTTTATTCTCAAAAATAAAACTTTTAAATGGTGTGAATCTTATGTTAGTTGGCTTTGAAGTTTTAAGAAAGTCTAAAAAAAGAGCTGCATCTATTCTCCCATATTTTGCAATATATGAAGTTCCAATTTTTTTTAAGGTTGGATATTTTCTACTAGAAGATTTTACAATTGGAATTTGCATCCATTTTTTTGGTAAAAGGTCATATTTAACAATACATGATATTCTTTTAATTTTTTTATATTTGCTAAAATAATAATTATAAAGCTCTATAAGTTCGGCAATATATGGGACAATATTTTGTTCATTAATAACGCGCCCTAATTTAGATCCATCAACATATAAAATTTTTTCACCTTTATCAGTTTTTTCTAGACGTATATCTGAAAGCACGTCTCTCAAAACTGGACTGGTTCCTAAATCTATGGCTATAGAAAATTTATCAGGTGATATTGGTAAATAATTATTTTGGGAGGTGAAAATATTACTAAAATTTATATTATCATCATTTTCAACCCAAAAAGGGGATGTGATTATTTTGACTTTATCATTTTCTATAGTAATTTCTTTACTAAGCAACTCATTACTTAATTTTTCAATATTGGGTTTTTTTATTCCTCGTATTTGGATGTTTCCCCTATTTGTAAGATCCAAAAGACCATTACCCATAGATAATGAAAGCTCACAAAGATAAATTGCTTTATCATAGCTTAAAGAACTTTTGTTTGGAGTAATCCTTAAAAGGAAGCCATCTTTTGCTAAAAATGCCTTATTATAAAAAGGACACCATCCATTTTTTTTAATATCTATCATTTAAACTCGTTAAAGAAGAAATTATTGAGTTACTTTTTGTTTTCCAAATATTGTTTTCATATAAATATTTAAATTTTTCTATCATAGAATTAAGTGCATCAATGTTATCTCTTTTCAAAAACTCAAAAATTTCTTTATTACCCAATGTTGCCTCAAAATATATATCAAAATGTTGACTTTCTAATGAATTTGTTAGTTTTAGAAAAAGGATCATATTATCAAGAGTTTCACTCAATTCTGATCCACCTCTATAACCATGATTTTTCATGCCACAAATCCATTTTGGATTAGATGCTCTTGCATAAATTACTTTTGAAAGTTCTTCTGATAAAGCCTTTGCCCGAGGTGTTTCAGCATTTGTAATATCAAGATGGTATAATTTTACATTGCCACCTAATGAAGTTTTAGCCTTATTAAATCCTCCATAGTGTTTTGCATGATCTGAATTCAAAAGAATATCACTTTCTTTTAAATCTTGAAAATGAACAAACCCCTTTGATTTTATTAGTAATTTTTCAATCAAATCTTTTCTATATTGAACTTTACTACCATTAATAGTCCATGAACTTGCTTCTATCCATGATTCAGCAATATCAGTATTTTTGTCTTCTGAACTATTATAAATATCAAAATCGTTATTAAGGCCATATGTTCCAGGTTTTGGCCCAAATACTCTAGATGTGTTTTTAGACTTTACATATGGATTCCATTCTTTACATTCTTCACGCTTCGCTAAACTCTCAATAATTTGATTATATAAAGTTGTTAGCGTTGGAAATATATCTCTAAAAAGTCCAGAAACTCTCAAAGTTACATCCACACGCGGCCTATCGAGTAGTGCAATTGGAATGATCTCAAATCCTGAGACTCTCTCTGTAGCATCTTTCCAAATTGGTTTAGCTCCGAGTAAATCTAATGCCATGGAAAATTCTTCACCTGCTGTTCTCATTGTTGATGAAGCCCAAAGATCAAGGACAATATCTTTAGGCCATTCACCATTATCTTGAAGATACTTTTTAACAAATTCATCAGCTATTTTTTTTCCTTGCGCATAAGAAGATCTTGAAGGAACTGAAAGTGGGTCACAGGAGAATAAGTTTCTTCCTGATGGTAAAATATCTAACCTTCCCCTAAAAGGAGAGCCAGAAGGACCAGGGGGTATGCTTTTACCCTTTAAAGATCTTATCAAATTAGTTTTTTCAGATATAGCGGAGGAATTAGTTTCAAAAATTTGATCTTTAGTTTGAGGTTTCCCAAAAATATGGAGGCCTTTCCCAAATTGAGTGTCTTTAATATCGCATACAAATCTGTCTATCATTGAAAGAAATTTATTATCTGATAAGTCATTACTGATCCCTAAAATCTTTTTTAAGCCAATGGACTTTGCTTCATTTAATATATCAAATTTCAACCTCTCTCTCCTTTTAGGATCAAGAACATCTGCATTTGAGTACTCATCAAGAAGAGTTTCAATAAATTCAAATTTTTTTACTTGCCCAGATTTAATTAAAGGTGGGGGTATATGCCCTATTGTTACAGCATTTATTCTCCTTTTTGCTTGAACTGCCTCTCCAGGATCATTAATGATAAATGGATAAATAACTGGCAGGTCATTAATTAAAACTTCTGGCCAACATTTCTGTGATAAAGCAACAGATTTGCCTGGTAACCATTCAAGGGTTCCATGAGCTCCAAGATGAATGACTGCTTCACAATTAAAAACATGTTTTAACCAAAGATAAAATGCTACGTAACTATGACACGGCACTAAAGTATCATCATGATAATCATTTAGTCTATTTTCTCTTTTCCCTCTTTCTGGTTGAGTTGCTATAATAGAATTTCCAATATAAAAACATTTAAAATGAAAATTATTGTTTGAAAAATTCAAATCATTTGTTGGGTTTCCCCAAATTTTAAATAGCTCTTCTTTTAATGATTGGGGAATATTCGATAAAGCTTCTAAATAATCATCTAATGACCATAGAACCTTATTTTTTTTAATATTTTCAATATAGTTAATTTTTGAATTATCAGAAACTATTTTTAAATCTTTAATAATAGTTTCAATTGATTTTAAAGTATCTAATCCAATAGCGTGACCAATCTGCCAGTTTTTCCCTGGATAGGTAGATAAAATAAAACCCAATTTCTTTTTAGAAATAGGTTTTTTTTGTAATTTAACCCATGCATTAACCTTTTTAGAAATTGCATTTATTCCCTCTTTAAAAGAAACATGTTTGGTTTGAGAAAATTCTAAATCTAAATTTTTTTTTAATTTTTCTTTAAATGAAGCAACCCCTAAAAATATTCTTCCATCTATTTCAGGCAAGGTTACATGCATCGACATATCAGTAGGAGATAATCCTCTAAACTCTTTACTCCAAATACTTTTTTTACTTGTTGCCAATGAGATTTGAAATACTGGAAACTCTGATGTATCTAATGGTGAAGCACCTTCACTATTTTTTCCCGAAAATGAAGTAATATTGATTATTGAAGAAGGTTTGATAATTTTTATATTTTCAGTTAACCACTTAGAGCTCTCGGGTTCCTTTAGTGAGGGTAAAAATGCTCCTATCAAAGTAAAACCATACTTTTCAAGTTCATAAAAAATTTTTTTAATAGGGTTTAAATCATTTGCAGTTAAGAAAGATCTATAAAAAACAACTAATATATTGGGTGATTTTAACTTATCTAAATCTTTAATAGTTTCTATAATATTTTTTCTGGGAGTCCAAAATCCAAATTTTGGAATTATTTTTTTCCCTATTGTAGGGTCAAAATAAAGTCCTGCAGCAATTCCCATCTGAGCTATAGCGGCTTGACACGCTATTGGTCCACCCTCTTCACATAGTTGTGATAGACGTCTAAGAGTTGAAATTGGTAAATTAGATATTTTATCTAATCTTTCATCAACCCGTCCATCGGCGGGTAAAACTGCAAGTGGGATTTTATTTTGATTAGCATGATTACTGATTTCTTGTAGGCCATATTCCCAGTATGGAACGCCTCCTATAAGCCTTATTAATATTCCTTTGGTTTTACTTAAAGTCTTATCGATATATGTATCTATAGATAATGGATGTTTGAGATTATCTATATTTGCTAGTCTTAATGACGGATAACTTGTTTTAGATTTTTTCTTACCTCTTTTCCACCCCTCTGCAAAACCACTTAAGTCACTATCAGAAAAGGATAAAAATGATAAATCAGAAGGTTTCTGATCTAAATCTATTGGTATTTCATTTTCTTCTAATCCATGTTGTTCTCTAAACAAAATATGCATATTCTTTTAGCCTAAAAGATATTTTTCAATTGTTTCTTTTTTTACTTTTCCCTTTTCAGCTATAAATACAAGTTTTCCGCTTCGATTTTCTAAATCATCTGATAACACGTCAAACTGTGTTCTAATTCTGTTTCCAACTCCTTGGATTAGAAGTCGCATGGGCTTATTTTCAACACGCACAAAGCCTTTTGTTCTTAAAATTTCAAATTCTGAAGTAAGAAGATTTAATTTTTTAAGAAAATAATCTTGATTATTTATTGTATCAATATTTACAACAATATTTTCAAAATCATCATGCTCATGTTCATCCTCACCATCATGATGGGAAGGCCTAGAATGCAAGTCATTTTCAGCCTCAGATTCTAACCCTAAGATTATACCTGGTTCAATATTACCATTTTCTATTTCTATTATGGGAAGCTCTTTATTTTTAAAATTTTTAATAATATTTTTAGCTTTAGATAAATCATCTTTAGTTACAATATCAGTTTTGGTTAAAAGAACTAAATCTGAACAATAAACTTGATCTTCAAAAACCTCTGATAAAGGAGTTTCATGGCTAATATTCTCATCAGCTAATCTTTGTCTTTCTACAGCTTCAAGAGATGGTGCAAACCTTTCCTTACTAACAGCTTCAGCATCAGCAAGAGCTATAACTCCATCAACTGTTATCTGAGTTCTGATTTCAGGCCATTCAAAAGCTTTTAAAAGAGGTTTAGGTAATGCTAATCCTGATGTCTCTATAAGAATATGATCTGGTTTAGGGTTTAATTTTAGTATTTTATCTATAGTTGGTATAAAATCATCCGCAACAGTACAACAAATACATCCGTTAGATAATTCAATTATATTTTCTTCCGGGCAATTTGGTATTGCACATGATTTTATAATATCACCATCAACCCCAATATCACCAAACTCATTGACAATAATAGCAAGTCTTCCAGTTTTATAAGTTTCAATTAATTTACTTATTAAAGTTGTTTTTCCTGATCCTAGGAAACCTGTTATAATAGTTATGGGCGTCTTTCTTAATAAAATCATTTATTTTCCATACATTAATTTATAACTAATCTATTAGATTTAAATCCAAAATTGTAAAGCTAAATTTCTAAAGAAAATAATATAAAATTTACTTTATAATTTAAGGTTATTGTATATTAGAAAAAAACATAAATAATTTAGATAAAAATATTTTTACAAAGGAGATTTTTCATGGGTAAAAATGTTGAGAAAAATATCCAACATACATTAAAGATGAAAAAAATTAAAAAAGCCCGTAATAAAATTATGGAAAATAAATTACAAAAGAAGGGTTTAATTATTGTTCATACAGGTGCTGGTAAAGGTAAATCTTCTTCGGCTTTTGGAATGATCATGAGATGTATTTCGCACTCAATTCCATGTGCAGTTGTTCAATTTATAAAAGGAACTTGGGCTACTGGAGAAAAAAAATTTTTAATAGAAAAATATCCTAACGAGTGTCAATTCTTTGTTTCTGGAGATGGTTTCACATGGGATACACAAGATAGGGAAAAAGATATTAAGTCTGCTTTAAAAGGTTGGGAGAAATCTAAGGAGTTAATTCTAAATAAAAATATAGAGTTTGTTCTGTTAGATGAAATAAATATTGCCCTTAGATATAAATATTTAGATATTGAGGATGTAACCAATTTTTTACTTAAGTTTAAACCTGAAATGACTCATGTTGTTCTAACTGGTAGAAATGCTGATCCAAAATTAATAGAAATAGCAGATCTTGTAACCGAAATGAAACTAATAAAACATCCTTTTAAACAAGGAATACAAGCTCAGCTAGGAATAGAATATTAGAGAGATTATATGCCATCTATAATGTTTCAAGGAACAGGTTCGAATGTTGGAAAGTCCATATTAGTGGCAGGTTTATGTCGCTGTGCTAAAAGGAGAGGGATTTCAGTCGCCCCATTTAAACCTCAAAACATGTCAAATAATGCTGCCGTGACAAAAGATAATGGCGAAATAGGAAGAGCCCAAGCTTTTCAAGCCTTTGCTTGTGGTATAGAGCCATTATCAGAAATGAACCCAGTTTTATTAAAACCTGAAGATAACTCTAGAACACAAATAATATTAAACGGTTCACATCTAAAAACAATTAATTCTAAAGATTACTCAAAAGTGAAAAGAGATTTGATCAAACATGTTTTTGATAGTTTTAATTATATAAAAAAAAAATATGAATTAGTTTTGGTTGAAGGTGCTGGATCTCCTGCTGAAATAAATTTAAGAAAAGATGATATAGCAAATATGGGTTTTGCAGAATATGCTAACTTACCTGTTATTTTAATAGCTGATATTGAAAGAGGTGGAGTAATTGCTCAAATAGTTGGAACAAAAGAAGTTTTGTCTAAAAGTGACTCTGATCGGATTAAAGGTTTTATTATTAACAAATTTAGAGGTAACCAAAAGTTATTTGAAGATGGCTATAACTACATAATAGAAAAAACTTCTTGGTTTGGTTTTGGAGTTATGCCTTGGTTTAACAATTATTTGAAATTCCCTGCAGAAGATACACTAGGGATAGCATCAAATATAAGACCTAACAAATTGAAAATTGTATGTCTAAACATTCCTAGAATATCAAATTTTGATGATTTAGATCCCATTTCTCAAGAGCCAAACGTATCTCTATTGATGTTAGAAAAAGGACAGCCAATACCTGGTGACAGTCATTTAGTTATTATTCCAGGGAGTAAATCAACCATTTCTGATTTAAATTTTATAAAATCCCAAGGGTGGGACATTGACTTAAAAGCACATTTAAATAGAGGAAAATACATTTTAGGTATATGCGGTGGATTTCAAATGCTTGGCGAGTATGTTGATGATAGTTCTGGTCTAGAAGGATTACCAATTATTACTGAGGGTTTGAGTCTCTTGAATATTAAAACAAAAATGTTGCCTCAAAAAAAAATCCGAAAGGTGAATGCTAGACATATTGAAACTGATATACCCTTTCAAGGATATGAAATACATATTGGGGAAACTTATGGGTCAGATTGCGAAAGACCTTTTGCATCAATTTCTGGAAAAAAAGAAGGAGCCACTAGTAAAGATGGCCGGGTTATAGGAACCTACTTGCATGGTATGTTTGTAAATAACGATTTTCGAAAATGGTTTTTAGAAAATATTGGTTTTAAAGTGACCAATAAAAATTATACAAGCACCCTAGAAAAGACTTTAGACGAACTTGCTGATTCATTAGAGGAAAACTTAAATATAAATAAAATTTTGAATGATCAGTATTAGAAAAGTTTTGACAATTTTGATGATACTTCCAAAAACTTTTTTTCAGAGGGTATTCCTAGTCTTATCCAGTTATTAGAATAAGAAAAAATTCTTGACCAAATTTTTTTTTGGGCAAGTTTTTTTTGAGTTTCAATAGAACTATCTGTTTCATAGAGCCTGTAAAGATAGGTCCCACCTACAAGCCTCCAATTTAATTGGTTTGCTAAAATATCTAATTTATATGCATATTTTTTTAACTTTTGAATATTATTTTTTATCCAAACATCATCTTTTAGAGCCTGGGTACCAGCGATAATTGCAGGATTAGAAACTTGCCAAGGCCCAATTAGGTTTTCAATTTTTTCCGATATATCTTTACCTGAAATTATGAACCCTAAACGAACGCCTGCAAGTCCAAAAAATTTTCCAAAGGATTTTAATATGATTATATTTTTTGTGTTCTTATTAATGATATTGGACATAGATAAACTTGGGTATAAATCCATAAAACTTTCATCAATTACTAACAAATCAACTTTTTTACTCAATTTAATGAGATCATCTTGATAGAAAATTTTTCCATCTGGATTATTAGGATTACAGATAATAGCTATTGTTGAACCTTCCATTTTTTTTAAGTTATGAACTATATTTACTTTCCAATTAGTATTAAGGAACGTTTGTTTATATTCGTTGTAAGTTGGTTCAATAATGGAAACATCTCCACTTGGAAACAAATAAGGGAGTAAATTAATTGCTGCTTGAGCTCCTGATAAAACATTCAGAAAACCATTTGTGTAGTAAAATTTTCTAGCAACATCTATTAAATTTTTAATATCATCTTTTGATGGTAGGGTATGAATATCAATATTTTCAATAGAATCTACAGGATAAAAATTTGGATTGATTCCAGTTGATAGATCTATCCATTCACTTTTCTTTCCTCCAAATTCCATAACTGCTCTATCTAAATCACCTCCATGTTCTTTCATAAAGTAAACTCTATTATTAAATGAATAGTAAAAAGCAATAATAATAATAAAATAATTACTTTTTTGAACAATATTAAACTTTGTTTTAAATGTATTAATTTTGGTTCTAAACCATATTCATTAACCCACTTTTCGTTATAAGTTAAACCATCATACATACGAGGCCCTGATAATCGCACATTTATTGTGTAAGCAAATGCCGCTTCAGGCCAACCTGCATTTGGTGATTTATGTTTAGGAGCATCTATCAATAGATTTTTGAAATTTGATAAAACATTCTTTGAAAATATAAGAAACAAAATAGAAGTTATACGTGCAGGAAAATAATTAATTAAATCATCAAGCTTTGCAGAGGCCCATCCAAAATAATTATACTTATGATTTTTATAACCAATCATTGAATCTAAAGTATTAACAACCTTATATGCAACAATTCCCGGCAAACCAAATAAAAGTGCCCAAAAAATTGGAGCAATAATTCCATCAGATGTATTCTCAGATAAACTTTCTAAAGAAGCACGTATCAATTCTTTTTCACTTAAAGACTTTGTATCTCTAGAAACAATTTTGGAAGTAGAAAAACGAGCAGCTTTAATATTCCCCTTTTCTAAATCATCTATAATATCCTTTATATGAGAATACATGGAGTTTATTGCTATAAAAGGCCAAATTAATACTATTAAAAATAAAAAGTTATATTTGTAATGATTAGTGTACTTTACTATGCTAATTGCTAGGAAAACGCATAATATGGTTGTAGTTAGTAACGTTAAAATACCAAAAAAATACCTAAAAAATGGTTTAAAGCTATCTTTATTTAATAATAGATCAAAAAAATTAATTAACTTTCCCACCCAAATAATAGGATGCCCTATTGAGTTTATAACTACTTTTGGCCAACCAAAAAAAATGTCTATACAAACAGAAAAAAAAATTATTAGAGCAATATTCATAAAGTCATATGATAACAACATTTTAAATTAATTCATTAGTAGAAATGATTGAATATTGCGTTTCGCTCAAAACCCTTATTCTTGTTAAAGATAAGTTGTTAATTTCGAATTTAAGAGGAATACTGTAGTTTTCAAGAGCCATGGCGATAGCTGCTCTAATCGTTCCAGCATGACAAATTACAAGAACTGGAGCGTTCAAAGCTATTTTTGATATTTCTACTATTATTGGTTTAACTCTATCACAAACATCTTTGAAACTTTCACCATTAGGCGGCGAAAAATTTGCAAGATCTTCATTACCAAGAAGTCCAAGATCTGGTAATTCAGAAAATAATTTGCCCTCCCAGTCACCAAAATCTTGTTCCCAAAGTCTTTTATCTTTTTTTGGTAACTTAGTAGCAGGCCAAATTTCTTTAAAAGTTTGTAAACATCTCTTAGCTGGACTAGAGTAAATATATTCTATTTTAGAGAAACATTTTTGAAATCTATTCTTTTTATCATTATCAAATTTCTTTATTCCAATGTTTGATCTACCGTAAATACTTTTCTTATCCAAGACTTCAGCATGTCTCAGCATAATAATTTCTGAATGAAAAGTTACATTATCCAACTGATCTTTTAGAATATTGCAGCAAAGAGCATACCTTCCAAATTTTCTAAGACTAAAATAGTTCCAGAACCTGCAACAACTCCTCCTGATATTTTGACAACTTCACTATTCAAATCAATCTCTTTTGTAAAAAAGACAAATAGCCTTCCTGCAATTAAAGAAATAGCTCCTATTGTAAAAAATAATCCAATTAAATATCCATAAACTACACTGGCATTTAGACCATCATTAGTAATAAGTGGATCACCAAAAGCTAAACCATGAAAAAGTCCTAAAAAGGATAAAAGTGATATAAAAAACGTAT
>TARA_B100001093_G_scaffold110681_1_pt1 | contig 10792 bp, 6 predicted proteins | sample TARA_B100001093 | Tara Oceans TARA_B100001093 (sample SAMEA2623116) | marine metagenome | biome: marine biome (ENVO:00000447); feature: surface water layer (ENVO:00002042); material: "saline water (ENVO:00002010), including plankton (ENVO:xxxxxxxx)" | depth 5 m
AAGTCTTCTCCGCTTTCATTGGGTTGAAGAATCCAAGTAATTTCTTTTATTATAGATGGAAGATAAGTATCGAGGCGATGAATGTCCCTTATATTGATCCTGGTTTCGTCCTCTTTGTGGATTACGGATCCGTGTAAAACCGCAACTTGATCATTGTCTAGGTTTTCACCGTATTGTTCATAACAATCTGGGAACATGTTGAGATTGAATGTATGAAACTGAGTTCCCAATGTAAAACTTGCCCAAGGACGATTGTCTTTTTTGGTGAGTCTTTTGGATACATTGCCAATGACGCCGCAAATACGAATCCGTTTTTGATCTTCTACATCTTCAATTTTATCAGGAGTCAGATTGTTCAGTTGTTTTTCAATTCCCTTGTAAGCATCTAATGGATGCCCAGAGAGGTAAAAGCCCAACAAGTCTTTTTCGAACTGAAGCTTTTCTGACATCTTCATCTTAGGGGTTTTTTTAAACACTTTTGCCGTGGATGCAGATTGTCCGTCTGAAGTGTCTTCTTTATTAAATAGGTCATCAAACATTGTAGACTGGCCTTTTGCCGCATCTCTTGCCTCAGAGGCTACCTCGGCAAGTATAGGTTCCATTTCCTCAAGCAAGTGGGAACGATCTTCACCGCAGGAGTCAAAGGCTCCTGTTTTAATGAGGCATTCGATTACTTTTTTATTTACGACTCCCTTCATGCGCTTGACGAAGGCTCTAAAACTTGGGAACAAACCATGATCTCGTCTTTCATCTAAAACGGAGCGGATAATTTCATCTCCGACTCCTTTGATGGCTGCAAGCCCAAAGCGCATACTGTTTGTCTCCTCTCTATCAATCATAACTGGAGCAAAATGAACCCTGGACTCATTGATATCGGGACCTAGAATTGCAATCTTCATCTCCAAGCATTCGCTGATAAAGTGGGATACCTTATCCGCGTTTCCGAGTTCGTTGGAAAGTACGGCGGCCATAAATTCTACTGGATAGTTTGCTTTCAGATATCCGGTTCTATAGCTGAGCATGGCATAAGCTGCAGAGTGAGATTTATTAAAACCGTATTGAGCAAACTTTTCTAAAATCCCAAAGATCTCTTCAGCTGTCTTGCGATGGATCTGATTGGTTTCGAAGGCTCCCTTCACAAAGATCTCTTTTTGTTGATCCATGACTGATTTGATCTTTTTGCCCATGGCTCGTCTTAAAACATCGGCCCCTCCTAAAGTATATCCTGCAATGATTTGAGCAGATTGCATGACTTGTTCTTGGTAGACTAAAACGCCATAGGTTTCAGAAACGAGTTCCTTTAAAAGAGGGTGTGGAATCTCTAAGGTTGAGGGATCTTTTTTTCCTTTTATAAACTGTGGAATGAATTGCATAGGGCCGGGACGGTAGAGTGCAATCAATGCAACGATTTCGTCTATATTAGCAACCTCCAGTTTGCGACAAAGATCCTGCATGCCCCCTGACTCCAACTGGAAGACTCCCACTGTTTTTCCTTGATTTAGCAGCTCAAAGGTCTTGGCATCTTCAAGCGAGATTTTTTCAATATCAAAGTCCGGTAGGTTTCGACCTATGCGAACATTGTCTTGGGCGTCAGAAATAACAGTCAAAGTTTTAAGACCGAGAAAATCCATCTTTAAGAGTCCTAAATCTTCAACGGGTCCTTTTGCGTATTGGGTGGTCATAGCTCCCTCCTGCATGGTAACCGGAACCAAATTAGTGATTGGTTGGTCTGCAATAATGATCCCACAAGCATGCTTTCCAGTATTGCGAACCATGCCCTCAATCACCTTCCCGTGATCCATGATTTTTTTTGCAATTGGATTGTTCCTTACCTCAGACCTTAGGTCTCCTGATTTTTCAACCGATTCTTCCAATGAAATATTGAGTTCGTCTGGAATCATTTTAGCAATTTTATCCGCTTGGCTGTATTCGACTCCATTCACCCGTGCTAAGTCTCGAACAACCATTTTTGCCCCAAAGGTTCCATAGGTAATGATATTTGCAACTGCATCTTTACCATATTTATCTCGTACGTAGCTCACGACATCATCGCGGCGCCTCATACAGAAGTCTACGTCGAAGTCAGGGGGAGAAACCCGTTCGAGATTCAGCATCCGCTCGAAGAGCAGGCCAAATCGAAAGGGATCAATGTCTGTAATCTTGAGAACGTAAGCCACCATGCAGCCGGCTCCAGATCCTCTCCCTGGTCCGACAGGAATGTCTCTTTTTCTGGCCCAGTCTATAAAGTCCCAAACAATTAGAAAATAGTCTACAAAGCCAGTTCCAATGATGATCGCCAACTCATATTCTAATTGATCGCAAATTTTTTTAGCGTAGTCTCGATCGGTTCCCTCAGGAATTTTACCGCTGATATAATGGTCATAATCCACTTGGTATCTTTGTCGCAACCCATCTTTGCAAGCTTCAAATAGAAAGAGCCCGTTGGTTTCAAATTGGGCTCTTTGCTCAGAACTCAATCGGATTTTTTCTTTTCCATCTCGAATTTGAATTGTGTTTTTACTTTGTTCGAACAGGTCAAGGATGCGGCTAAAATTCTCTTTGTCTTTGTTTGAATAGATCTCAATGGGTTTTTCAAAAAGTGGATAATGATCTTGCCCAAAGTCAAATTCCATATCCACCATTTCGGCAACTTCCAAAGTGTTATCCAAAGATTCAGGAACTTCATGGAAAATCCTTTCCATCTCCTCTCTGCTTTTAAGGTAGAATTGCTGAGAGGGATATTTCATTCTATTTTCATCCGCAATAATTTTACCGGTTTGGATACAAAGCAAAGCATCATGGGGTTGGTGGTCTTCTTTTAAAACGTAATGCACGTCGTTTGCGCAGACTACTTTAAGGTCAAATTCTTTCCCTAATTTTAGTAAGTGGGGAAGGATTTTTTGTTGCACGGACATTCCATGATTCTGGATTTCGATAAAATAGTTCTCTTTACCGAAAATATCTATGAAGTTGGCGGTGACCTCTCTTGCTTTTTTGTAATTATTGTAGATGAGGTGTTGGGCAGCGACGCCATTGATACAACCAGATAGACCTAGGATCCCTTCGGAGTATTGAGCTAATTTTTCCATATCCGTCCTTGGACGATAATACTGTCCATTCAAGTGCGCATCAGAAATTAATTTTATCAAATTTTGATAGCCTGTAAAATTTTTAGCAATCAGGGTCTTGTGATGAATTTGGTTCTTGGGAAAGTCTTCAGGTCCTAATTCTTCTTCAGGGATATCATCAATATCATCGGAGCGCTTCCTTTCTCTTTTTGGGCGATCAGACCTTTTATGATCATGGACGAGATAAATCTCACATCCTATGAGTGGTTTGACTCCAGCTGCTTTGGCTTTTCTGTAAAAATCGATCGCCCCAAACAGATTCCCGTGGTCTGTCATGGCTAATGCAGGCATGTTTAAGTCTGAGGCTCGGGATACCAATCGATCAATTCGGCAGCATCCATCTAATAGGCTATAATCTGTGTGAACGTGTAAATGAACAAAAGGTTTAGAAGTCGACATTCTAATAACTATTGAGCGGAACTTTCAGCGGTTCAAACTTAAAGATTTCAATTTTATTTTTACAAGCGATTGCGCTTTGATTTTTTCCCAAAATATTGAAACGAGAGACGCCAATTTTTGAATTTTTTCTTGTTTAAAAACAAAAAAAGCCGATTCACAAGAATCGGCTTCAAGATTTTAATAAAGGGTTCGTTTAAAATAAAAGCTGTAACCTTGCACGGAGTCCACTTACATCCGCGTCTCCAGCATCGGCTTGATATTCAGCCATTTCATAACCGGCAGTGACCTTTAAATTATGCCCATCTATATACCAGTTGCCGCCAAAATAATAAGAGTTTGCTTCTACATAGTCTCCAGCAGATCCATCAGGAGCTTTTCTGGAGGTATCACTGATGTCTATGTCTTTTGCACTATCTCCATCCAAGTGAGCATAACGCGCAACAATATCAAAATGGTCATTTATTTTTAATGAGGGCATGATGTGGTAGCCAATTGGACTTGAATCCGTGGATCCATTGTCAAAATTCCCGCTCATGACCTCTGCCTCTAGTCCGAATACACCAAAACTAAGATCCGCGTAGGCTCCGAAAGTGATTGTTTCATCCTCTGATGCTTTTGTTTCATCTCCAAAACGAGCTCCATAAACTCCAGCATCGTATTTGAAGCTTTCAGTACTCCCTTTGATTCCTGCACGACCAGACACTGCAAATACATTGTCCTCAGCACCTGTATTTCCAGAAACTGATTTCTGGGTATCGTTAGTGATGGAACCCTTTAAATACAAAGGACCAGCACCAGTGGAATAATGAATACCTAGATGATGACCACCAAGATCTAGTTGCTCATGAAAATAACGAGTCACAATGGATCGTTCGACCGTATGAATCTCAGAGGAGGAAGTGGTTTCTTCATACCCTACTGGTAGTTTCGTATAACCAAAGGAAAGTTTTCCTCCCTCATGAGGTTTTACTGTGATGATTGCTTTATTCAATGAAGCCTCCCCTTTGCTACCAGAAAATTGAGTATTAATTTCTCCGGTTACACCACTCATCAAAGTTCCTTTGGCTCCCAAATAAATTCGTCGCATCATAAAATGATTTACGGTTGCTGGATCTGCGGCTGCAGAATCTTCAGTTTTAAGATTTTCAAACTGTGCTTGAATTCTTCCATTCAAACGAATTTTCTCAGTGCTTTTACCTTTTGCAGAAAATTCAGCTCCGATTAAAACAAGAGATCCGCAAAGCAGTGCTGAAGTAATGATTCCTAATTTTAATGATTTCATAGTTTTTGTATTGTTTGATTTTTATGCTTAAAGCTAAGCGGATAGATCCAAAAAACTTAAAGCAAATTAACTATAAAAAAGATTTGTTACAATTGAATGACATCTATGTAAAAAAACAGGAGAATCCAGAGAATCTAAAATCATTTATCTGCAATTCCATGATGTCTCAAGTCCTTCGCTTCTAATAAGTAATAGACTTCTACGGCAATATTTGAAGCGTGATCTCCGATTCTTTCCAAAGACTTAGAGGCTAAAATCAACTCTACGAATTGAGCACTGAATTCAGAGTTTTGAGAAATCAACTCTGTAAATCCGTCGTAGTTTTTACGGTGCAATCGATCCAGTTCTTTGTCCTGACCTGGTAAATCTTTAGCTAGAACTGCATCCCCTTCTATATAAGATTCTAAAGAAAGTCGGAGGGCCTTCACCGCCAATTCTGATAAAATTCCAAGTTCTAAGAAAGAGTTGGGTGGTTTCTGCCTGCCAAGTTTTAAAACTCTCTTGGCAATACTGGTTGCTTCATCTCCAATTCGTTCGAGATTGTTGGAGATTTTCATACAAATAGTTACAATTCGGACATCTTTAGCAACGGGTGCCCGAAGAGATATATAGCGGACCGCATCATTGTCGATCTCGACTTCTAAATTGTCTACTTCATCATCGGTGCCAATGACTTTTTTGGCGAGGTCTACATTTCCCTCTATTAAAGCCGTGATGGCTTCATTGGTCATTTCGGTGACTTTGTCACCCATCAATATGATCTTAGACCTAAGATCTTTTATTTCATCATCAAAAAAACGTTTCATGGAATCTCCTTTTTTTATAAAATCATCCGAACTTACCTGAAATATAAGCTTCCGTTTGGGATTGCTTTGGATTCATAAAGATATCGTCGGTTTTGCCTAATTCTATCAATTTACCCATATAAAAGAATGCAGTCTTATCAGACACGCGAGCAGCCTGTTGCATATTATGAGTGACAATGACAATTGTATATTTAGTTTTTAATTCATGGATCAACTCTTCTACTTTAGCAGTTGCGATTGGATCCAATGCGGAGCACGGTTCATCCATTAAAATAATGTTTGGAGAAACTGCCATCGTTCTAGCAATACAAAGCCTTTGTTGTTGCCCCCCCGACATGCCAAGAGCATTTTCATTCAAACGATCTTTTACCTCCTCCCACAAAGCCGCGCCACGCAGACACTTTTCAACCACTTCATCTAGAATTTGTTTATCTTTTACGCCCTGAATCTTAAGACCATAGGCAATGTTTTCGTAAATAGACTTTGGGAACGGGTTCGATTTTTGAAAAACCATGCCTACTTTTTTCCGCAGTTCAATTATATCGATCTCTTCGCTGTTAATGTCATGCCCATGAATATGAATGGTTCCATTTTCAATCCTAGCAATATCCACCAAGTCATTCATGCGGTTGAAGCATCGCAACAAAGTGCTTTTTCCGCAACCGGAGGGTCCTATAAAAGCAGTGACTTCTTTCTCAAGCATATTTAAATTGATATTAAATAGGGCTTGTTTTGACCCGTAAAAAAAATCAAGATCTTTAATTTGAATCAATGAAGAACTGGCAGCTGCCTCTTGTTTGCTATTACTCATGTTGTTTGTCTCGACTTTTGCACCAGTTGGCTCCTCTTTTGTCTTAGTCATTTTTCTTATAATTTAAATTTTGCGTTTTACCACTTATATTTTTTACGCATTTTAATCCGTAAAACAATAGAAGTGAGTGCAATCCCCAATACGATCCCCATAAAAACTAAGGCGGTTCCGTATTGCATGCTTTGAGTGTATTCATTTTGAGGAATTTTGGAACTCACTACATAAATATGATAGGGCAGAGCCATCACTCCTTGAAAAAAGAAATCTTGAATGTTTTCCAAATCTTCCCAAGGCAATTGATCTCTGAGCGCATAGGCAGCTGTAAACATTATGGGAGCGGTTTCACCGGCAACTCGAGCAATCCCCAGAACAGAGGAGGTCAGGATCCCCGGCAATGCATAGGGAATTACGTTGGTTCGGATCATCGTCCATTTGGATGCTCCCAAAGCGAGAGAGGCTTCTCTAAATCCAGTGGGGATTGACTTTAAGGATTCCTCACTGGCAGCAATTATGATCGGTAAAACCATGAAGGCCAAAGTGAAACAGCCGGCTAACAAGGAAACATTCCAATCTAGAAAAATTACAAATAAACCAAAACCAAACAAACCAAAAACGATGGAGGGAACCCCGGCTAAATTAATAATGGAGAGTCGAATCAGGTTTAAGGTAGTTCCCGGCTTGCTGTATTCACTCATGAAAATTGCGCTTGAAACTCCCAAGGTCAAGGCAATTGTCATAGAGCCGATCACGAGTAGAAGAGTGCCTGCAATTGCTGGAAAGATACCGCCTCCACTGTATGCGTAGGTGGAATGTTTGTAGAGTTTTTTGTTGGGGGGTTCTTCTAATTCGCGGAAGTCGTCATTGTCATACAAAAAGCGAGTTTCTTTTCTTTTTTTGTCTAAAACTTTAATTTCTTTTTGCCAAGCTAGGATCTTTGAATTCAATCCATTTAGAATTTCTGGAGAGGGCTTATCGTCTTCAATAATAATTTCAGCATCTTCAATTTCATACTTCAAATCATCGATCTGATACATGATCTCTTTTTTCTCAAATACATGGAGAGTTTGGGGAGACTTTGTTAAGAAAGTCGTATTGATAAATGGAAAATCAGGTTTGAAAATAGTCTTTGATCCTTTAACTAAAATATCTCCAAAAAGATAAGTTGCACATAATATTATAAAGTAGGTTGCAAACCGAAAGATCCAAGTCCATGTGGATTCCAAGACCTTGTTTTTACTAAATTTTTTCTTGTATGGATTTTGAGTGCTCATGTTTATTCTTCAATCACCCGTTTGAGACTTTGTATTTTCTGACGATCCATTGAGACAAATAATTGACTAGCAGGGATATGAAAAAGAGGCAAATCCCAACAATAAATAAGGCCCTGTAGTGAATGCTTCCATTCACAACCTCGCCCATTTCTTGGGCTACAATTCCAGTCATGGTGTGGACAGGATCAAATATAGTTCCTACTCCATTTGTAAAATCTGGGATTTTAATCCGATTGCCCGCACAAAGGAGAACGACCATAGTTTCACCGATCACCCGACCGAAACCTAGAAGAATCGCGGATACAATCCCAGACAATGCACAGGGAAAAATGACTTTAAAAATAGTTTGCAATCGGTTGCCTCCAAGTGCGAAAGAAGCCTCTTTGAAAGATTTAGGAACGTTGTTCAAAGCATCTTCGCACAGTGTGAAGATGGTGGGAATGGCCATCAAGGCCAACAAGCCTCCAGCAGTAAAAGCATTCAAGCGTTCGCTGATCGGGAAAAAAGGAACCCAAGATAAGAAATCGATTCCAGAAAAGTCTCGAAGGAATTTTCCAAATACAGCAATTCCAAAAAAACCAATGACAACGGATGGAATGGCAGAAATAAATTCGATGTATGGTTTGATTAAGTTTTGTTCCTTGAGACTGGCCAGTTGGTTTACATAAATGGCAGCACCCACTCCGAAAGGAATTGCAAACAATAGAGCAATCCCGGAGACCAGCAAAGATCCAGTCAAAAGTGGTAACAGACCATATACATCCTGCCAATCAGAGGCAGTTGTCCAATCCTTCCCAGTTATAAAAGCAGTGAATGCTGTATGAGGAGCGATCGGCTTGTTAGGACTCCATTGGTCTAGGGATTCTTTGGTTTGAGCAAAACTCGAAAGAAAGAGATAAATTAATTCTAGAAAACGATCCGAACTTTTTTGTAATTCAGGATACTTTGAGAATACCAATGGATTTTTTAGGACTTTCTGTAAATTTTCCTCCATTGTAGAGCTTAAATGGTAAAATTCACCGCTTCGAGCGATCACTTTTGCAACTTCAGTTTCAAAATCTACCGGTGTGATAGCGATTTTCGATTTGTCCGTTTGGAGAAAATCAATGAATTGATTCAAATCCTCTTGATTCCAAATATTTTTTTGGATCGCTTCAGACCTAAGTCTTAAAGACTCTGCTTTTTCTGGATGGGAGCGGTAGGTATTGGATAACTGGACTAATTTCTGGGAAAGTTCAAAACGGTCGGAATCGTTCAACTTCTTTTTTTTACGAAGTCGCTTGATTTTGTCATCAATAAAGTCTGATTTTTCTTTTAAATTTATATTGATTACAGCCTGTTCTCTTATGCCTACTGCTTGTTCGGCAATAGAGGCAATAAATTGGGACATCTCCTTGTTGAGGCGGCTGAAATTTTGGTAAAAAGCTTGGTCTTTTTTTATTTCTTTTTGAATTTCAGAAAAGGTATAGCCCTCTTCATCTAGAATTTTGCTTTGTTGAGTTCGAATCGAATTTAAGTATCTGTTAAGGGCCAAAAAGCCCTCATTTTGAGAGCGGATAATGTCCACATATTCTAGAGCGGATGCCCTGTAAAGTTTAAGACTTTGATAATTTTGTCCAAAAAAACCAATGCCCTCCTTAAACAAAAAAATAGTAATCAATGAGAGAATTAAAATAGAAACCAAAGCACTGTTGCCAAAATAAGATTTTATCAACTGTCCTCCATCCAGCCCTAAAAGCTTCCTTCTTTTATTGGCGAATATGTGGTTCTTGTATTTCTTAATTGTACTCATTTAGTTCATTAACATAAAGAGCCTTTTCCGATCATTCAAACACTAATAAAAAAGGGGGGCTCAATGTCGGGCCCCCCTTCACTCATAGTATGGATCGTAAAATCAGTATAGAGGCAAGAAATGAACTTGTTGGGTAATTGCTTGAGCTTTTGGACTCAAACAAAACCCAAGAAACAGATTGGCCGCTTCGCTTAGAGGCTTGTTTTTATCAATTAAAAAGTAAAGTTCTCTAGCTATCGGGTAGGTGGACTCATCCGGGGAAATACCGTTTACGGGTAGAACCTTGACTCCTTCGGTATATATGTATGCTAAACCCACATAGCCAATGCCATTTCTGTTATTAGCAACTTCTTGAGCAATTTGTTCGTTGCCAGCCATTTTTTGGGAATCTGGACCATAATCTCTTTTGTTTAGGGCCATAGATTGAAAAACCTTGTAAGTTCCTGATGAGGTATTGCGAGTGTAAGCAGAAATATCCCCGCGTTTTCCCCCCACAGAGCTCCAGTTAGAAATATCTCCAGTAAAAATTTGTTCGACTTGCTCTAAGGTGATTTCAGTTATAGGATTTCTTTCGTTGACTATGATTGCGATCCCATCCAGTGCACCCGCAATTTTTGTCATTTTCACTCCTTTAGATTCCGCTTTAGAATATTCTTTGTCTTTCACATCTCGAGAAGACATTCCTATATCTGCGGTTCCATCGATTACTGCCGCCACCCCAGTGGAGGATCCTTCAGCAGCAATTTCAAAAGTTACATCCATTCCTTTTGCTTTCATAACTCCTTTAAACTCTTCAGCCAATTGAGGAACCCACTTGGCACCAAGGGTGTCAGATCCTTTTAGGACGATTTTTTCTGCCGCACCGACAGATCCTGTTAGAAGAAGGCCCGCTGCAACAAACGCATGCCAATTTTTTCTAAGAATTAGTGTTAGTGATTTCATTTTATTTATTTGTTTGGTTTTACTAGGTAATTAAAAGTGACTAAGAAAGATTCTCAAATCAGTTTCTATTATTCATAGGATTGTTACAGCTTTGTGACGAACAAGAAAAAAGTTAAACGAACAGAAAAGATCTTTTAGCCTTTGAATCTATTGACAATGGTTTTGAGAAATGGATTTTCAATGTTTTTTAGAATCAGAGGGATTGTTCATTCAGCTTTGTAGCATTTATTTTCCTTAAAATTATATGAGCCATCCTCAATAATCTTTAATAAAAAGGGAGATTGAGTTGTCTTTCCTCATCTCGATGACCATCTTCTCTCATCCATTGATCGAGTTGATCTTTGGCAATGATTTCCGACTG
>TARA_B100001093_G_scaffold506606_1_pt1 | contig 10785 bp, 8 predicted proteins | sample TARA_B100001093 | Tara Oceans TARA_B100001093 (sample SAMEA2623116) | marine metagenome | biome: marine biome (ENVO:00000447); feature: surface water layer (ENVO:00002042); material: "saline water (ENVO:00002010), including plankton (ENVO:xxxxxxxx)" | depth 5 m
TAGCCATCATAAGAATTTCAGGAAAAAGTGCGCTTCAAGTTAGTAAAAAATTTACAAAGTTAAAAGACATCAAATCCAATGAGGTGAATTATTGTCAATTTTATAACCCAAAGGATAATAATATCATAGACCCAGAAGCTTTATTGTTGTGGTTCCCCGCTCCTAATAGTTATACGGGTGATGACTTAGTAGAATTTCAAGTGCATGGTAGCAATGCTGTTATTAACTCATTTTTAAAAGCATTATCAGAACAAGATAATTGTAGGTTAGCAGAGCCAGGAGAGTTTACAAAAATAGCTTTTCAAAATGACAAAATGGACCTTTTAAAAGCTGAGAGTATAGGCGATTTAATACATGCTGAAACAGAACTTCAAAGAAAACAGGCTATAAAATTTGTACAAGGTAATGCATCTAATTATTATAATGATTTAAGAAAAAAATTAATTAAATCTCTTTCGTATATAGAAGCCAAAATAGATTTTGCTGAAGATGATCTTCCTGAAGAAGCTTTAAGAGAAGTATATAAATCTATTAAAGACATTCATTATGATATAACAAAAATTTTAGAGGATAACAAAGTTGGAGAAAAAATAAGAGATGGCTTTAAAATATCTATTATTGGAGAAGTAAATGCAGGAAAATCATCCTTATTAAACTTATTATCAAAAAGAGAAGTCGCGATAGTTTCAGAGGAAGAAGGAACTACAAGAGATGTTATTGAAACGTTTCTTAATATAGATGGATATCCAGTCATTCTTGCAGACACAGCTGGCATTAGGGAGGCTAATAATAAAGTAGAAAAAAAAGGTGTTTCGTTAGCTTTAGGTAGGTCAAAAGAAGCCGATTTAAATATTGTAATGATCGATAATTCATCAAATGTTATAAATAATAAAATCAAAAATTTAATAAATAACGACTCAATTGTTCTTTTAAATAAATCAGATATTCAAGGTAATCAGAATCATAAATTTGATGCAGATACCATTCTAATTTCAATAAAAAATAATAAAAATATAGATATCTTTATTAATAAACTTAAGGAAAAATTAAGAAATAAACTTACCTCTAATAACAGCATTTTAATTACAAAGGAGAGACATCGAATAAAATTGAATAAATGTCTAGAGGAAATTGATAAATTTATCAAAAAAGATCAAAAAAGAGACATCGAACTAGCAGCTGAAGATCTAAGAATGGCCACTAGGCACCTGGGAAGTATAGTTGGCAAAGTTGATGTTGAGGAAATACTTGGATCTATCTTCGAAGATTTTTGTATCGGTAAGTAAAATACAGCTTGTAAAATCGATCTAGACAGATACATTCATGACATGAGCAAACAAGAGTATGACGTAGTAGTAATTGGTGGTGGACACGCTGGTTGTGAGGCAGCAGCAGCATCCGCCAGAATCGGCGTCAATACTGCTCTTTTTACACACAAAATAGAGACAATTGGTGAAATGTCATGCAATCCCGCAATAGGTGGATTAGGTAAAGGTCATTTGGTGAGAGAGATAGACGCTCTTGATGGTATTATGGGTGTTGTAACCGATAAATCAGGTATCCAATTCAGATTACTTAACAGAAGCAGAGGACCAGCAGTCCAAGGGCCAAGAACTCAATCTGATAGGGCTCTTTATAAAGTGCATATGCAAAAAATATTACTTAACTATAAAAATCTCTCTGTAGTAGCTGATCCCGTCACAAAATTTATATTTGATAACAATGAAAACAAGGTTATTGGATTTTTATGTCAAAGTGGAAGAGAGATTAAATGTAGAGAATTAATTTTAACAACCGGTACATTTCTTAATGGCCTTATTCATATTGGTGAAACTCAAATACCTGCAGGTCGTTTTGATGAAAAACCATCTACAGGACTAAGCGAACAGCTAGCTAAGTATCAAATGAAAATTGGCAGACTTAAAACTGGTACTCCTCCAAGGTTAGATGGGGATACTATTAATTATGATGAGTTAGAAATGCAGCCTGCTGACGAAGATCCTTATTTTTTTTCATTCTTAACCAATAAACTTTATAATGAACAAATTAAGTGTGGCATGACTCATACTAATAGTGCTGTGCATAAAATTATTAGTGATAATATTACTAAGAGCGCAATGTATTCAGGTAATATTAAAGGTGTTGGACCAAGATATTGTCCTTCTATTGAGGATAAGATTGTAAAATTTAGAGAAAAAGAAAAGCATCAGATCTTTCTCGAACCAGAAGGATTAAAGGACAATACTGTTTACCCAAATGGCATTTCTACTTCACTTCCAGAAGATGTTCAGCTTCAAATATTGGCTAAAATAAAGGGTTTAGAGCACGTTAAGATGAAAAGAGCTGGCTACGCTATTGAGTATGATTATGTTGATCCAAGAGAGCTTAAAGTAACTTTAGAAACTAAAAAAATTAAATCTTTATATCTTGCAGGACAAATCAATGGAACTACTGGTTACGAGGAAGCAGCAGCACAAGGTTTGATAGCTGGAGCTAACGCTGCTCTTAAGGTTCTAGATCGCAATGAATTTATTTTAGATAGATCTAACTCATACATTGGAGTGATGATAGATGATTTAATTACTAAGGGTGTGTCAGAACCATATAGAATGTTTACATCTAGAGCTGAATACCGTTTAACTTTGCGAGCAGATAATGCCGATCAAAGATTAACTTTATTAGGAATAAAAAATAATTTAGTTAATAAAGAACGAGAAAATATTTTTTTAAATAAACATAAAAAATTAATTTTGTTAACTAATTCTCTTAAATCAAATTTTATTTCTCCTAATGAAGCTAAGAAATTTGATATTAAAATAGCTATGGATGGGGTTAAGAGATCAGCATTAGAGGTGATTGGTCAAAGAAATATAAATATGGCTAAAATAAGGCGAGTATTTACTAATATTCCAGAGTTTGAGAGGTCACTTGATAAGCAGGTTGAAATTGACGCTCACTACCTTGGTTATCTTAGCAGACAGTCAAATGATATAATGTCCTTCAAGAAAGATGAGAAGATTGTTATTCCGGATAGTCTAAATTATGACGCTTTGAGTGGATTATCAAATGAAATTAAGTCTAAATTAAAGGATGTGAGACCTACAACACTTGGTCAGGCTCTAAGAATAGACGGTGTCACTCCAGCAGCAGCTATCATACTTTTATCCTATATAAAAAAAAATAAATACAAAGTTTCTGCCTAATGAGCGAAGATGAGGCCAAAGAATTAATTAAGAATTCTCTCAAATTCTCTAATGACGACATAAGTAAGCTTAGCACCTTTAGATCCATGCTTTTGGATTATAACACAAGGTATAATTTGATCTCTAAAAGTACAGAAAATTTAATATGGTCTAGGCATATCCTAGATTCAGCACAATTAATTAAATTTTATAAGATGGAAGATGGAGCTTCATTAGTAGATCTTGGTTCAGGCGCTGGATTTCCAGGCATTGTTTTAGCTATTTTTAATAAAAATCTAAAATTCCACGTGAAACTATACGAAAAATCACCAATTAAAAGAGATTTTTTGACTAAAGTTAAGATGAAATTAAACATTCACTTTGAAATAGGGGAAAATGTATACAACGATACAATTTCTGCAGATTTAATAGTAACTAGAGCTTTTAAAAAACTTGATCAAATAATTAAAATTTCACGTGAAAAGTGTAAAAAACCTCATAAAATAATAATATTAAAGGGTAAAAATGCACAAGCTGAAATAAATAATGTATCATTAGCCCATAATTACAGTTATAAACTTGAAAACAGTATTACAGACGTTGATTCGAAAATAATTGTAATAAAAGTTAGGTGAATGAATAGTAAATCTAAAATAGCAGTTATAAACCAAAAAGGAGGAGTAGGTAAAACTACAACTGTAATTAATCTTGCAGCATCATTGTCCATTTTGGGTCAAAATAATCTTATCATAGACTTAGATCCACAAGGCAATGCCACAACAGGTCTAGGCAGATCGAACAATGATGAAGAAAAAAATATTTATAACTTGTTAATTAAAAAAAAGAATTTAGAGGATGTCATCCAGAAATCAGATGTAAAAAATTTAGATGTTATCGGATCAAATGTAAATTTATCTGGTTTAGAAGTTGAAACCGCAAATGATTCTGATAGAGCGTTTGTTCTAAAAAAAATATTAGAAACAGAAAAAAATTTATTATCAAAATATGATAATATTTTTATAGATTGCCCTCCTTCTTTGAGCTTGTTAACTATAATGGCTTTAGTAGCTTCCGATGAACTGTTAGTTCCACTTCAAACAGAATTTTTTGCATTAGAAGGAATAACACAGTTAGTAAAAACAATAGATCGAATTAAAGTGAATTTAAATCCAAAATTAAAAGTGAGAGGAATTCTCTTAACTATGTTTGACAAACGTAATAAACTTTCTTCTCAAGTAGACAAAGAAGCAAGAAGCTACTTTAAAGAAAAAGTTTATCAAACTGTTATTCCGAGAAATGTAAGACTGTCAGAAGCACCATCTCACGGTTTGCCATGTGTAGTATATGATAGGAGTTGCGTAGGAAGTAAGTCATATTTCATTTTAGCAGAAGAATTTATGAAAAAAAAAAATTTAGAAGTTGAAAGTGCTGCATGAGCTCATCAAAAAAAAAGGGTTTAGGAAGAGGTTTATCAGCATTATTTGGCGATGAAAAACTTGAAACAAAAGAACAAAAAATAACCGGCAATACAATTAAAGCTTTAATAGGAGATTTAAACAGAAATCCATATCAACCTAGGGAAAATTTTAATGAGTTGAAGCTAGAAGAATTATCACAATCAATAAAAAAAAACGGCATAATCCAACCAATTGCAGTAAGACCAGACAAAAATAATTCTGAAAGATATGAGATAATAGCAGGTGAAAGAAGGTGGCTAGCTGCTCAAAAAGCAGGCTTACACGAAGTTCCAATTACTGTTCTAGACTTAAATGATAATGAGTCCCTTGAAGTTGCTATTGTTGAAAATATTCAAAGAGATGATCTGAATGTTATTGAGGAAGCAAAGGCTTATAGAAGGCTTTCGGATGAATTTAATTATGATCATGAAAAAATAGCACAATTCATGTCAAAAAGTAGAAGCCATGTCAGTAATACTTTGAGATTGTTAACTCTTCCTGAAGACGTAATTGGAATGATTGTAGAGGGCAATCTTACAGCAGGACAAGCTAGACCATTAATTGGAATATCTAATGCTGCAGAAATTGCTGAAGAAATAGTATCAAAAAAATTAAGTGCTAGAAGTGTTGAACTTTTAACTAGAGAAAAAAAAGGAGTTCAAAAGACGGGTTCTAAACTTGATGCTAATATTTTAAGTGAGAGGCAAAAAATTGAAGATACTCTAGGTTTGAAAGTAAACATTATGAATAAGAGTAATAATTCTGGTAAAGTAGTGATTGAATATCAAAATTTGGAACAATTCCAATTTATTTCAGATTTACTCAAGAAGCGTTAGCAGTTTCGCAAAGATTAACTATTAAATTCTTTATAAGAAGATCTTTTCTTATTGACGAATTAGATTTAATTTTAATCTCAGTTTCATAAGTTTTTTTTAGAGCTATTTGTATTTTGTTCTTATCCCATTTTTTTAACTGTTCAATTAGAATTGGTTTATCTTTCCAAAATACAGGTGGTTTTAAACTTGATACTATTGTCTCAATGTTTGAATTATTTATTTTTAAATTTTTAATTTCTTTAAATTTATTTATTCTTTGATTAATAGAATTTAAATAATAAACATTATTTTCTATTTCGAAGACAGTATCCGCAAGTAATCTATTTGTAGTATTTTTATTACCGTTTAAAGCAGCATCTTTTAATAAATTAAAGTCACTATTAGTTGATACGTTCAGTAGTTCATCAATTTTTTCTAGATTTAGTTGCTTATTATTAAAGTAGCTTTTTATTTTATCAATTTCATTGTTAACTTTATTTCGATCTAAATTAGTACTTTGAATTATTAAATTAATTATTTCAGAAGTGAGTCCTTTAAAATTTCCAAGTTTATTAGATATTAATTTTTTAATGGATATTTCATTATCTTGATAGCATGCAGAAATACCAAAATCTTTAGATTTTTCAAAATAATTTCTTAATTTAGATTTTTTATCAAGAATATCAGCAAAAAGATAAACTCTTTCTTCCTGCACATTATCCATAACTTCATTTAATATTTCAAAAATTTTATCGTTTATTTCATTAATAAAAATAACCTTTTTGTCATCAAACAGTGATTTATTTATTATCTCTCTGAATAATATATTTTTATTCTTGATTATTTCGTCTTGAAATAAATTTAGAATTTCTGTCTTAACATTAATTTTTTTCAAATTTTCTTTAAATTCTTTTTTTAACCCTTGGTTTTCACCATAAAATAAAAACATCTTATAATTTTTTAGAGACATTGGACTTTGTTCAATAATATAACTTTTAATTATCATTTAATTTTTTAATTATTTCATTAATTATATTATCTGAAACTTGCTCTACTAAATTATCAACTAATTTTTTTTCATTATTTACAGTTGTTGAATTATTGTTTGCAACCAAAAAGTCACCGACTGTTGATATTCCAAATTCATAAATTTTATTATTTTTAAGTGAGTTTAATTTGATTAGGGAATTTATAGTAATTTGATATTTTGTAATCTCATTTTTAATATTTTTCTCTTTAATTTTTTTAATTTTTTTTGTTTTTAAATCTATAATTAATAAATTTTCATCATTATTTTTAGAATTCAATAATAAATTGTTCTTAATTTTAAAATTTATTCTTTTGTTACCGTAAGTATTAATTTCTTCGATATTAAAATTACTCTTTTTTTTTTGATCTATAATTTTAAAGCCGCAATTTGAGGTTAAATTTAGACACAAAATAAGAAAAAAAATGTTTATAAATTTATTCATTAATTTTTAATAATGTAATTTATTATTTTATTTTTAACAAAGATTGTTTTTATTATTTTTTTATTATTTAAGTATTTACTTGCTTTTGCAGAAACTTTTATTAATTTATTTAATTCTGTTTCTGCGATATCTTTTTGAACATTTAAAACATCTCTAGTTTTACCATTAATTTGTACCACTAAATTTACCTTAATATTATCAAATATTTCTTTATTGATATCAGGCCACTTATTAATGGTTTGACATTTTAAATTAGACAAACACTCATGTGCTAGATGCGGAACAAATGGTATCATCAATTTCATTAATTTTACAATACCACCAATTATAATCTTATTGCTTAATTGTAATTTAAGAGCCTCATTAAAAAACTTATAAGCTTCATAAAATTGTGCAATAGCAACATTTAATTGAAAATTTTCTATTGAAGCGTCTATTTTATAAATAAATATATCCATTTTATCTTTGAATTTGTTTTCATTTTCCCCATTAGTTTTGCTTTCTACCCTATTTAAAATTGATTGATTTAAATTCCAAATCTTTTGCAAAAATTTATTTGATGACACAACTCCAGCGGCAGACCATTGAATATCTTTTTCAGGAGGGCTATCAGATAAAATAAACCATCTAATAGCATCTGCACCAAATTGTTTAATCATAATTTCAGGATCTATTGTGTTCTTTTTTGATTTTGACATCGATTCTGAAGGCCCAACTATAACTTCAGATTTGTCTGATTTTTTTATAGTTTTTTTATTATTACTTTTTTCAATATCTTCTGGATATAGCCAGTTACCATTTTTATCACGATATGTTTCATGGCATACCATTCCTTGAGTAAATAATTTTTTGAATGGTTCAGAACACTCAATTTTATCATTAGATTTTTTAATCGCTTTCATAAAAAAACGTGAATATAAAAGATGCAAAATAGCATGTTCTACGCCACCAATATATTGATCAACTGGCATCCAATAATTCACTTTATTAATATCAAATGGTGATTTGATATTGTTAGGTGAGCAAAATCTTAAAAAATACCAAGAAGAGTCTACAAAAGTATCAAGTGTATCTGTTTCTCGAATTGCTGACTTACCTGACTTTTTATGAGTAGTGTGCTTCCAATTAGGATGATTGGCTAAAGGATTCCCAGCGGATTGAAGGTTGACATCTTCGGGAAGTTTTATAGGTAATTCACTTTTATCAACTGGCACAACTGAACCATCCTCTAAATAAATCATTGGTATTGGACATCCCCAGTATCGTTGTCTTGAAATTCCCCAATCTTTTAATCTAAAAAGAGTTTGTTTTTTTCCAATTTTTTTTTCCTCGATTTTATGAATAATACTTTTTTTAGCTTCGTCTATATTTAATCCATTAAGAAATTGAGAGTTAATAATTTTTCCTATACCTGTATAGGCTTCTTTCATGCTTTCACCATCATCACTACCATTTTTGTCCGATACAACTTTAATAATAGGAAGCTTATATTTTTTTGCAAAATCAAAATCTCGTTGATCATGAGCGGGACATCCAAAAATTGCTCCATTTCCATAATCCATTAAAACAAAGTTTGCAACATAGACCGGAAGTTTTTTGCCACTAATAAAGGGATGTTCAGCAAAAAGCTTTGTATTAAATCCAAATTTTTCTGCATTAGCTATAGCTTCTTCAGTAGTTCCAGTTTTAGAGCATTTTAATTTGAACGCATTAAATTCAGAATTTTTTTTCATATTTTTACATAGATCATGATCAATCGAAATCGCTATAAAACTTGCTCCGAAAATAGTATCGGGTCTTGTAGTAAAAATTTTAAGATTATTATTATGACCTTGAATTTTAAAATCAAGCTCACATCCTATTGATTTACCAATCCAATTTTTTTGCATTAATTTTACTTTATCTGGCCATCCATTTAGTTTTTCCAGGTCTTTTAAAAGTTCATTAGAAAAATTTGTAATATTAAAAAACCATTGGGATAACTTTTTTCTTTCTACAATTGCGTTTGATCTCCAACCTCTGCCGTTTATAACTTGTTCATTAGCTAAAACTGTTTTTTCCTCAGGGTCCCAGTTAACATATGTTTCTTTTCTAGAAACTAATCCAAGATTATAAAAATCGATAAAAAGTTCTTGTTGGTGTTTGTAATAATTTTCATCGCAAGTTGAGACTTCTAAATCCCAATCTATTGACAATCCAAGCATTTTCAATTGGCGTTTCATACTTATAATATTTTCATTTGTCCAATCTTTAGGATTAAGATTATTAAGTCTTGCTGCATTTTCAGCCGGTAATCCAAAAGCGTCCCACCCCATAGGGTGTAAAACATTAAAGCCTTTTAAGTATTTAAAACGGGCGATAACATCACCTATAGTATAATTTCTAACATGCCCCATATGAATTTTCCCTGATGGGTACGGAAACATTTCTAGGCAGTAGAACTTTTTGCCATTTTGATTATTAAGTTTCGTAGTGGCAAATTTATTTTGCCATTTTTTTTCAATAGCTTGAAAATTAACTCTTTCCATGAACGGACTATCTCTTTTTCTTATCTTTTGACTCTTTTTCCAATACTGAAGCTTTACGTAAAATTGAAGCTCTTAACTCTTGAGTAATTTTTGAATTATCTAATAATGAAACTCTACAGTTTTTTTCACCAGAACAATTTTTTTTATGTACAATAATTTTTAAACTATCACTCCGTATTTCATTTGATAGGAATCTAATCGATATTTTAATTGACTCATTTGCATTGTTGCTGTCACCCGTATACCAATCAGAAATTATCATTCCTCCTGAGTAGTCAACTGTACTCATAGGTATAAAATCTAAAATTTCTAAAGATGCACGCCACATTGGATTGGATGAACTAAACTCGAAATTAGTATTACCTCTTCCTAGTAAGCTACCAGGATTAAAACCTCCACCTTGCTTAATATTTTTCTTTGCACGTTCTTCAGCAGAAGTAGGAACTTTCCTCGCATCAACTTTTTCCGGTTTTAGTGCATTACAAGCGTTAAGAAAAAAAGAGATAATAACAATTAATGCTATTTTTTTTGTCATAATTAACTAATCTTTATGCGAAAGGGGTCTAAAAAACAAAAAAATTCCAAGAACATGAAATTTTAGTTGATAATTAGACCTTTTTTAATGTTGTATTTATGCAACAGTTAATTAATAAAGTCAATATCTTTAGATATTCTTCTAATAAATGTAAGCAAAGGTGTTAATTTCACCCTGTTTTAATTATTAAAACGAAAACAACAAAAAGGAAAACAATGAAAAACATAATGAAAATATTATTCGTTTCAGTTACTTCATTAGCATTAATGTTTTCTGTTAACGCAGGTGAGTTAACAGTTAATGGTTCTGCAAAAGCTACTTACAATGCTGTAAGCGGTGATCAAGCAGATAATGGTATTGGTGTTACAAACGAACTTAATTTCACGGCAAGTGGTGAAATGGCAAACGGTTACACATGGAGTTACTCTATGGAACTAGATCCAGCAACTAGTGGTAGCGGTTCGGGAGATACTAATACAAATGGACAAGCTAACAATGATGATACTCAATTATCACTAACTATGGGTGAATTAGGTACAGTTAAAGTTTGTGTATCTGAGTGTGGAAACAACAAAAAATACGGTTGGGACGCTTCAGCATATACAAAAATGTCTGACACAGGCTACAGTGAAGGTATTATTTACCCATCTGATGCAGGTGCATACGCATCTTTACAGTACCACACACCAGAACTTCCATTAGGAACGACAATAAGCTTAGCTTATGGTCAACAAAAAAAAGATGGTCAAAGTGGTAACACAACAGCTTCTTCAGGAAACTCTATGGAAGAGTACTC
>TARA_B100001093_G_scaffold79341_2_pt1 | contig 10780 bp, 8 predicted proteins | sample TARA_B100001093 | Tara Oceans TARA_B100001093 (sample SAMEA2623116) | marine metagenome | biome: marine biome (ENVO:00000447); feature: surface water layer (ENVO:00002042); material: "saline water (ENVO:00002010), including plankton (ENVO:xxxxxxxx)" | depth 5 m
AATTCTACAAACTATTGATAACGAACATGGATGCCTGCAGCTTTCTTTTTCGCGGGATGGTAGTCATCTTGGAACAGTAAATGCCGATGGAACCTTTTCTTTATTTAAGGTATTTCGGGAATGATTAGCCGGTTTCGCGGAGACCTGATGATATTGCGTTGATCGTCAATTGTAGGGCAAGAAAATCGCGATTGAAGCGGCCATCTTGTGCTTCGATTGGGCTCCCGGCCTCGCGCCAACGTTTGATGAGGGAAATTTGTTGCTCGTGAAGGACCTTTAATGGACCCTCCCGGACCGCGAGGGTTTTTTCCATGCGCGGGCGGCGGGAATCAAATTCGCGGCCAAAAAGTTTATGCACTAATCTAGACGTCTTCTCGTATTCAGTGAGGATTTGGTCAATAAGGCGTTTTCGAAGATTTGCGTCGGGGCAGAGTTCGGCGTATTGCTTCATCATCTCGGGATTTGCCGAGGCGAGAGAGGATTCAATGTTGGTGAAGACATAGCGAAGGAAATCGAACTTTGGGAGGTTATCCTTGATCTTCTGGTAGGATTCTTCGCCGATAGCTTCTAGACCGGAACCGACACCATACCAGCCGGGTAGGTAGAAACGGGCTTGTGTCCAAGAAAAAACCCATGGGATAGCACGGAGATCCTTGAGAGAAGCCTTCTTGCCAGTGCGCCGTGAGGGCCGGGATCCAAAGACACCGGTTTCTAAAGCGTCAATGGGAGTAGCGCTACGGTAGAAGCTGATGAAGTCATCGGCGTCGAGCAGTTTACGATAAGCTTTGTCTGATTCGGCCGAGAGGGCGTCGAGACTTTGGCGGCACTGTTCGACAGGGTTAGCTCTTTCGTTTCTTAGTCCAACGACACGAGTGACACCTGCGGTAAGGAGTTCGAGATGGAAATGAGCGTTACCCTCGTGACCGTATTTTCGTGGGAGGACTTCGCCTTGTTCAGTGATGCGGACCGGGCCAGCGAGGGCTCCATCAGGAAGGGCTCGCAGAAACCAACGAGTGGGGCCTGCTCCGCGACCAATGGTGCCGCCGCGGCCGTGAAAAAATTGTGGGACGACGCCTTCTGCTTGACAGGCGGCGGTCATGGCTTCCTGGCCTTTAAAAATACCCCATTGGGATGCGAATACACCTGCGTCTTTGTTGGAGTCGGAATAGCCGACCATGGCGGGCTGTATTCCGGATGGATGTGGCCCCATGATGGCCAAGTATTCTGCTAGAATGGTATTAGCTGCTGCTAGATCTTCGCCGGTTTCGAAGAGTGGACTGACCGGGAGGCGAGAGCGCCATTTTCCGTTTGAATATAATTTGGCAAGTCCGGCCTCGCGGCAGAGAAGCTGTACGAGAAGGATGTCAGATACGGAACGCGTCATACTGATAATGAGTTGGCCGAGGCAATCGGGCCCGCGTTTGCGTAAGTGGGTCGCTAGGAGACGGAAGTAGGCGAGGATATTATCCGCATCATCGCCAGCTTCTTCGTAGCGAGTAAGAAATGGTCTCGGGTTCGAGAGTTCTGCGACAAGGAATTGGCGGCGTTTTTCTTCGGTCCAAGTGGGGAAGTTTTCGCCATCAGGAATCCCGACTTTCGCGAAGAGTTGGGCGGCGGCGGCATCGTGGGCTTCCGAGTTGTTGCGAACATCGAGCGAAGCGAGATGAAGTCCGAAAATTTCAGCAAGCCGAATGAGTGGAAAAATCCACTCGTGTGCGGTCATCGAAGCTTTCGCTTCGCAGAGGCTTTCGTGTGCAAGATTGAGATCGGAGAGATATTCGGCGCTGGTCTCGTATTTCCCTTGTTCAAATCGTTCGACTAAAAGGCGAATGAAAGTTTGCCAAGGTTCGACGCGGTAACGGTGGGCGATTCTACTTCCAGCATCTCCAAGTTCCTTGATATAGGTTTGGATAGCTTCTTTTAAACGCGAAGGAACTTTAGTAAATGGAGGCGCTAATGTGAGTTTGTCGGCGACTTTGATAAGGTGTCGCTGGTGCATACAAACAGCGTTTTCGTGAAGTTCGGCGAGAGTGCTCTTGGTTACTTCTGGGGTGACAAAAGGGTGTCCGTCGCGGTCGCCACCAATCCAGTTAGAGAAGCGGAGTTTTGGATAGGCGTTCTCCTTGCGGAGGTTTTCGATATTCCAGCCGGCATCTTGCCAAGCGAGTTCGAGAGAACGGTCGAGGCGGATTACGACCTCGGGAAAGGTTTCACTCAGATAAGGAAGAGCATTTCGAAGTTCTTCTTGAACTGCCGGACGTTGCACAAAAATTTCTCCAGTATACCAAAGAGTTTGGAGCTCGGCGCGGAGGGAATCGGCAACGCGGCGACCGTAATGAGGATCGTTCTTTGCGGACTCATAACTACGGAGCTCCTCATAAATGGCTTTATGGCGAACGCGAACGGAGGGTCGTTTTGCCTCGGTTGGATGGGCAGTTAGGACTGGTTCGACCTGGACCTTTTTAAGGGTGGTAATGACTTCTTGCTCGGTTAGTCCAGCTTCGGAGAGTCGCTTGATGACAGAGGGCCAAAGTCCTTTAATAGCATCGGCCCCGTGGGAAGTGCGGCGCGCGCTGCGGAATTTCCAGGCGACACGCTCTTCGACGATGTTAAGAAGTTCGAAGCAAATAGAGAGGAGTTGGGCTCCTTCACGTTCAGCTCCGGAGGGAATTTTTTCAGGGAATGGTTTTCCTTCTTGCCAAGGGACAAGCGAGCGGAGAGCAGCATCAAGCGGGAGGGCCTCGGCCAGCATGGACGTAGTTTCGGCCAGGCTTTCATCGAGTTCGCGAAATCCCTCCGCGAAATATCGGTCATTCTTAATATTGTCAGGCATCCGACCTAAGAATGCTCAGATTTTGAGGGGCTGGCAAGGATCTGTCTTTTAGGTCGGTGATTGGTCTGCTAATCAAAGGCATGAAACAAATTATTTGCGTGGCGGTAGCCCTCGTCGGAGCTCTTCAGGCTCAGAGCACCGTCGTTTATGTGGGGACGGGAGCAGATGGAATCTATACTTTGGAATTGAATGAGAAAACGGGAGCTCTTTCGAACCGCAAACATGTGGTGAAGGGCCAGAACATGGGCTTTCAAGAGGTGAACAAGGAAGGAAGTGTTATTTTTTCGACTTCCAAAAAGGATGGGAAAGGGGCGGTTTCGGCTTATTCGATTGATGACGGCAAGTTTACCGAGGTATCGAGTCAGTCTTATGATGGCCGAGGACTTTGCCATGTCAGTATCGACGCGAATGAAAAAGTTCTTTTTGGAGCGGATTATGGTGGTGGGAAGGTCGTGTCTTTTTCAATTGAAGGAGGGAAGATTGGCGCCGTGGCATCACTGATGCAGCACAAGGGATCGAGCGTGAACAAGCAACGACAGGAGGGGCCGCATGCGCACTCAATTTATGCCGGGCCTGATAATAAGTTCGCCTATGCTCCGGATCTTGGAATTGATCAGGTGAAGTTTTATGCTTTCGATACAAATGGGAAGTTAACTGATAAGGGTGGGTTTAAATTAATTCCGGGTTCTGGTCCCCGTCATATGAAGTTTGGGAAAGATGGTTCTCATGCCTATGTTCTTAATGAGCTTACTTTGACTGTGACAGGATTTTCCCGTGATACGAATGGTGGTATTTTGACAATGAAGAATACAGTGAGTGTTTTTCCGTCGAATACGAAAATAGCGAACATGAGCTGCTCCGAAATTAGGGTTTCGGAAGATGGTAAGTTTATTTATACCGCAAATCGTGATCTAACCGAAGAGGGTCGGGATTCCTTAAGTGTCTTGTCTATCGCTCAGGATGGGTCGTTAAAACATCTCGAAACGACTCCGGCCGCGGTTTGGATTCCTCGTAATATTAATCTATCGCCATCAGGTGATTGGCTCCTTGTGGCTGGGCAGAAGTCCAACGAGGTTACCAGCCATCGGATTGATAAGAAAACAGGGAGGATTTCGTTCAGCGGCAAAAGTGCAGAGGTGCCTAAGGCGATGTGTATTAACTTCGCACGGTGAATTTGACCCTTTAGAAATTGGCGCTATGAGGCTACGTGATTCGGGTCTTATCCGGATGATCGAGAAGGTATTCCTTATTGCAGAAACTCAAGCGCGTTTTTGGCCACGGAGCATGGCTTCAATGAATGGGTCAATGGCTCCATCCATGACATTTTGAATGTTGCCAGTTTCTTCGCCTGTGCGGAGGTCCTTTACCATCTGGTAGGGCTGGAAAACATAGGAACGAATTTGGCTACCCCAGCCGATTTCTCCTTTATCGGAATAAGCGCGGTCGGCTTCGGCTTTTTGCTTATCTTCTTCAATCTGGTAAAGTTTGGCTCGTAGGGTTTCCCAAGCGACTTCGCGGTTGCGGAGCTGGGAGCGTTCTTGGGTGGAACGAATCACAATTCCGGTCGGGAGATGTTTCATGATGACCGCGGTCTCGACCTTGTTGACGTTTTGGCCACCCTTGCCGCCGGATCGGGCTGTGGATATCTCGACATCGGAATCGGGAATATCGATCTCGATGGTGTCATCGATTTCAGGTGTGACATCAATAGAAGCGAAAGAGGTGTGTCTTTTGCCAGCTGAGTCAAAGGGTGAGATGCGAACGAGGCGGTGAACGCCACGTTCGGCTTTGAGGTAACCATAGGCGTAAGGGCCTTCAATTTTGAGAGAGGCAGAAGAAATCCCGGCTTCCTCACCGTCCTGATAATCAGTGATCGTAATCTTAAAGTCTTTTTGTTCTGACCAACGATTGTACATTCGGTAAAGCATACCGGCCCAGTCGCAGGCCTCGGTACCACCTGCTCCGGCTTGGACTGTCATGTAGGCATTTTTTGGGTCGGAAGGTGAGTCGAGGAGAGTGATAAGCTCGAAGGACTCCAATTCTTTCCCAAGCTTCTCGAAAGTGGATCGGGCTTCACGAGCTGAATCGATATCATCAAATTCCTTAGCGAGTTCGATACCCGAGATGAGATTTTGAAATTCTTCCTCAAATTTAAGGAAAGGGTCGAGTTTGTCCTTATTGAGTTTTGTTTCAGCTAATACTTCGCGAGCTTGCTCCTGTCGGTCCCAGAAGTCTGGGTTGGCGGCTTTGGCTTCAAGTTCCTCGATCTTTTGGGTTAAAAGCGGGATGTCAAAGATACCTCCTGAGTTCCGACAAGCGGCTCTCGAGCGAGCTGATGTCGATCGCCAGGAGGTCAGCGACGTTTTCGTTTTCCATGAGGAAGCGAGAGGTATGGGAGACCGATGCAGGGGTCAATGGAATTGTCGGCCGGGAGACGAGGGTTGCCCTAAGTTTTCGGGAGAAGACCGTGGAATTGCTGAATTCTAGGCAGTTTTTTGGGGCGCCCTTTCGGAAGCGCAGAGACTTTTTAAAAATCCACGCATAAGCGATGTTAGATTTTCTGGTCTTCCTAGATAGATCAGTCAGGGTTCTTTGACGATGAATCAAGGGCGTTTTTTGAGTTTATTTGGGCTGGCAGCCTTTTTACTACAAGTGAATGTGATCGGTCGCCCTCTCAAAGTTTACATTTTAGCAGGCCAGTCAAATATGCAGGGTTCGGCCCACCAAAAAACGTTTGCAGCGATCGGGGATGATCCCAAGACAGCTCCGCTTTTAAAGGAGATTTTGGATGCTGATGGAGAACCGGTCGAGGCGCACAATGGCTGGGTGGTTTGTCGAACGAATCGTGGAGGCGAACAAGTAACCCTGGATGGGAAGGTGAAAGTCGGCTATGGATTTGATGATGAGAGAATTGGGCCGGAGTATGGCTTTGGACTCTACATGGATCGTTCATTGGAGGAACCGATTTTGATCATCAAGACGGCCTGGGGTGGGAAGTCGCTAGCGATTGATTTCCGTCCGCCGGGTGCCGGTCCCTATTTACCGAGTGAGGTGGAGAAAGAGAAGGGAAGGGTTCCAACACAGGAAGCGACTGGGTATTACTACCGTCAGATGATCGCGTTCATCAAAGAGACGCTCAAAGATGGTGCAAGTATTAGGAAAGTGGTGCCGGAATACCAGGAAAGCGAGGGATACGAGCTTTCGGGCTTTGTTTGGTTCCAGGGATGGAATGACATGTGTAATCGCCATCACATCTCGCAATATACGGACAATATGATTCACTTTATTGTTGATGTGAGACGGGAGCTTGAGTCGCCCAAACTCCCATTCATCGTTGGAGTCTTGGGTGTCTATGGGACGGATCCCGAAAGCCGTCGTTATGATAAGGGATTGCCGGTGACAACTTTCCGAAAAACGCAGTTTGAAGCGGTGAAAAAATATGATTCAAAGGTGGAAGCTAAGTATAGAGGGAATGTAATTTCGGTGGATAGTGGACCTTTTTATGAGTTAGGGCTTAGTGATATTTATTGGAAAAGGCGGATGACGGGAGAGTGGAAACGTCGCCTCGAAAGAGGTGAGATGATCCGGGAGGATTATCAAAAGGAGTGTGCTAAGTATAACTTTGGTGATGGCGAAATTACCGCCGAAGAACAGGCGACCTGGGACCGATGTTCATCGAATGCCGAGTATCACTACCTTGGAAGTGGGAAGACTTTTGTGAGATTTGGAAAAGCCTTAGCTGAAGCGATGTTGGAGGTTCAGAAAAACTAGCGAGAAATTGAGATGATGAAGTTGAAACTGACCTTGTTGGGCCTGTTGGGCACCACGCTTGTTTCGAAAGCGGAGAAGCCTCCCAATATCCTCCTAATTATGGCGGATGATTTGGGGTGGTATGATGTTCATTTTAACGGGAATGAGCATTTGGATACCCCAAACCTTGATCGCTTAGTGGAACAGGGAATGGTTTTTCCACATGGCTATGCGGCGGCTCCGGTGTGCACGCCGACTCGTGCAGCCATGATGACCGGAGTGTCTCCGGCAAGACTGGGAATCACGAATCATGCACCAGGGTTTAAAGATGGCATGGTGCCGGAGGGGCGGACACAGGCCGGAGCGAAAAAATTGACCTATCTTCCGTTAGAAGCGCAAACTTTGGCGGAGCGTTTGAAAAGCGAGGTTGGTTATGCGACTGGCTTTGTGGGAAAGTGGCACTTGTCCCACCGTAAAGGTGAGAACGAAGCTGGTGAGAAATACGAACTTGGATTGCGTCCGAAATCGCAGGGCTTTGAAGTCAATGTCGGCGGCTACGACCGGGGAGGTCCCCCAACGTATTTTGCGCCCTACAAGATCCCGACTTTAAAAGAGGGACCGGAAGGGGAATACCTCCCTGATCGATTGGCGACGGAATGCATCAACTTTATTGAAAAGCAAAGGAACGGGCCATTCTTCCTAACGTTTTGGAATTATTCGGTTCACTACCCGATCGAGGCACCAGAAGATCTCATCGAGAAATACAAAAAGCGCCCAGTGGAAAACGCGCCTTATTCTGCGATGATCGAGGGGATGGACCGTTCGATTGGACGGGTGTTGAAATCGCTCGATGACCTGGGTTTGGCAGAGGATACGATTGTGATTTTCACTTCCGATAATGGCTCTTTATTTGGAAATGGACCTTTGAGGGCAAACAAGGGGCATCTTTATGAAGGCGGAATCAGGGTTCCTTGGGTCATCCGTTGGCCAGGAAAAGTAAAGGCGGGTTCGAGTTCCAATATACCTATCATCACGACGGATACCTTCCCTACTTTGCTTGAGGTGGTAGGATTGAAACCGAAGAAGGGAATTCCACTTGATGGGGAAAGTTTGATCCCGATTTTGAAAGGGGATGCGGGGCTGAAGAGGAAGTCTCTTTTTTTTCATTATCCCAACTATGCCTTTCACAAGAGGAATCGATTGGGAGGAGTGGTGCGACGCGGGAATTACAAGCTTATTCACTTCTATGATGATAATTCAATCGAGCTTTATGATGTCGTTGCAGACCAGGGCGAAAAGAAGAACCTCGCCGGGACGAAGCTGAAATTGGCTGCTGATTTAAAGAACGAATTGGCGAAATGGCTTAAGGAGTCTGGAGCGAAAATGCCCTTTGTTCCTAAAACAAAATCAAACTAATGAATTCGTCAGACCCTTATCGGATTCCCGGCCTTGAGCTGATTGACCATGCTTTTGAAGCTCCTCTTGATTATCTTGATCCTAGAGGAAGGCAGATTGATCTCTTTGTTCGCGAAGTTCGTGATCTCGATCCAAAGAGTTCGGAGAAACCTTTCCTCGTTTTTTTGCAAGGCGGCCCAGGATTTAGGGCTCCTATACCGATTCAGAAGACGGGTTGGTTGAAGCGTGCTCTCACCGAGTATCGCGTGCTGATGTATGATACCCGGGGAAATGGTCTGAGCACTCCGGTGGATCACCAGACTTTGGGCCTAGAAGGTGATGCCGCTGCACAGGCGGAATACCTTACACACTTTCGGCAGGATAACATCGTAAGGGATGCCGAGCTGATCCGCTCGAAATTGAGTCCTGGAATGCCTTGGTCAACAATTGGGCAAAGCTTCGGAGGGTGGTGTACAATGACATATTTAAGCCTTCACCCGGAAGGCCTGAAGGAGTGCTTTATCTTTGGTGGAGTTCCCGGACTCAATCGGACGGCTCGGGAAATTTATGAGGGAACCTTTCCTTTTGTTGAAGAAAGGAACCGAAAGTATTTCAAGAAGTTCCCGATGGATAAGGCTCGCCTCACCAAGCTGGCGAAATATTTAGAGGAACATGAAGTTCTCTTTCCTAATGGAGACCGGATTTCGCCTCGGATAGTGCAGACTCTCGGGATGAAATTTGGGTTCGCCTATACGGCTGAGGAGATCCATTTTTTGCTCGAGGAAGCTTTTGTGAAAGCGGGTGATAAGGAGATTGTTAGTCAAGTCTTTAAGGTAGGACTGCAGGCTACGGTTCGCTTTGACACCAATCCAATTTTTGCAATTCTACACGAGGCAATCTATGCGCAAGGAACTGCGAGTGGGTGGGCATGTGATCTAGTGCAGAAACATAATTACTCTCATTTTGATGATTATGAGGATTTCTTGTTTTATGGAGAAATGATCTTTCCGTGGATGTTCGATGAAATCTCAGAGCTTAAAGGCATGAAGGAAGCCGCCAATATTTTGGCGGAGAAATCGGATTGGCCTCAACTTTACGATTTGGAAGTTCTGAGCCGGAATACCGTTCCGGTGGCCTGTGCTATCTATGCTGATGATATGTTTGTGAATGCAAAATTCTCACGTGAGACTGTCGACGCGGTGCCAAATATGAAGGCTTTTTATACTAGCGAATATGAGCACTGTGGGCTCAGTGTTGGTGGGGAGCATTTGTTTTCACGACTCATTGATCTTGGACGGGGGGAGGTGGAGCGATGATCCGGTCGCTCGCTCTGGTGGCTATCTCAATGGTTGGGATAGCCTCTCAAAATTTTCATGCAGAGAGGTCGTAGCGCTCCGATAGGTAGAGACCCGATTTTTGATGGCGAGAATTCCAAGGGCTAAATGATCTATTGGCCATAAGGGTTTTCATACCAAAAAACACCGAGTTGGTCGCGTTCTTCGCAGCAAAGAATGTCGAGATCTCCGTCACCATCGACGTCGGAGGGGACGATACGGTCATATTTGATCCCCGACTTTCCGGCGATTTCGTGGTTCTGCCAGAACTGCTCAAAGGGCGTATCTCGATAAGAAAGCCATTGGGTTCCCGACAATGGTGCCTTGGCACTTTCGCAGCTGAAGACGAGGTCATTTTTGCCATCTTGGTTTACATCGAAAGTCACGGCGCTCTTACCTCCCCCGACTCCATCTGGAAGTGGGATGACATGTTCCTTCCACTCGGATTCGGTGGAGCGAAACCATACGATGGAGGTTTTATCAATCGCGATTACATCGAGACGACCATCCTTGTCGAGATCGCCGTGTGAGATGAATTTAATTTCACGATTGTTTCCGCCGATGTCATGACGTTTCCATTGCAAGGGATCAATCGCAGCCTCGGGTCCCGGATACTCTAACCAATAAACGCCGCGTTTCGGACCACGTCGATCACTGATGAGGATGTCCTTGCGGCCATCTTTATTCATGTCGATAGAGATGAGCGACATGATCCAGCCGGCATCCTGAAGTTTGTGATACTTCCACGAGGAAACATTCCGGGCGTTTTTGGGGATCTCAAGCCAGCCCACGCTGCCGTTCTTACCTTTGGAGCTTACAATAAGATCGATGCCATTCTTTCTGTCGATCGACTTAGGGAGAGCATACATCCACGATTGTTTTCCCGCAGTGACAGGAATGGCCTCGGTTTTCCATTTCGATGAATCGAGAAAGGCAGCGGAGGATTTCGGAGCCCAGTGAACGAACATACTTTTGGTTCCTCCTTCGCAGGAGCTCACCACGTCTATGCTTCCGTCGCCATCGAAATCTGCGAATACCGCATCTTCTGCCGACTTGACCTCACCTACGGTAACGGTGGGCCATTCTTGTTTCGTTTTGATGTGTCCAGGGTGGAGATAGGCACGAACGACGCCTCCTTCTTCCCACCCAGTGGCGATGTCCATTAGGCCATCGCTGTTAACGTCAGCAAGACGGACGCCATCGGCCCCCTTTGAGCTTTTATCAATGGTGTGACGCTCCCACGGCTCTCCAGCCAAGAGAGGGAAAGACGAAAAGAGAGCGGGAAGGAAGTATTTCACAATTATTTTTGGAGCAGGAGCGGCTTGGCTTCATCAACCCAGCCGGCCGGCCGTTGGCCTTTACCTTTGTTATCGCCGTCTCCTAGGTCTTCCTGTGCTACTTTGACTAATCGGATGAGTCGCGTAACGATGTTTGGATTTTTCTCTGCAAGGTTATTTGATTCAGCGGG
>TARA_B100001093_G_scaffold359605_1_pt1 | contig 10776 bp, 9 predicted proteins | sample TARA_B100001093 | Tara Oceans TARA_B100001093 (sample SAMEA2623116) | marine metagenome | biome: marine biome (ENVO:00000447); feature: surface water layer (ENVO:00002042); material: "saline water (ENVO:00002010), including plankton (ENVO:xxxxxxxx)" | depth 5 m
TCCTCAAAGCTCGAGCTCCTCCAAAATGCCTCAGCATTCGTCCGCAAAACACCTCACGAGGGTCTTAAGCTGGACCACTGGTTCCGCCGCGAGGAAAACACCTGGCATGACCTACCGCCCGAACTTCTACAGAATTTCCCCGTGGAACTCTGGCCCTTGATCGAAACTGACTTTAAGTATGAGGGCCATATTCTTCGGCAGCGCCAGCAGGTGGATCGGATGCGGCGCCAAGAAACCCGACCCCTTCCGCATTCCTTGGACTACCATTCACTCGAGGGCCTGAAACGAGAAGCGCGCCAGCGCCTTAGCGAAATCCGGCCTCACACCCTTGGACAGGCGGCGAGAATCAGCGGGATTACTCCGGCCGACATCGCGATTCTCTCAATCTGGCTCGAAAAAACAGCCCGGGAGACCGCCCCGGGGGATTGAAGGCAACCCCCGAACACCTAGGCGCTTCCGGCAAGCTACTGCTCGCAGCCAGCCCGGAATCTTTTCCCAGAACTTCCGGATCTAGCGACCTTGGGAGCTGCCACTTCTTAATACTATAGTCATAGTATAAATGGTGAGACCTTACCCTGAAGAAATAATCAGGAACCCGCGGAGCCTTCCCCTCTGCAAATCATCGCCCGCACCCGGACGTCATCACCAATACGCCTGAAGGAACTGCTTTGTAGTTTAATTCGTCCCCTGAGATCGGCCACTCCCTCTCCTCCCGCCGCGGGAACGCTTCCTCCGGTAATCAGCGGAGCAAGGTAGAAGACCACCTCATCAGCCCACCCCTCATCAAGAAGCTGTCCCACCAGGTTGCCTCCAGCTTCTACCATAATACTCAGAACGCCATGATCCGAAACCAAGTCCCGCAAGACACACTCGATTCTTTTCGAGCTATATATAAGGGTTTTATCCCTAAAATCATCGGTAAGAACTTGGGAGTCCCTCGGCACCCCCTGGTCTCTTGATGTCAAGACAACTCTCAGGGGTTGCCTCTTTTCTACTGGTTGCGCCTCGCCCCGGATAGTCAGCCTGGGATTGTCGCATCGGACCGTTTTGCCGGTGGTAAGGATTGCATCAACTTCCCCTCGAAGCCCATGAACCTCCGCACGTGAACCCTGACCACTTAACCACTGTCCTTCCGATTGTGGCCTAGTCACCTTGCCGTCCAACCCAAAGGCGCTTTTGATAATTACCCAGGGAAGCCCACTTCGTTGAACCTTGGCAAAGGCTCTGATGACGGCTTCGCAGCCGGACTCCTCTATGCCCTCGGCATAGTCTATGCCGGACTCAAGCAAGAGTGGTCCGGCCCTCCCTTCATGGCTTGGGTTTGGGTCTCTAGCCCCTACCACTACTCTGCTGACCCCGGCCCGTATCAGCGCCGCGGTGCACGACCCTGTTCGACCGTGAGTAGAACAGGGTTCAAGAGTCACGTAGATCGTGGCCCCCTGCGTCACCTCATCTCCGTGCCGCCTCACCGCGTCTCTTATTGCTTCCACCTCCGCATGGGGCTGGCCAGAGCCTTTGTGCCAGCCGCTTCCTACTTCGGCCCCATCTTTCACGAGAACGGCGCCAACCGGGGGATTAGGGCTGGTTAGTCCCAGTCCGCGCTTCGCCAATGATAGCGCCCGGCGCATATATTCACCATCGTTCACAGCCAATGGTTAGCTCCATCGCCGCTTTGGAGCAAGAGCCGTGGAAAACATGGTAAGATCTTGAGCGAACAATGGGAACGAATTGAGGATGACCATGAACAGTAACAATCTCTGATTAAAGGCGGACGTCTGCCCTACTTTATTCGCGTCTTATTATTCCCGTGGAACTACTGCAATGGAAGCGGGGAACAGTGCTCAGAGGGAGTTATTCGCCTCTTTAAGAAGAAGAATTATAGATTTAAAAAAGAATCATTCTCTTCATCTATCTGAATAACAATTTCCGGATAGGCTACACCATAGCCTAAATTTACGTGCAGAAAACCCAAGGGCGGTATAACAAGACCACAGTGAAGCGCCTTCTACCCGCCATCGCCCTACTCGCTTTGCTATGTTCCTTTAGCTGCGCCGCTCCGGGACTTAGCGGCCTCCTACCCGGGTTCAGCCCACTGCCTCCTCTGTTTTTTTGCATCGCAGCCTGCATGGCCTCTCGATGGACCTTGCTGCCAGCAGTGGCGTGGACCTTGTCCTACTTCGTGATTAATAAGATTCAGGGCTACGAATTTGGCCTCCACTTCTTTGTGGTCATCGTTGGTCTAGCCGTGACCTTCGGAATTGGGGCCACGTTGCGAAAAAAGCGATGGCCCTATTTGATTGGAGGATCTCTTGGAGCAGCCCTGGCCTTCTACGCAGTCACCAACACAGGGAGCTGGTTTCTATCGGAACAATATGCGAAAACTTGGGCGGGATGGATTCAATGTCAAACCATCGGGATTCCGGGTTACCCTCCCTCGTGGATGTTTTTAAAGGGCCAAATTGCCGCAAGCGCGCTGTTTACTGCCATTTTTCTCGTGGGCCAGCGACGTTTTGTCCGCTCAGAGCAAAAGCCTCTTGAGCCAACTACGGCCCATCGGGCTTGTTGACCCGATGGCGCGATACCTTAGCTCTTGCCCGCAATGCGCCTGAGGGGTATGCACGCCCAGTAGCAACCACCATGCAAGACCCCTCTGCAGAGCCACCATTTGCTGCGATGGATTTTTCCAGCTCGCCGGTAAACCGAGGCCTCAGCCCCCAGGACAAGATTGACTTTTATCGAACCATGGTTCGGATCCGGCGGTTTGAGCACCTCGCACTCGGACAATACCAGAAAGATAAAATGGGGGGCTTTCTCCACCTTTACATCGGCCAGGAATCCGTCGCAGTAGGAGCGGTCTCACTCATGGGAGAACACGACCACGTGATCACGGCTTACCGCGATCACGGCCACGCCCTTGCGGTAGGAATGAGCATGGACGAATGCATGGCCGAACTCTTCGGCAAGGCGACCGGGTGCTCCAAAGGCAAGGGGGGCTCCATGCACTTCTTCGCTCCTGACAAGAATTTCTGGGGAGGCCACGGCATAGTCGCAGGACAGACTCCTCTTGGTCTAGGCCTCGGCTACGCCCTGAAGTACCAAGGGCTGCCCGGGTGTGCTCTTTGTTTTCTTGGAGATGGAGCAATCAATCAGGGTGTCTTCCACGAGTCTCTCAATATAGCGGCGCTCTTTGAAATACCCGTTGTCTACATCATTGAGAACAATGGCTACTCGATGGGAACTTCGCAGACCAGATCCAGCGCTTACCGAGATTGTCTCGCGCAGAGGGCAGAGGCATACAACATGGCTTGGGATCTGGTGAACGGGGAAGACCTTTATGAGGTCAGAGCAAAGACGCATATTGCGATGGAAAGAGCTCGCAAGGAACACCGCCCAAGTCTTCTTGAGATCCAAACGTATCGCTACTATGGCCACTCCGTAGCAGATGCGAATGCCGACAAGTATCGCACCCCGGAAGAAATCGGGCGCTATAAGACCTACCACGACCCAATTCGACTGTGGGAACGACGCCTCATTGAGGAGGGCCACCTCACCGCAGAGGAGGCCAAAGCGCTCGAAAAAGAGGCTACCAAGGAGACGGCTAAAGCAATTAAATTTGCCGAGAGTTCGTTGCCGCCAACCGTAGAGGATATCCTGCATGACGTCTACTGGGAAGTAGATGAGGATACTGAAGCCGGCAACACCGGGCGGCATTTCTTCAACGACTAAACGGAGGCCTGATAATGAGAGAACTACTCTACAGACACGCGCTTCGCGAAGCTCTTGATGAAGAGCTTGCCCACGATGAGAACGTCGTCCTCATGGGAGAGGAGGTGGCTGAATACAATGGGGCCTACAAAGTGACGGAAGGCCTCTGGGACAAATGGGGAAGTAAAAGGGTGGTGGATACTCCTATTTCGGAGGCGGGCTTTATCGGAATGGGCGTGGGGGCATCCATGCTCGGCGTGCGCCCAGTTATGGAGCTAATGTTCTGGTCGTTTCACTCGGTGGCTTTTGACCAGCTTGTGAATAACGCAGGGTGCGTCCGCTACATGGCAGGTGGCAAAATTAACGTTCCCATTGTTGTCCGAGGCCCGGCTAACGGAGGCACCAATGTTGGCGCGACTCATTCACATTGCCCTGAAGGGTTGTTTGCGGCCTTTCCCGGGCTCAAGGTTTGTGCGCCCGCCACTCCTGCTGACGCGAAAGGCCTGATGAAATCTGCAATCCGCGATAATGATCCAGTTTTCATCATGGAGAACACCAAGCTTTATGGGAACATGGGTGAGGTTCCTGATGTCGGAGAGGGAGAATTTTTAATTCCATTGGGTAAAGCCGAGGTCAAGCGGGAGGGAAGCGACATCAGCCTGATTGCGCACGGTCGCTCCGTCCTACACTGTCTGGAGGCGGCGGAAACTCTCAAGAAGGACCACAATATCTCTGCTGAGGTCCTCGATCTCCGTTCAATCCGGCCCCTCGACCAGGAGGCCATCATTGAGTCTGTTGTGAAAACAAACCGGGCGGTTCTCGTTGATGAGTCCAAGCCATTTAATGGGGTCTCGTCCCAGATTGCCACCCTGATCCAGGAGCATGCTTTTGACCATCTTGACGCCCCCGTGAAGCGGGTATGCAGCATCGATGCGCCTGCGATCTATTCGCATCATATCGAGGATGAGCAGCTTCCAAATCCCCGCCGAGTGGTGGAACAGGTGCTTTCTATAGCTTGATTTCAAGGGCGAGATTACTTCAAAGCTCGCGATAATAAACCCAAACACCCCGGGGCGGGAGGTCGGGGAGATTCTGTTTGCACTATCGGCGAAGGGCCCTAGCATCCGGCCTTCCTATGAAAACCTTGGCGTTCATCCCGGCGATCCTGTTTTTAGCACTGAGTTTCTCATCCTGTGGCCTGAGCTGCAATGGGTGCTCTTCGAAAAAGTATGTCGAAATTGAGGAAGTGGAGTGGATTGAGGAAGAAGTGATAGCAGAGGTGGGGCCCAAGGGTGGGACTGGCGAAACAGTCAAGGTGCGCCGACCTGTTGTGAAAACTGTGCGGAAAGCTGCCAGCTGCGCTCCATGCGGTTCATGGTATTGCACTGATCCGGACTGCGGAGGGACCGTAAGCAGCCAAGTCCTGAGGAGGGCCACCGGCCAGGGCTCGAGTGGAGAGCCGAATATCGGCTTGATCCCAACGATGAAAGAGCTCGCTCCGGAGGAGAACTAAGCCCCGGAAAGGAACAAATTTCCCGCGGGCTCTCCTTCACCGGGGAGCCCGTTTATTTTAAGCCGCGGCCAAATCCCGGGTTACACTAGCACGCAGGTTAGTCACCTTATCTTAAAACTATCACCCCCGCTCTTGACCGGAGCTAAGCTTTAAGTCCAACTTTCTTCACGCATCGACCCATGGCAACGCACATTGAAATGCCCAAGCTTTCGGACACCATGACCGAGGGGACCGTGGTTCGCTGGCTCAAGAGTGTCGGCGATCAGGTGGAAATCGGCGATGAAATCGCCGAAATTGAGACAGACAAGGCCACCATGGCTATGGAGGCCTTTGATGAGGGTATTCTGTCAGAAATCCTGATTGAAGAAGGAGCTAAAGCTGAAATTGGGGCGACCCTTGCTGTCCTCAGGGACGAAGGGGAGGGAGATCCTGCTCCAGCCGCACCAGTGGCAGAGCCAGAGCCCGCTCCTGTGAAGCCTGCTTCGCCTGCGCCTTCTCCTGGCGAACCAGAGTCTGGAGCAGCAGACCCTGCGCCGTCCGCCGCCCCACCTGTAACCGAGGATACGCCCCAAGCGCCTGCCCCTTCTGAGCGTATCAAAGCTTCTCCTTTGGCGCGGAAGCTGGCCGTGGCCCATGGGGTTGATCTCTCTGGTCTGAGCGGTAGTGGCCCGGGAGGCCGAATCGTTAAGAAAGATGTGGAAGCAGCCGCGACCGGTAAACCCATGGCAACGGTTTCCGAAAGCGAGTCAGTGGACCCTGTCCCTGCAGCAGCTCCGGCTCCTCCTGCAGCAGTTCTAGCTCCCCCTGCGGCAGCTCCGGCTCCCCCTGCAGCAGCTCCGGCTCCAGCGCCCCCACTTGGGGTGGGGGACCATCGAGTCGAATTGTCCAGCCTCCGCCGCATCATTGCCGAGCGCCTGCTGACCTCCAAGACGACGATTCCTCATTTCTACCTTCATGCGGAAGCAGATGCCGCGCCCTTGATGGAAATCAGGCGTCAGATTAACATCCAGGCAGAGGCCACCCATGGAAACAAATATACCGTGAACGACCTCGTCCTAAAGGCGGTGATCGGGGCTTTGCAGGCTGTTCCCAGCGTCAACGCGACTTTCCGAGGAGATCACATTCATCAGTTTGGAGAGATAGGCGTGTCCGTCGCAGTTGCAGTCGAAGATGGTCTGGTCACTCCGGTAGTGAAGAATGCTGCGGCCAAGTCGTTACTTCAAATATCCAAAGAGGTTAAAGACCTCGCCATTCGGGCCCGTGATGGAAAGCTTCTCCCGAACGAATTTGACGGAGGAACCATCACGGTTTCAAACCTCGGCTCCTATGGGGTGGAGTCGTTTGATGCGATTATCAATCCGCCACAGGCTGCGATTATATCGGTGGGAAGTATCGTAGAGAAGGCGGTCGTTGCAGACGGAGATATCGTTCCTGGCCTGCGAATCAACCTCGGGCTCTCTTGTGATCACCGAGTGGTTGATGGAGCAGTCGGTGCCGAGTTTCTCTCGCAGGTGAAAAAGCTGATTGAAAAGCCCGCGCTCATGCTGGTCTAACCCTCAGGATCATACCTTGCCCTGAAAGCTGGTAGGAGGGGCCAGTAATTCCCGGGGCAGCCCGCGTCACAGGACCAAAGACCCTTGATGTTTCGTAACCTCGTCGCACTAGCATTGATGGCCCTGCCGCTTGCAGCAGAGCGCTCGCAAATCTGGTCTGCCCAAGAAATGTGCGCCGAGGCACATTCAATCGTGATCGGGGAACGGGTTGGATCGAGTAAGGTCAGAGTCGAAGAATGGCTGATGGAGCCGCCTGACGGGCACAAAGCGGGCCAGTTCATCGAGATTATAGGCCTGGAAAAAAACCAGAAGGTGGTCGTCGTTCCGGGATTAGCCCAGAAAGCGCAAGGCCCTGTCTCTTGGCGTGTCAAATCGCAGCGCCTTATGTGCTTTCTGGTCGAAAAAGGGGGTCGGTGGCAGGCGATGGCGCAGGGGGAAGCGGGTAGCTCGGGACTGGTGTGGATTGAGGAGGGCCGATGCTACGTCTATCAGCAAATCAAGGACCAAGACGGCCCCGGGCACACGGCATACAGCTTGGTAGCCTCAAGGTTTTGTCAAACAGAAGCGCAGTTGCTTGCACGAGTCCGGCAAGGCCTGGGTGATCGCAAGAAATGGGAAGAAGTTCTGGCAATAGAGAACCCTGAGGAACAGGCCATCGTTCTATGCTCATACCTGCTGCGTCGGACTTCTCCCGAAAGTGAGTATGGAACCTATCGCAAACGAGTGCGGACACTCCTTTCCAGCCTGGGGGAATATGCCGTTGGAGAGCTGGTGATTCTTTTGCGAAATGCAACAGAAGGGGACAAGTTGGATGAGGCAGTTCTTATTCTCAAGGATCTCGGTTCACTGGCCAAGCCCGCGGTCCTTGATATTGTCCAGCTTCTTCAAAATCCTGGCTCTGTAGATTCGGCCATCGCGATTGAGGCCCTTGGAAGAATCGGGGATGCCACGGTAGCCCCCCACCTTCTTGCCTTCTTAACAGATACCTTAGCAGTACGCGCGGAGGTGGCAGGAGCAATGGCGCAATTTGGCTACCGGGACTCCATCAAGCTCCTCGAAAAAGCGCTTCCAGATTCAGATGCTGTGAACGCAGAAGACGCCCATCATATTTATACGATGCTGCAGGCTCTGCACGAACTGGGATCTGAGGAAGCTCCACGCCTCACCGCAAATTATCTGCGTGTTCCAGCGATGGGACATATGCACAACTTGCTAGAGCCTTTCCTGCAGGGGCCTGCCGAAGAATAGAGGCGATCCAGTTGTCACGGCACTGGGCCGAGGTTGGACCCCGCTGCCCTAGTATAGCCGGAGCCCCCTACCCGCCTGAGCGGAGGCGCTTCCCGGGGTGAGGCTGCCGGAAGGGCTAGTGGGTCCGCTGCCGCCAAGCTGCATTCCTCCGAGCCAGTTGATGCCCTTGCAGATGCTAGCCATCAAAGGAATCCCGATGACTGGCACCAGACATGCGGCAATGGCAATACCGCTGCTTAGCCGTGGGGCCTGGCTGAGGTTGGGATGGGATGCCATAACCCGGTTCCACTCTTTTGGAAGGCCCCCAATAGCGATGAACAACCAGTAGATATTAAAGAAAGGGATGAACAGGAAGCCGATGGCTTTACCTGGAGAAACTTGGACATTCCCCGGCTGGATAAGACTCCATGCGCGATGCAGGTAGATAAGGCCAAGAACTTGCGCCCATAACAGCAAGGGCAAGGCGGCAAAGCTCAGCAGAGAGACTTCTAAAACCGAGGCAAGGAGTGCGACTACTGGAGCGCTTACAAGCAGGCCAAGCCACAACCCAAAGCTGGCTTTCGTGGGGCTGGGGCTGGGGAACGGTTCTCCGGAGGCGATTGAGCCCGGCGCAGCTAGCCTGGGAGCGAGGGCGGCGGTTTGCCCCAACCCTCCAGCTGGAGCGGCAGGCTGGGCGATTCCTGGCATTGTGGAAGGAATCATGCCGGGGGCGACTCGCTGTGCGGGCGCTGGCTGAGCCATGGGCGATTGAAGTGCAGAGGCCTGAGCAGGAGTGGCTACGGCAGGCTGGACGAGTTGAACTGGTTGTGCAGGGTGTGCGGACTGAACAGGCTGAGCGGGCTGTGCTTGCAGGGGAGCTGCCTGTAGTGGCTGTGCTTGTAATGGAGCCGCTTGCAGGGGAGCTGCCTGGGCCAGCGGCAGGGCAGAGCCCGTCGGTGCGCCGGTGATAAGCTGAGGGCGGGCCGGTTGAGCCAATGGCGCGGGTTGGGCCGGGTGGGCAGAGGCTGCATTCTCTACTGGGCGGAACAGACCTTCCACGTTCGTGGCAGGGATCCACTGATCCTGAAGCGCTGCTGTCCAGATCATGGTTTCCCGGGTAATCGAGCCGCTTGTGACGAAACCTTCCAGCTGTTCTGCACTGTAGGGGCCATATCGCTCACCGTTTACCACGCTGATGAAGTACCACTGTTGCTCCGGCTCGGACATCTTGCGCTGATTAGTAGGCCCGACTGGCAAAAGTCGCAAGTAGCCAGTGCGGGGCAATGGCTGTCATGTTGACATTGCGCAGACCTGAGTAGCTAACAGAACCAAGCTGATCTCAGCGAGGGAGGGGAGGGAGAAGGGGGTTCGCCTCGTTGATTTGCCTGGGAAGAAATTCGGAGGGGATGAAGAGAGGGCTAGCCTCTTGGACGTTGCGCTGCTCAGCGAGGGTTCTGGGCCATGCCTGATGGTCGATAAGCTCCCCTCCATACCGCATCTCAACAACCTGCCCGAAATGCGCCCGTTCTCCCAGAAGGTGCAGGTCTCGCTCGTCACTAGGCGGAATGATATAGGTATATTGGAGCAACTCCTCGCCACTGTCGCCCCAGTCAAGAGGAGGAGTGGTCCACTTGTGACTCAGATTGCTGTCTGAAGTGGCCTGATAGACCTTGCCGTTGCGCTTGTCGTAGAATGTGACCTGGATGGAAAGCTTGTTCTCGTCCACTCCCTGCCCTGGGGCGGCTAGGATGGGAATGGTGAGGACTACCCGCTTGCTGCCCTTCTCCCCCTTGTCACTGTAGTGACGAATGCGGCCAAGCCTCATTTTCCCTTCCATGCCCATTGCCTGCTCGAACCCGAGGCTCAGTTTTCGGGAAGCTAGTTCATAAAGAGCTCCTGCTCTAACCGGCCCAAGGTTGAAAACCTTCTGGTAATAATCCGCAGCTTTGTCGTAGTGCCCAACTGCACCAAAGACCTCCGCAAACTGGTAAAGGACGTTAGGCTCCGCAGGCGCAATAACTTCAGCGGATTCCAGTTTGAGGACCGCCGCGCCGATATCGTCCCTGACGCGTGCTTCACGCGCTTCGATGACAAGCCTTTCAACCTCTGGGTTGGCGATGAAAGGAGTTTTCAGCGTCGGAGTGGCGTTCAGTGGTCCGGCTTCGCTGCTCACCATTTCTTCTGCGGTGGTGAACGCTGCCGGGAGAGGGGAGGGCTCAGCCACAGGATCGGCTGTCGACTGCGGTATTGCACCGAGGAGTTTGCCGGCCGGCTGCTGGTACGGGAGATATTCCGTAACTACCCGCTCAACCACCACTGGTGGGCCCTGAGATTTCGTGCGAAGCGCCAGTGCAAGCCCGACGGCCACCACCTCAATAAAAGCGATAACAGCCAGCACCCAGCACGCTGCGTGAAAAGTGCTCAGGTTGGAACTTGTAGATGGAGAGCTCAAAGACAGGAGATCCAAACCTTACCGTCAGGCTTCATGAGAGTCAATGACCCCAGTCGGATGCACGCTCAGGCTATTACTCGGCCTCCCTGAGTAGCGGAGGAATTCGTGGCTCCGCATGGAGATGTTTGCAAGCCGTGCAGATCCGCAGTATCAATCATCAAAGTGCCATCCCGTCTTTTACCAGTACCGGAACTCCGCCCGGTTGACATTGCTCTCGCTCCGGCCGAGGCCGCTGCGGCTCTCCGTCATTTGCCGGGGTTGGCTTTTTACGACAGCTCAGGAAACCTCGCCAGCTCTCAAGCGTTATCCATCATAGCGGCTTGTCC
>TARA_B100001093_G_scaffold518373_1_pt1 | contig 10770 bp, 7 predicted proteins | sample TARA_B100001093 | Tara Oceans TARA_B100001093 (sample SAMEA2623116) | marine metagenome | biome: marine biome (ENVO:00000447); feature: surface water layer (ENVO:00002042); material: "saline water (ENVO:00002010), including plankton (ENVO:xxxxxxxx)" | depth 5 m
AAGGCGATTAATTACGTATCCAAATTTTTCTGGTAAAAAAAATAATATTGAACTTAAAGAAATAATGAAAAGAAAAAAAAATATAAATATATAAGTTAAGCTAACTCCAGATATAAAAACTGTTGCAACCCAGCTTCCTATTAACAATATTGATTGTCCTAAATCTGGCTGATCTATCAATAAAATTATAATTGAACTCAATAAAATAAAGCTTAAAATATATTTTACTTGTGTATCTTTTAATTTTTCATAAGTTAAAATTTTAACAGTAATCAGAATAAATAAAGGTTTTAATATCTCAATTGGCTGTAATCTGAAAAAATAGAGATCAAGCCAACGCTTAGCTCCTTTTACCTCGATCCCAATTATTGGAACAAGAACTAAAAGAATGAGAGAAATTATAAATAAATGAGATGTAAATTTAATAATAAACTCGGTTCTGATAATTGATATCAAAAACATAATCGATAAAGCTAAAAAGGTAAATAATAAGTGTTTTGTAAAAAAAAAATAATAGTCTTTATCTAGCCTTTCGCCAGCCAAAGATGAGGTAGATGAAAAAGAAAAAAATAAACCTAAAAAAAATAAAATTAAAAAACTTAATAAAATTTTTTTATCTATATTACTCCAGTAATTTATAAAGAAAAATTTAAACGAGTTTTTTGACATAAAATTTACATAACCTCTTAAATACTTCTCCTCTAGTTTCAAAATTGTTAAATTGATCAAATGAAGCAGCGGCTGGACTTAATAAAATTGTTTTTTTTGTCTTTTTTTTATTACTAGAGTCTTTTAAAATTTTTACTAAAGAATTTTTTAAATTTTTTGTTATAGAATAAGGTAATTTATCTTTAATTTGCATTTTGAAAAAATTTGTATGTTTTCCTATTATGTAACATTTGGTTATATTTTTTTTAAATTTCGATATAGCTAATCTATCACCTATTTTTGGAAGACCTCCTAAAATCCAGTATATATTTTTAAGACTTGATAAAGCAAGCTGGCTAGCGGAAAATGATGTTGCTTTCGAGTCGTTTATAAAAGTAATATTTTTTCTTTTTAAAAATATTTCAAATCTATGAGGCAACCCTTTAAAAGATTGAATAGCGTGTATAAAAGAATTTTCTTTAATTTTAAGCAACTTTACTAACGTGTATAAAAAACACACGTTTTCATCATTAATTTCAGATGTTAAATAATCATTTTTAATTCGATATTTTATTTTCTTATAATTTTTAAAATTGGGAATAATGAGTTTACTTGAAAAATTTTTTTCTAGAAAGGCTCTTTTTAATTCTTTATTTAAAATTGCATATTGATATTTTTTTTGTTGCTGAAAAATTTTTAATTTTGCACGTAAGTAATTCTTTCTACTGCCATGCCAATCTAAATGATCATTTGTTAAATTTAGAAACAATGCATAATCTGGACAAATAAATTGCGAGTGCGACAACTGAAATGAAGATGCCTCGATAATTACATATCCGTTTCGAAAATTTTCAAACTCTAAAACTGGTGTACCTATATTGCCTCCTACACGATATCTTATTTTATTTTTTTTAAAAATATGTGCTAATAATTTGCAAGTAGTTGATTTACCATTTGTTCCAGTAATGACAATGCTTTGAAATCTCTTATTATATAAAAAAAATAAATCAAGATCAGTAATTATTTTATTTTTGAATTTACTCAGAATTTTATTTTTAAGTAAACTTACTCCAGGGGAGAGAACGATGTAATTTACTTGATTTAATGTTTTCTTTAAACTTTTCGCTCTATAGTTTTTAAATTTTTTTTTTTGTTTATCATCCCAAACCTTAAATTTTCTAAAGTTATTCTTTTGAAAGAATTTAACTACAGATTGACCGGATAGGCCCAAGCCATAAACAAGAAACGATTGTTCTTTTAGTCTAATATTCTGGAGCATGCTTTACCTTAACTTTAATGTTGCTAGTCCAACTAATGCTAATATAATAGCGATTATCCAAAATCTAATTACAATTGTTGACTCGGCCCATCCCTTTTTTTCAAAATGATGGTGTATAGGAGCCATTTTAAAAATTCTTTTTCCAGTTAACTTAAATGACGCCACTTGGATAATTACAGATGCAGTCTCTAAAACAAATAGTCCACCGACAATAGCTAAAACAATTTCATGCTTAACAATAATTGCTATTGCTGCTAAAGAGCCTCCCAAAGATAGTGAGCCTGTATCACCCATAAAAATTTTTGCTGGAGGAGCATTATACCAAAGAAAACCAAGACAGGCCCCTACTACTGAACCACAAAAGATGGATAACTCACCAACGTCAGGTATGTATTGAATTTGTAAATATTCTGAAAAAATGGTGTTACCCACTACATACGATATTAATGTGAATGACAGCGCTACTAACATAACTGGCACAGTTGCCAAGCCGTCAAGACCATCGGTTAAATTGACTGCATTAGAAGCTCCAATAATTACAAATAGGGCAAAAGGAATAAAAAACAAACCCATGTTCCATATAAAGTTTTTAAAAAAAGGAAAATATAGATTACTTAGGTATTCATGATTTGAAAACTTCATTAAAATTAATAAAGTTATTGCTCCTATTAAAACTTGACCAAGAAATTTATATCTCGATTTCAATCCTTGTGAGTTTTTATATTTAATTTTAAGTATATCGTCTAATAATCCTAAGGCACCTAAGGCTAAAGATACGAAAATTAAAGTCCAAATATAAATATTTTTCAAATCGGCCCATAAAAGAGTACTTGAAATAATTCCAATAATAATAATTACTCCACCCATTGTTGGTGTGCCAGATTTTTTTATAATATGATCTATTGGTCCATCTTGTCTTATAGGCCCAGTAATCATTTTATCTGAAAACAATTTGATTAGTGGCCCTCCAATAATAAAGACTATTACTAGTGATGTCACAACTGATAACCCGGTTCTGAAAGTCAAGTATCTGAATACGTTTAAAAATGAAAATTGGTCAATGAAAGAAGTTAATAAGTTAAAAAGCATTTATGTACCTTTTATCATTTTTTTACTGAAATCGTTAAGTCCTGTTGCATTAGAACCTTTAATCATAAGATAATCATTATTAGATATCATTTTGCTTAAGCTTAAATCAATATCTTCGTTGTATTGTAGAATATTTCCTCTTTTTTTTTTATTAAGATGTTTATAAGCGAAAACGCTTTCTTTTCCTTTAATGAAAACTTTATCGATGTCAGAATTGTTAATAACTTTAAAGAGTTCTACATGATATTTTTTAGATCTTGAACCTAATTCCAGCATATCCCCGAGTATTAAGTATTTTTTAAATTTTTCTTTTTTTATTGAGGAGATTTTTTTTATAGCAGCTTTTGCAGACAATGGATTGGCATTATAGCTTTCATCAATTAATTTGAAATTTTTTTTGTATCTATTGATATTATATTTTCTACCTCTTCCTTCTGGAGACTCAAAATTTTTGAAATTATTTTTTATTTTAGAAATATCAATACCAAGTTCTTTTAAAACTGCTACTGAAGAGAGAACATTTTTTATATTTAAATCTCCTATTTGTATAGATGTCGTTTTATTGTTAATTTGAATTAAAATTTTTAAAGTATTGCCCTTTTTAACAATTTTTTTTAAACAAATGTCTGACTTTTTGTTTACACCAAAAGAGGAAATTTTAATTCCGCATTCTTTTGCCTTTTTAGATAGATAATTAAAAAATTTATCATCCCTATTCAAAATAATTGTTCCCTGTGGAATTATGTTCTCTATAATTTCAGATTTAGCTTTTGCTATTCCGTTAATATTTGTAAAATTTTCAATATGCGCTTCCCCTATATTTGTTATAACTCCAATATGAGGTTTAACTAAATTAGTTAGTTTTTTAATTTCACCTGCTTTACTCATGCCCACCTCAAAAACTCCAAATCTATCTTCGTAACTTAAATTAGATAAACTAATCGGGACGCCTAAATGGTTATTGAAAGATCTGGGTGAAGAATGGGTCTTTCCGAAATTTTTTAATAAATTTTTTATAAGATTTTTTAGTGAAGTTTTACCAGCACTTCCTGTAACTGCTATTATTTTAGCAGATGATATTTCTCTTTTGTATTTAGCAAAACGATTTAAAAAGTTTATTGGCTCTTTGACTTTTATTATTTTTTTATTATTTTTTTTTCTATTTGAAGAGGAAACAACGCATCCTGCTCCTTTTTTTAAAGCATTCTCTACAAATTTATTTCCGTCGAATTTTTTTCCTTTTATTGCTAAGAATAAGTTATCTTTTTTAATTTTCCTTGTATCTGTAGAAAGTCCATCAAAATTTTCATTCATTTTTTTTCCTAAAATTTGACTTATAATTGATTTATTTTGAAAAAAATTTTTATGCTTTTTGTTTAAAATTTTTAATTTTAATTTTATTTTACTAACAATTTTTTTATCCGAATTATTTATAATTTTATTTTTATAAATTTGAAATTCTTCATGTCCTTTTCCAGCAATAAGAATTACGTCTTGTTGATCAGCATTTTGAATAGCTTTTTTAATTGCTAATGCTCTATTGCTTATATTAAAAGTTTTATTTTTATCAATATACTTTGATAAAACTTGTCTTATTTTTTTCGGATTTTCATTCCTTGGGTTATCATCTGTTATATAAATTTTTTTACAATACTTATTCGCTATCTTTGCCATTAATGGTCTTTTTCTTTTATCTCTATCTCCTCCACAACCAAAAACTAAAGATATATTCTTTTTATAAAGAAACTTTAAAGATTTCAAAGTTTTTGACAAAGCATCAGGTGTATGTGCATAATCTATATAAACTTTAACACCATTAGAATAATTTTTAACTAGTTCAAGTCTTCCATTTACATCTTTTATTTTTTTAATTGCTTTATAAATTAATTTTTCTTTTAATCCACATAGCTTAATCCCATTAATTGCCATAGCTATATTTTTTATTTTAAAATCACTTATATATTCTGGGTGATACTTTTTAATATTTTTAAATTCTTGACTTATATCTAAAAGTTTTAAATTTTTATTTTTAGATATTTTCTTTAATACAGAAAATGGTTCAATTGCTTTATCGGATATAATTGTAGAATTTTTTTTTAATATTTGTCTAAATAAAATAAGTTTTGCATTTAAATAAGATTTCATATTTTTGTGATAATCTAGATGATCTTGGCTAAAATTTGTAAAAATCGCTCCCTTAAAATTTATGTGGTGTAATCTTTTTTGATCCAAACCATGGCTTGAAGACTCAATTATTACATTATTAATTTTTTTCTTTTTTAAAAAATTTAAATACTTGTGAAGATTGATTGTATCAGGTGAGGTAAGATTAGTTTTAATAGTTTTGTCATTGTATTTTATACCCAAAGTTCCTATTGTTGCTACAGGTAATTTGTAAATTCTAAAAATCTGATAAAAAATATCTGCAACAGATGTTTTTCCGTTTGTACCTGTTACCGCAATAATATTTTTTGGTTTTAATTTATAAAACCTTGAGGATACCTCGCTTAGAACATATCGAATATTATTGGTTTTTATAATTTGAATATTTTTATGATTAAACTTGCATTGTTTAGCACAAATGATTACCGATGCACCTTTTTTAATAGCATCATGAATAAATTTTTCTCCATTAATTTTATTTCCCTTAATCGCAAAAAAAATATAATTTTTTTTTACCTCTCTGCTGTTTGAGGCAATTCCAGATATAGAGATATTTCTTTTATCTGCTGGAATATCTTTAATTAAATTTTTCAGCAACATACAGATCTGTAAACTCTTTGTTATTTATGGCTAAAATTGGTCCAATTTTTTCTATTATTTTGCCCGCAACATAAACAGAATTCCAACCAGATGTATTGTAAGGCGCTTTGGTCTTAACACCTCGATAGTTATAAATTAAATCATTATTAATCTTGGGATTTTCCAACATTACAAATAGAGTGAAATTGGGCTTGTTTATTGGAAAAATTGAAATAAATGAGTTAATTCTATTTTTTTTATTTCCATAACTTTCCGCTGTACCCGTCTTGCCGCCAACATAATATCCATTTTTATCAGCTAAACTTGCTGTCCCATTTTTACTATCAACTACTTTTCTTAAAATATTTCTCAATTCTTTACTTGTATCTTTTGATATTATACTTAATGGTTTTTCTATTTTTCTGTCTTTAATTAGACTTGGTGTAACTAATTTACCACCGTTTGCTACGGCAGCGTATAAAGCTGTAACTTGTAACGGTGTGGTAGTAATTCCATGACCATATGAAACTGTTTCTAATTTGCATTTATTCCACTTAATTTGATGGGGTGATCCTACTTCTTCAAGTTCTATCTTTGGATTTTTGGTAAGATTGGTTTTTTTTATGAATTCTTGGAATTTTTTTTCACCTATTTTTTTTGCTAAAATTACTGAACCAACATTAGAAGATCTAATTAAAATATCTTCGACTGCTAAATTATTTGGATGTTCTTTAATATCGGTGATTTCATGAATAGAGCATCTGATTTTTCTTGGTATATCCTTTATTATTGTATTTGTATTAACTAAATTATGTTCAAGAGCTAACGCTACTGTAAAAGTTTTAAAAATTGATCCTAGCTCATATACTCCTTTCGTTATTTTATTAATAAATTTTTTATCTTTAATTGTTGTTCTTTGATTTATATTAAAATTGGGTAATGAAACTAAAGATATAATATCGCCATTATTTACATCCATCAATACAGCCCCACCACCTGTTGCATCGAAAGTATTAATTGCTTGACCTAGTTCTTTATTGATTATGTGTTGAATGTTGCTATCTAACGTTAACTTGAAAGGCTCATTTAAAAAATCTTTATTTTTTAATTTTTTGTCGAAATATTTTTCAACACCAGATATTCCATAATTATCATAATCAACTTGACCAATAATGTGGCTAAACAGATTGCCGTGGGTATACATTCTTGCTTCAAAAGGCTCAAATTTAATAGCTTTTTCTCCAAGTGCCCAAAGCCTTTCTTTTTCGTCTTGATTAATTCTTTTCTTTATTCGAAAATATTTTTTTTCATTTAATTTTTTTTCTATCTGACTTATTGAAAGATCTGGAAAATTAATCCTTAGTTTTAATAAAAAACTTTTTTTATCTTTTATTAATTTTGGATCTATTGCTGCGTGAAAAGTTTTTACATTTCTTGAAATTATTATTCCATTTCTATCAACTATGTCTCTTCTTTCTAGAGAAAATTGCGCGGTTTGCTTTTCAATATTAAAATTATTTGTTTTATTTAATGAAACATGGGTAATCTTAATCGAAAAAATTAAGATTAAAGAAAAAAAGAAAAAAAATAATAAATAGATTCTATCTTGTAAATTATTTGATTTTTTGAAGATTTTATTTTTTTTATTTGTTTCTAAATAGTCCTCAAAGAAAAAGCTTCTTTGATTGATGTTTTTATTTTTTTTGGGTTTTTTTGCCATTTATATTATTCAGATTTGATATTTTATTTTGAATTTTAGAAAGATCAGAAATATCAAAATATATGTTGGAATATTGTATTGGCTGATAGTCATTAAATCCTAATAAATTCAATTTCTTTTCTAATTCAGCTGGTGAGGATAAATAATAGAAATCTAGTTCGGCTTCATTAATATTTTTTTCTTTAATTAAAATAGTTCTTTGTAGACTTGAAATTTTTTTTTCAATAATTCGTGTTTTATTTTTTATAGCTGAAGTTATAATTAAAAATGTTATAAAAATTGTAACTGAAATCATAAATTTTGTTTTAAACATCAATAGACTCCAAATCTAAAATTTTTTTGAACTTTTTTATTACCGCTTTTGGATACTCAAATTTATTAGTGCTTCGAGTAGCAAATCTCAACTTTGCTGATCTAGCTCTATTATTTTGTTCAATTTCTTTTTTTGAAGCCCTAAAAACTCTATTCTTGTAATCATCAAATAAAATTAATTTAGCAACTTTATCTTCTGGAAAATATCTTGATGATCTTGATTGGTTTTTAGAAAAATTAGTAAAAAAATATTTAATTATTTTGTCTTCTAGAGAATGAAAACTTATAATTAAAATTTTACCACCTGGCTTTAATTTTTTAGTGGCATTTATAATGCCATTTACTAGCTCCGTTATTTCTTTATTGACAAAAATTCTTATTGCCTGAAAGGTTTTAGTACAAGGATTTATTTTGCTTGTATAATTTTTTTTTTTACTTTCTTCAATAATCTTTACAAGTTCAGAAGTATTATTGATTTTTTTTATATTTCTATACTTGACAATGTTTTTAGCAATTTTTGATGCTTCTTTTTCATCACCTAAAATTTTTATTATCAATTTTAGATTTTTTTCACTCAAATTATTTACAACTTCTAGAGCTGAGATCTCGTTTAAACCCATCATCATATTTAATTTTTTATCAGACCTAAAAGAAAATCCTCTATCAAGATCATCCAACTGAATAGATGATAGACCCAAATCAAAAATAATTGCATCAACATTTTCTTTTGAAATAGTTTCTAATTGACTAAACTTTGTTTGATGAAATTTAAATCTTTGAGGGAATTTTTTTTCAAGCAATTTAGCTTTTAAAATAGCTTTTTTATCTCTGTCAATTGCATGAATTATTGTGTTTGAAAACTTAAGAATTTCTTTTGAGTATCCCCCTCCTCCAAAGGTACAATCTATAAATTTTTTATTAGATAATGGTGATGATATTTGTAAGACTTCATTCAACATCACTGGAAAATGAGAAAATTCCAGTGATGTAGTTTGGTTGTTCATGAATCCAATATTTAGTCATTAAAACTTTTGTTTTCTTAAGAATGCAGGAATTTCAAAATCTTCATCCTCATTTACATCCTCATCAAATAATTGCCCTGTGTCGTTGCTTTCTAGATTGTTAGAATCAGAGGTAATTTCTTCTGATTGATAACTTTGCTCCTCAGAAAATAGTTTTGGCGTATGTTCCTCTTCTTCGCTTTCGCTAATGTTAACGAATGACGGATCGCTCTCGTCTTCAGTTAAATCATTATTTTCCATATATGATGCGCTTTCAATAGAAACACCAGTGGGCAGGCCATCCGTGACTTGTTCTGCCTCAGCTAGAGTTTGTTGTAAACTATGAGGTTCAGGTTGAGTTTGAAAATCCTTTGTTGGATTATTCAACTCTTGTTCTTCTAATTGATAACTCTCATCAAGTTTCAAGGCTGTCGCACCATCTATCGAACCAAGTGTGTTATTCTCAATTATTGGACTTTGCGAAAATAAATTTTCAGAGTGTCCAGAATTTCTATTTTGAACTCGAGAAAACATATTCAATACTGTTTTGTTCTCAGTTTTATGTCCATCAAGAGCAGTTGCAACTATAGACACTCTAATTTTGCCTGTCATATTTTCATCTTTAATCGCACCAAAAATTAATTCTGCTTCAGGATCAACTTCGGCTCTAATCTTATTTACAGATTGATCTACTTCAAACAAAGTAAGGTCATTTCCACCTGTGATATTTATAAGCAAGCCTTTAGCTCCTTGAAGAGAGTACTCATCAATCAAAGGATTATTAAGAGCCATCTCAGTAGCAGCCATTGCTCTGTTCTCTCCCTCTGCCTCACCTGTTCCCATCATAGCTTTGCCCATAGCGCTCATAACAGTTTCAACATCTGCAAAATCTAAGTTAATCATTCCTGGTCTTACCATTAAATCTGTTACACTTTGAACTCCGTGTTTTAAAACATTGTTAGATAAATTAAATGACTCTTCAAAGGTAGTTGTCTCACTGGCAATTTTAAAAAGATTTTGATTAGGTACAACAATAACAGTATCTAAATGTTTTTTAAACTCTTCAAGTCCTTCAATAGCTCTTCTCATTCTTTTTGGACCCTCATAAGAGAACGGCAATGTAGTAACACCTACTGTTAGAATGTTTAATTCCCTAGCAGCTCTTGCAACAACGTGCGATGCTCCAGTACCAGTACCACCGCCCATTCCTGATGTTATAAAAACCATATTAGCACCTTGCATGAAACTTGTAATTTCATTTAAAGATTCATCAGCTGCAGCTTGACCAATATCGTGTTTTGCTCCGGCCCCTAAACCTTTTGTCAAATTCATTCCTATTTGAATTTTCGCATTAGCTTTGCTCATTTTTAAATCTTGTGCGTCTGTGTTTACCGCAACAAACTCTACTCCTTCCATTCCGGACTCTATCATGGCATTTATTGCATTACCTCCTGCTCCGCCAACACCTAAAACTAATATTCTAGGCTTCAGCTCTCTAAGTTCTCCTCCTCCTATATTAATGCTCATTATAAGTCTCCCTTCTGTTTTGTTTCCCATTTTAAGTTTGATCTATTTTGGTAAGCTTTTTTTCTAGCGATGATTTTAAATTTATCGAAATTTTTTGGTTCCCAAATTTGGAAAGTTTTTCCAAGACCAACAAATAACACATTATCTTTAATTTTTGCATGATTTAGTAATTTGTCTGATAAAGAAATTCTTCCTTCTGTATCAAATTGTAAGTTTTCACTTTCTGATAATATAGAGGTTGCAAAAAAATCTCTTTTTTCCTCGAAAGGATTAAGAGAGTCAATTGTATTTGAAAGTTTTTCAATCCTATCTTGAGCACACGCTTCTAAAGCAGAATGATTGAATGATGGATAACTTATAAAACCATTGTAACCCATTGAACCTAAGTGCGATCTAAATGTTGCAGGCACAGATACACGTCCCTTCTTGTCTATTTTGTTCTCGTAACTTGA
>TARA_B100001093_G_scaffold84203_1_pt1 | contig 10755 bp, 11 predicted proteins | sample TARA_B100001093 | Tara Oceans TARA_B100001093 (sample SAMEA2623116) | marine metagenome | biome: marine biome (ENVO:00000447); feature: surface water layer (ENVO:00002042); material: "saline water (ENVO:00002010), including plankton (ENVO:xxxxxxxx)" | depth 5 m
TTGAAATTGAAATTTTAGACTTGGTTATTTTAAATGCTGCGAAAACACCACCATTTACAATAGAAAATGACACAGATGGTGGTGATGACCTAAGAATGAAATACCGCTATTTGGATTTGCGTAGAAATCCTATTCGCGAAAACATGATTCTTAGATCTAAGGTTGCCATAGAGACTAGAAAATACCTTGCAGATCAAAATTTTATTGAAGTAGAAACACCCGTTTTAATTAAATCAACACCAGAAGGTGCTCGAGATTTTGTGGTACCAAGCAGAATGAACGAGGGTCAATTTTATGCGCTACCTCAATCACCTCAGACCTTTAAGCAACTCCTAATGGTTTCTGGTTTTGACAAATACTTTCAAATAGTAAAATGCTTTCGTGACGAAGACCTTCGTGCGGACCGTCAGCCAGAATTTACTCAAATAGACTGCGAAATGTCTTTTGTTGAACAAGAAGACATCTTAAATACTTTTGAAAATCTTACTCGACACTTATTAAAAACAGTCATTAATGTTGACCTAAAAGATTTTCCGAGAATGACTTTCGACGAAGCAATGCGAGACTATGGAAATGACAAGCCAGACATCCGCTTCGATATGAAATTAAAAAACATCAATGCTTTTGCTCAAAACAAAGGCTTTAAAATCTTTGATGAGGCCGAACTAGTCCTGGCAATAAATGCAATAGGCTGCGCCAGATACACCAGAAAGCAACTGGACAAATTAACCGATTGGGTAAAACGACCTCAAGTTGGTGCCAAAGGAATGATCTATGTAAAATGTAATGAAGATGGCTCCTATAAATCATCGGTAGATAAATTCTTTGGTCAAGAAGACCTAGCAGCATGGGCTCATGCTACTGATGCCAATACTGGCGACTTAATCTTGGTTCTAAGTGGAAATGCAAATGAAGTGCGCAAACAAATGAGTGAATTGCGTTTAGAAATGGGAGAGCAACTTGGCTTGAGAGACCCAAAGGTGTTGGCACCACTTTGGGTGGTAGACTTCCCTCTTCTAGAATGGGACAAAGAAACAAAGCGCTACCATGCAATGCATCACCCTTTTACATCTCCTAAACCAGAAGATCTTAACAAACTTGACACTGCTCCTAGCGAAGTTAAGGCGAATGCCTATGATATGGTTTTAAACGGTTCTGAAATTGGAGGGGGTTCAATTCGTATTCACGATAGAGCACTTCAAAAACTCATGTTTCAACACCTTGGTTTCACGGATGAAGAAGCGCAAGAACAATTTGGCTTCTTAATGAACGCATTCGAATACGGTGCACCACCGCATGGAGGCATTGCTTTTGGATTAGATCGTCTTTGTGCTCTAATGGGCGGGGCGGAATCGATTAGAGATTTCATTGCCTTTCCTAAAAACAACGCTGGTAGAGATGTGATGATTGATGCCCCGGCAAATATTGACAATAACCAAATGGACGAGCTGTGCTTAAAGCTAAAAAGTTAGTTTATTCATTTTTTATCATAAAGCAACTTAATGTTGCTTTTTTTATGGCATTAATCACGACACTCAAGTCAAGTAAAAAGTACGTAACTTTGTAACTATTGCTAGACAATAAAAGAGAATCTTATTATGAAAAAACGCTTCCTTTGATAACGTAATAAATCCGATTCAAGAAAACATTATTATTGCTACAACTATTTGGGGACAGCTTATCTTCCAGATTGGGATTTTAATGGTATTGGAGATTTAAATAATCTAGAGGGTTATCAAATTAAAGTAAATGCAGGCTGTACGCTCTCGGTGGAAGGTCAATTAATTGCGCCAGAAAACTCAAGTATTCCAATACTACAATGGTGGAATATTATTTCTTATTTAAGGGGAAATAATGCAAATGCAGAGCTTGTTCTAGAAGATCTTTCAGAAACATTCATCATCGTAAAAGATTTCATGGGTAACGCCTACCAGCCTAGTTAAAATTTTAATGTTATTGGAGACTTTCAAGCAGGCCAAGGATATCAATTAAACCATCTTTACCTAATGAGCTTCACTAAATATCTAACGATTCTGAATATCTAATTAAGATAACAAAAAATTGAAAATAAAACCACAAATATTGACTTTAACTTAAATACAGGGTCAAATATGCATCTTATAATTCAGGAAGAAGACTGGGCTGTAAATGTTAAAAATGGCGATGAAGTATATGCGTACCATGCAGAAGGAAAAATGGTTGGTTCTTCTAAAATAACCTTACCTAATACCGTAATTTGTTTTTGGGGAGACGATGAGACTTCAACATATAAAGATGGCTTATATACTAATGAGCTGTGGCACATTAAATTATGGTGCTCCACTTCACACACTCAATAACGTTGAAATAAAACATCCTGGCGAAAACACATATTTGAAAAATCAAATCATCATTGCGGAATCTGTTTCAATAGATAAAGCATCTGAAAATTTCCACTTTTTTGACGCTATTCCAAATCCTGCTGCCAACCAAACACTCATCCGCATATATTTAGAAGATGATGCTAAAGTCTAATTAAACCTTTTCGACATTATTGGAAGCCACATTCAAACAATTTCAAATGGATTTTATACGAAGGGTTATCACGAATTTAATATAGACTTAAGTGGGCTATCGGCAGGAACCTACCTTTACCAAATATCAACTGGTGGAGAAAGAAAAAGTAAAAGATTAGAGGTCTTTAAATAAAAAAAGACCGCTTATAACGGTCTTTAAATAAACAATATCTAAATAATTTAAACTGCTGCCGCATAATTTGCTGCTACTTTTTCCCAATTAATCACATTAAAAAAAGCGTTTATATAATCTGGCCTGCGATTTTGATAATTTAAATAGTATGCGTGCTCCCAAACATCAATACCCATTATTGGAGTTCCGTCGCAGTCAACACCTTTCATAAGTGGGTTGTCTTGATTGGCTGTAGAACAAACTTCTAATTTACCATTCTTAACACACAACCAAGCCCAGCCTGAGCCAAATCGTGTTGCCGCTGCATTAGAAAAAGCTTCTTTGAAGGCTTCTAAAGATCCGAAATCTCGATCGATTGCCGAAGCTAAATCTCCTTCTGGTGAACCACCGCCATTTGGAGACATCACATCCCAAAACATGCAGTGATTATAATACCCTCCACCATTGTTGCGAACACCAACAGATAATGTTCCAGATGTTAAAATATCTTCAATAGGCTTTCCTTCTAAATCTGTTCCTTCTATAGCAGCATTTAATTTATTGGTATAACCAGCATGATGCTTTCCGTGGTGAATCTTCATAGTACGAGAATCTATATGAGGCTCTAAGGCATCGTGAGCATAAGGTAATTCTGGTAGTTTAAATGACATTATTTTAAGTTTTAAGTTAAAAAAAAAACAAAGATATAGAAAATGACCTAAATATAGACTTTAATAACGCTTGGCTTTGAGTAAGAGGGTCTTTCTATTTTATTCCCTCACTTAATACTCTTAAATTAGGCGCCATTAAATGAATTTAATTTTTCGATAAACCCAACACCCTTATCCTGGAATAAATGACAAATGTGAAAAAGTATAGGAACGAATCTGTATTGAGAAGCCTTCTCAAAAGCTTTTCTTGGCGTATAATTGCTATTTCAGATACAATTCTGTCTGTTTTACTTATAACTTGTGTTTTTGGAGATTGTAGTTTGAAAAATGCGTTGACTATTGGATTTCTTGAGTTCTTAATAAAGCTTGTTGCTTACTTCGTTCACGAAAGAATTTGGCTTTCAATTCAATTTGAAAAACGTTTTGGTGTAACTAGAACAATATATAAAACCCTTTCTTGGAGAGTTCTTGCAACTGTTGTCACATTTATCATTGCAGGCGAAATACTGAGCTCAAAAGACAATGCTGCACTTTATATTGCAGGAATTGAGGTTTTCACTAAAAGTCTCTTATATTACATGCACGAACGCCTTTGGCTTACTTTACCTTTAGGAAAACTTAGGTCACTTGCTAAGAACATTATCTATGCAAAAAAACATCGTTAAACATTCTTATTCAGTAAATCTAGATTCTAGAAAAAAGCTAAAGCAACACCAGCCACTCCTTCTTTGGTTTACTGGTCTTTCTGGCTCAGGTAAATCAACCATAGCCAATTGTGTTGAACAAGAGTTGCACAAAAATAGTATTCACACATACACCTTAGATGGAGACAATATTCGAAAAGGATTAAACAGCGATTTATCTTTTAGTCCTGAAGATCGTACAGAAAATATTAGAAGAATAGCCGAAACTGCCCACTTAATGATGGATGCGGGGCTCTTAGTCTTGGCGGCATTTGTGTCTCCTTATCGAATAGACCGTGACCATATTCGAAATGTAGTAGGTCACAATAATATGATTGAAATATATATAAAAACCTCAGTTGAAGAATGTGAACGAAGAGATGTAAAGGGGCTTTACAAAAAAGTCAGAAAAGGCGAAATTAAAAACATGACTGGAATATCTGCACCATACGAATCACCATTACATCCAGATATTCAGATAAATACGGAGGAAATAACTGTAATTGAGGCCACAAAACAAATTATTAACTTTATCAACCCAAAACTGATCCTTCACAATGAGTAATTATACCATAAACCATTTAAGAGAGCTCGAGTCTGAGGCTATATTTGTCATTAGAGAAGTGGCTGCACAATTTGAAAAGCCTGCACTCTTATTTTCGGGGGGAAAAGATTCCATTTTGATGACACATCTGGCTAAAAAAGCTTTTTATCCAGCCAGAATTCCTTTTCCTTTAATTCATATTGACACAGGACATAATTTTCCTGAAACAATTGAATTTAGAGACAGTTTGGTAAATGATTTGGGTGTAACACTTATCGTAGGCTCTGTACAAGAAGCCATCGATAAAGGAATGGTAAAAGAAGAGACCGGAATAAATGCCTCTAGAAACTCTTTGCAAATTGTTACACTTTTAGATGCCTTAGAAAAACACAAAATAGATGCAGCTATGGGGGGCGCTAGGAGAGATGAAGAGAAGGCCAGAGCAAAAGAACGTTTCTTTTCACATCGGGACGAATTTGGACAATGGGACCCAAAAAACCAACGTCCTGAATTGTGGAATCTCTTTAATGGTAAAAAAAATAATGGGGAGCATTTTAGAGTCTTTCCAATATCTAATTGGACAGAAATGGATGTTTGGGAATATATTAAATTAGAGAAAATTGATTTACCCTCACTCTATTTCTCACACAAACGTAAATGTGTTGAAAGAGATGGGGTTATTTTAGCTGCATCAAAATACATTAACTTAAAAGAGGGCGAAGAAATTACTGAAAAAACTGTCCGTTACAGAACCTGTGGGGACATGCCTATTACTGGTGCAGTTTACTCTGAGGCCGATACAGTAGAAAAAATCATTGCCGAGATTGCAACTACAAGAACAACAGAAAGGGGTACTAGGGCCGACGATAAAAGAGGTGAAACAGCAATGGAAGACCGCAAAAAAGCAGGTTACTTCTAAAATTATTTTAAACTATAGATTAAAATGAATCTCAAAAATACGCAGCTACTCAGATTTACTACAGCAGGAAGTGTAGACGATGGAAAAAGCACACTCATTGGCCGATTGCTTTACGATAGTAAGTCCATTTTTCAAGATCAACTAGAAGCTGTAGAGCGATCAAGCCAGAATAAAGGCTTTGACTACGTCGATTTATCTCTATTAACCGATGGGCTAAAGTCTGAAAGAGAACAAGGAATAACCATTGATGTGGCATACCGCTATTTTGCCACGCCAAAACGTAAGTTTATTATTGCCGATACACCTGGTCATATTCAGTACACAAGAAATATGGTTACAGGAGCATCGACTGCAAATTTAGCAATCATACTAATTGATGCACGAAAAGGGCTTCTGGAACAAACCCATCGACATGCCTTTATTGCATCCTTACTTCAAATTCCTCACGCCATTGTTTGCGTGAATAAAATGGATTTGGCGGAATACAAAAAAGACGTCTATGAAAAGATTGTTCAAGATTTTAAGCAATTTTCATCTAAACTAAACATTAAGGACGTTCAGTTTATTCCAATTTCAGCTCTTGAAGGCGACAATGTAGTAAACCGATCAAAAAATATGTCTTGGTACGAAGGAAGTACTTTAATGTACCTTCTAGAAAACGTTCATATTGCAAGCGATTACAACCATGTCGATTGTCGTTTTCCAGTACAATCTGTTATTAGACCACATACGCGCGAGCATCAAGATTATAGAGGCTATGCAGGTCGAATTGAGGGGGGCGTATTTAAAGCGGGTGACAAGGTTAAAATCTTACCATCAGGCTTTTCTACTTATATTAAAGCAATAGAGCTTAACGGCCTTGAAATTAAAGAAGCATTTTCACCCATGTCGGTCACAGTCAGATTAACTGATGAGATTGACATTAGCAGAGGCGATATGATTGTTCGAGAGAACAACAGCCCAGAAGTAACTCAAGACTTGGATGTGCTCATCACTTGGATGAGTGAAAATCCGGTCCGTAAAAGGACAAAAGTTTTTGTAAAGCATACCACCAATGAGTGTATTTCTATGATTAAAGACATCAAATACAAAATAGACATCAACACCCTTCATCGAATCGAGAACATCGAACAAATAGAAATGAATGACATCGCACGTATTTCTATTCGAACATCCAAGCCGCTTTTTGTTGACTCATACAATAGAAACCGCCTTACGGGAAGCATCATCTTAATTGATGAACAAACAAATGAAACCATTGGTGCTGGCATGATTCTTAAGAAGAATTAATAAATGATTTCTGAACTCACACAACTTGCGATTAAAGCGGCTATAGAAGCCGGTAAAGACATTTTAACCATATACAAATCGGACGATTTTGAGATAGAGAGCAAGGAAGACAACTCTCCTTTAACAAAAGCCGATAAAGCTGCTCACAAAATTATATCTTCTATTTTACAAGAAAGTAAAATACCTATTCTTTCAGAAGAAGGTAAAAGCATTCCTTACGAAACCCGAAAATATTGGAATAAGCTGTGGATCGTAGACCCTATAGATGGCACCAAAGAATTTATTAAACGCAATGGCGAATTTACTGTTAACATTGCGCTTATAGAAAACAACAAGCCTGTCATTGGCGTCATTCTTGCCCCTGCTTCAGGAGTGCTCTACTTTTCAGAAAAGAACATAGGTGCTTTTAAATCGTCAACTAACTTAAACTACTTTAATCCTGAAAATTTGTTAGCGGAGGCTCTACCTCTTCCATTAAATCATGAAAATAAGGTGTATACAGTTGTCGCAAGCCGCTCACATTTATCCAAAGAAACAGAAGCATATTTGGAAAATCTAAGAACAAAACACGGTGAAGTTAAGTTCATATCTATAGGTAGTTCTTTAAAGTTATGCATGGTGGCAGAAGGAAAGGCAAATTGTTATCCAAGATTTGCACCAACTATGGAGTGGGACACAGCAGCTGGGCAAGCCATTTGCGAAGCTGCAGGATTTCAAGTTATAGATTTCAAAGCCAAAAAATCTATGATATACAACCGAGAAGACCTTCTAAATAATTGGTTTACTGTCATGTAAAGACTTTTATCTCGCTTTTGAAAACCATCATTCTTAAAAGCTTGGGGATGGAACGTCTTTCCTAAAATCTAAATTTGATAATTTGATAAAATATATATATTTTAGCAACAACAAAGAGTAGTATATCTACTCTATTATGAGTAAAAAAACTACTCTTTATTGGTTTCTTCACACATGCTTAAAAAATGAAATGTGTGAGTAACAAGGGCGAAGCCGTCCTAAAACTCTAATCATTACTTAAAAGCCTTACTACAATCTTAAACGTTTTAATATCATCTAAAACAAGAATTAAGCTCTTGCTAAAGTTCTTTTTAAACTCTGCCAACAAAGCTTATCTAAGAGGTCTTGCTCAAGAGTTTGGGGAATCGACAAACGCCATCCGTCTAGAATTAAATAAATTGGAGGGCGCGGGAATGCTTTGTTCAGAGTACGATGGGAATAAAAAATATTTTTCAGCAAACAAGGCGCACCCACTATTTTCTGACATTCAAAACATTGTTCGGAAATACGTTGGTATCGATCAAATTGTAGATCAAATTGTAGATCAAATTGTAAAAGATCTTGGTGCTATAAAAAAAATATACCTGACTGGTGAGTGGGCTAAAGGTAAAGAGTCTGATGTGATTGATTTATGTTTTGTAGGGAGTGACTTAAATAAAATATATTTATTAGAACTCATTGAAAAAACAGAACAGTTAATCGGTAAAAAAATCAAATACCTAATCTATCAAGAACACGAAATTCTTGAAGAAGGATTGTTGATTTGGCATAAAGAGTAATTCGTTTAAGTAAACACAGTGAAAATTAATTTTATCATAATATGAAAATTGTTGTAATAGGAACAGGGTATGTAGGCTTGGTTACAGGAACCTGCTTTGCAGAAATGGGAAATGATGTGGTTTGTGTTGACATTGACCAACAAAAAATAGATAACCTAAAACAAGGCATCATTCCAATATACGAACCTGGACTGGAAAATCTGGTAACACGCAACTACAAAAAAGGAACACTGCATTTTACAAGCACACTAAAAGCTGCAATGAAAGATGCCGAAGTAGCCTTTATTGCGGTGGGAACCCCAATGGGAGAAGATGGGTCTGCGGATCTTAAATATGTTTTAAATGTGGCTTCTGAACTTGGGCAGGAGATGAACAACACTATGGTTGTCGTAGACAAATCTACGGTGCCTGTTGGAACGGCTGATAAAGTAAGGGCAACCATTCAAAAAGAGCTAGACCTTAGAGCTGAAAAAACAAGGTTTTATGTGGTCTCAAATCCTGAATTTCTAAAAGAAGGTGCCGCAGTACAAGATTTTATGAAACCAGATCGCGTAGTTATCGGCGCTGATAATGAAGTGGCACTCGATAAAATGCGGCAATTATACGCACCTTTTTTTAGAACACACGATCGTTTTATAGGTATGGATATCCGTTCTGCAGAAATGACTAAATATGCCGCCAATGCAATGTTGGCAACAAAAATTTCATTTATGAATGAAGTTGCAAACATTTGTGAACGCGTTGGCGCAGATGTTAATAAAGTACGTATTGGAATTGGTTCCGATCGTCGAATTGGTTATTCTTTTATTTATCCTGGCTGTGGTTATGGGGGCTCTTGTTTTCCTAAAGATGTAAATGCCCTAATAAAAACGGCTAATTCTATTGGGTATAATCCTGAACTCATTGCTGCAGTTGATGGCGTAAATCAAAGGCAAAAACAAGTCATTGTACAAAAAATTATTGCCCGCTTTGGTGAAGACCTGACCGGAAAAAAATTTGCGCTATGGGGGCTTTCCTTTAAACCCGAAACAGATGACATGCGCGATGCGGCCAGCCTCGTAGTTGTAAATGAGCTTGCAAGAATAGGTGCAAAAATTTCTGCCTACGACCCAAAGGCTATGACTGAAGCTAAAGAACACTACTTCAAGGAAAACCCTAACATTTCTTACGCAGAACAAAAATACGACGTTACAGAAAATGCTGATGCATTAATTTTATTAACCGAGTGGAAAGAATTTCGATCGCCTAACTTTGAAAAACTTAAAGCCCAACTTAACAATGCAATTATTTTTGATGGCAGAAATCAATACAACGCGTTTAATTTAAAAGACCTAGGATTTGAATATTTCCAAATTGGCGTTTAAAATGATTCTTATAGAAATATCAGATTAAGCCAATTGGCTTTGAACCTTAAAGATGGTGCATTTATTTCCGATTTCTGTATATTGCAAGAGTTAGCAATGAAATAAAATATTTTAAGGTGGCATTTAAAACCCATCAAAATGGCAAATAAAAAATTAACGATTAACGCTCTATCATTTATAATGAAAAACTTAAAAATCAAATTCCTTTCATTTCTCGTTTGCTTTTCATTGACCTTATGCGCTCAAACAGAAACTCAAATAGCAAATGAAATAAACAAGCTTGGCATCAGCTCTATGTCTGATGTAAATTCTGAATTAGCCAAAAGAGGGATGTCAGAAGCCGATGCCCGAAAAATGGCTAAAGTTTACGGCATAGATTATGACGAGTATATTGAGAAATATATAGCCGTTGAGAATGGGGCTGACGCAAATCTATTGTCTAAAAATGGGGCTGCTTATTTTGACAGCTTAACTGTGTCAAAACTAGATTATACCCTACCCCTTGAAGTGTCTAGTGACTCTTTATTAGATTTTGATACGACAAATACTTTACCCTATTTTGGATACGAAATTTTTAACAACAACCCCTTTGCAAACAAAGATTACCTTATTGGTAACATAGATGAAAATTACATTCTGGGTCCAGGAGATGAAATTCGAATTTACGTCTGGGGGGCACACGCTTATCAGGCTCAAGTTCGCATTGATCTTAATGGAAATATTGCCTTGCCTGAAAATGGGGTTTTCTTTGCTTCTGGCTACACCTTTTCAACCCTTAAGAAAAAACTCAAAAACTTCCTTGGGAAATCGTATTCTGGTTTAGTAGCTTCCCCTCAAACTGCATTTATTGATGTTTCTTTAACACAGTTAAGACCTGTTAGTATTACCGTTTTAGGTGAGGCCAACGCGCCTGGACCACATTTGGTAAACGGCTTTGCAACAGTATTAAATGCCCTTTACGCTGCTGGAGGCATAAAAACGTCGGGGTCTTTAAGAGAAATTAAAGTCTACAGAAACAACAAGCTTTTGAAAACGGTCGACGT
>TARA_B100001093_G_scaffold159706_1_pt1 | contig 10750 bp, 6 predicted proteins | sample TARA_B100001093 | Tara Oceans TARA_B100001093 (sample SAMEA2623116) | marine metagenome | biome: marine biome (ENVO:00000447); feature: surface water layer (ENVO:00002042); material: "saline water (ENVO:00002010), including plankton (ENVO:xxxxxxxx)" | depth 5 m
CTAATTCTTACGAATGCAGTAGGAAATGCTAAAACTCTTTTCCATACCTTAGTAGTATCTTCAATAGATAATAACCAGGTAGCAACGAGAGTAATGGTGCTTAGGGAGTTTAATTTTAAAGAAAGGTATTTAAGATTTCATACAGATTACAGGGCCGCAAAGATACAGCAATATAGGAACAATAATTCAGCAAGTGTATTGGGTTATGATCCAAGTCTAAAAATTCAAATTAAACTTCAGGGATCTATATCAGTTCACTATAACGACTACTTAACACAAGCTGCATGGGAAGGTTCCACATCAAGATCAAAAAAGTGTTATTCAGTTCAAGGAGGCTCAACACTAGAAATATCAGATCCAAAAGAATATGACTTGAAAGACGGCAACATTGAGGATGGTTATATGAATTTTGCAGTCCTTAAATTCTCTTTTAATAATCTTGAATTCCTTCATTTAAAAAGTTCAGGACATAGAAGAGCATTGCATTCTTGGAATGAATCTTTTACATCCACTTGGCTAGTTCCTTAAAACAGTAATTTTTTTGTCTAATTTTTATTATGGCGCCCTCTGCAGGAATCGAACCTGCAACTAATCCTTAGGAGGGATCTGTTATATCCATTTAACTAAGAAGGCAATGCAAAGCTTTTATACAATTTAATAAATTGTATTATGAACTAATACAGTTTTCTATTTACCTATATAATAGAAAAGATATGAATATTATATTGCCAGATGGAAGTGTTAAAGAGCTTAAGGCAGGATCAACAGGTCACGATTTAGCTATGGATATTGGTCCCGGTTTAGCCAAGGCTGCCATTGCAGTTACTGTAAATGGTGATCAAAAAGATTTATCTGATCCTATTAATGAAGATTCCGAAGTTTCTATTATTACTATTGATTCTTTAGAGGGTCTAGAAATCATGAGACATACTTTAACTGCTCAAGTTTTAGCTCGTGCAGTTAAAAATCTATACCCTGATACAAAGCTTGCTATTGGGCCAACAATAACAGATGGCTTTTATTATGACTTCGATTTTAAAAATCCTATCTCACCAGATGATTTACAAAAAATTGAAAAAGAAATGAAAAAGATCATTGATTCAAAATCATCTTTAACAAAAGTACTTTATTGCAAAGAAGATGCAATTGAAATTTTTAAAAAGAATAATGAACCATACAAAGAATCTATAATTCAAGAATCTGATCAAATAGATAATTTTCAACTTTATTTTCAAGAAAACAATGAATTTGTTGATTTATGTCGAGGGCCTCATTTGCCTAGCCTTAAACACATAGGATCTTTTAAATTAACAAAGTTAGCTGGAGCATATTGGAAAGGTGATTCGAAAAATAAAATGCTTACTAGAATTTATGGGACTGCTTGGAAGAATGATAAGGATCTTAATTCTTATCTTCACAAAATTGAGGAGGCTGAGAAAAGGGACCATAGAAAACTTGGAAAAGAAATGAAGTTATTTCATTTTCAAGAAGAAGCACCTGGAATGGTTTTTTGGCATCCAAATGGCTGGACAATATATAGATTACTTCAAGACTTCATCCGAAATAAACTCCAAGGATATGACTACCAAGAGATTAATACACCTCAAGTAGTTGATAGAAAGCTTTGGGAGGCCTCAGGCCATTGGGATAAATATAGAGAAAACATGTTCATTACTGAAATAGATGAGGAGCATGCTAATGAGAAGAGAACTAATGCATTAAAACCAATGAATTGTCCTTGCCATGTCCAAGTCTATAATCAAGGATTAAAGTCTTATAGAGATTTGCCATTAAGATATGCAGAATTTGGATCGTGTCATAGGTATGAAGCCTCAGGCACTATGCATGGCTTAATGAGAGTTAGAGGATTTACTCAAGATGACGGTCATATTTTTTGTACAGAAGATCAAATAGAATCTGAAACAAAGCTATTCATTAAGTTACTTTCTGATATTTATAAAGATCTTGGCTTTGATAAATTTGATATTAAACTATCCACTCGACCCGAGACCAGAGTAGGTTCTGATGAGACTTGGGATAGAGCGGAGAATGCGCTAGAGTCTGCTATTAAAAAACTTAATTTACCCTATGAAATTCAAGAGGGTGATGGAGCATTTTATGGGCCAAAATTAGATTTTGTATTAACAGATGCTATTGGAAGAGAATGGCAATGTGGCACTTTTCAGGCTGATTTTAATTTACCAGACAGACTAGATGCAGAGTTTGTAGGTGAGGATGGCCAGAAACATATACCAGTAATGATTCATCGAGCTGTTCTTGGTTCTTTTGAAAGGTTTATTGGAGTGTTGATAGAAAACTATTCAGGCAAACTACCTTTCTGGTTAGCGCCTATACAGGTCGCAGTTGCAACAATAATATCTGATGTTGATGATTATGCAAAAGAAATAATTAATGCCCTAGAAAAGTCTTCAATAAGGTGTTATTCAGATCTTAGGAATGAAAAAATAAGTTATAAAGTTAGAGAGCATAGTGCTGCCAAAATTCCTGTGATTATAGCTATTGGTGCAAGAGAAAAAGAATCTAAAACAGTTTCAATTAGAAGAATTGGAAGCGATAAGACTGAAAGTATGACTTTTAATGAAGCACTTAAAGTTTTATCTAATGAAAATTCTAATCCTCATCAAAGTGGTAATTAGTATTATAAAAAAAATTTTTATTCTCCCTATAAAGCTATATAGATATTTTATATCTCCACTATTTCCACCTTCATGTAGATTTACCCCAACCTGCTCTCAATATGCTATTGAATCAATTGAGGAATTTGGAGTAATTAGAGGAGGCATCCTTGCTATTAAAAGAATTTCAAAATGCCATCCTTGGTATACCGAAAAATAATTCAAAATCCAAATATTTTAAGAATTAAATAAATATAGTTTTTTAATAAACATATTATTTATATCTAATATATATGTATATATATGATAAATAATGATATAGTTTTTAATACAATTATTTTAATAATACCAATTAGGGGGTTTATTATGGACAAATTGTCTAAACTTACTTTACTATCAATAAGTTTTCTTTTCTTATTTTCATTAAATATTAAATCACAAGAGGTAGAAGAAGTTGTTGTAACAGCATCTAAAAAAGCTGAATCTATTCAAGATTTAGCACTATCAGTTGAAGCTTTTACAGCAGAAAATATAACTGAAAACATGATTGAAGACTTCAGCGATCTAGCAGAAGCAGTTCCAGGCTTAATAATGGACAAGGGTATTGGGTCAGGCGCCAGCTACTCTATTAGAGGCACTGGATCTTACGGTGTTGGCGCTGCTGTTATTGGGTCTGTTGTAACCGCTTCAAATGGACATAATTATAATTCATCATCCATAGCTGACATTGGTTTTTTTGATGTAGAGCGAATAGAGGTTTTAAAAGGTCCTCAAGGGACTAAATTTGGTCGAAATGCAGTTGCTGGACTTATTAATATGATTACAGCAAGACCAACAGGAGAGTTTGGAGGTGCATATAGTATAGAATTAGGAAATCTTGCAACTACCCAATTTAATGGACATATTAACATTCCAATATCAGATACAATGAGATCTAGGTTTGCTGTAGTTACTAAAAAAAGAGATGGAACAACCTATAACATCAATACTAATAATTATTTTAATGATATTAATGCATGGGGTGCAAGAATATCATTTGATTGGGATCTTGCAGATAAAACTATTCTAAAATTAACCACAGAACATTTTGAAGGAGATGATAATAGAAATAATATTGGTACGGCAGTATGTCAATCCGATCCATTTTTTGGTTGTAATCCATTAGCAGTTGGGCAACCTAATCAAACTCCAGATTCACGAGGAACTACAGCAGCTTTATTTAACCTAATTGGCGCACTAGACTTTACTGCTGATAGAAATTCTTACGCTGGGGCAATCACGCCAAATACTTTTAGAGAAGCAAATTTAAGCAGAGATCCTGTTCACCAACAAACTTCACAATCAACTAGTTTAGAACTTAATCACGAGCTTTCTGATGAGCTATTACTTAATGTTCAATTAACTTATAACCACAGAGATTACTTTCACTCTGGTGATAACGACTATTCAGTATCAAATGGATCATTCCCAGGTCTTGCTGCCCTTCCAGGGTTTCCAATGACATGGACTGGCTGTTTCGGAGGCTATAACGGTACTGGTTTTTGTGAATATATAGATTCTGATAGAACATATGAATTTGCTGTAGTTGAAACATACTCAACTCAATTCGAAGTTTCATTAGTATCTGATTTTGATGGGCCTTTAAATTATACTGTAGGAGCTTATACTTTTGATTCAAAAAATCATAACGTTTATCAAGTTCAAACAGCTTCATGGAATATGATTAGTCAGGCAGCTCAACATCCATACAATGATGCATTATTTGGCGGGCTATTAACTGGATACGGTGGTACTGATTTCTTTACTGCTCTAGTATTAGGTGCTCCTGCTACATTAGACCCGGCTGGATTAATGGCATTGTTGATGTCACAACCAAAATATGAAGTTCCAACTGAAATTTCTGGTTTCATAAATGATGATCATGTCCATACAGAATCAACAGCTTTTTTTGGTGAATTGTATTATGAATTATCAGATGTTACTAAGTTAACATTAGGGTTGAGATATAATGATGATACTGTGACGGATAATTTGATGTCTTGTTTAACTATGTTGGGCTGTGACGTTTATCCGTTATCACAAAGATTAACCGGTGAGTATGGCTTTTTTCCAACAACAGTTGTTGAATCAGATGATGCATTGGCATATAAATTAGCTCTTCAACATGATCTTTCAAATGATGTTATGGTTTATGGAAGTTATACAACAGCAATAAAAGCTGGCGGCAATAATCCTAATGAAACAGGGACACCAGACCCATACGACCCTGAGGAAACAGGTGTACTTGAGCTTGGTATAAAAAGCATTCTAATGGATGGAGCTCTACTAATGAATGCAGCATATTTTGATAATAAAACTGATGGAATGTTAATTTCATCAATTGTAAATGCTGGTTCTAGAAATAATAATGTTGATGCAGAAATTAAAGGTTTTGAAGGTAATTTAGTATACTTTTTAAGTGAGACCACTAGACTTGATGCAACATGGCTATTCGTTGATTCCGAAATTAAAAATTTTTCACTTATAGATCCACTAAATATTAATAATCATACAGCTGTATTAGCTGGACCAGTCAATGTCGATGCTCAAGGATTATTAAGATATGTTGTTACAGACAAAGGATTATTATTTAAATCAGCTGGCTATATGTGTACTGAAGCATTTAACCCACTTGGTGGAGTGTCTTGTGAAAGTGTTGGCGGTTTAGGTACTCCTGTAGATGTTTCAGGTAATCAACTTCCACAGTCCCCTGAGACATCCTTCAGCTTGGCTTTAAATCAAGACTTTAACTCCTCTAATGGCATCACAACAGCAAGACTTACATATAGATATCAATCCCAAAGAGAAGGTAATGTATTTAACTATGACAGGGCTAGGATGCCTGAACACAAATTTATTGATCTGAGTATTACCTATAAACCTAATGATAAAAATTGGTATTTTTCTTTGTATGGAAAGAATTTATCAGACGAGGTTACTGTTGGGACTTGGGCAGCTTCTAGTGCCATTCAAGGTGGGGCACAATTTGCAACATACACTGATCCTAGGACATATGGTATCGTTTTTGGAACTAACTTTTAACCAATGATAATGATATAGAATTGAATTTAATTATTTAGTATATATTTTTATATATAAAATCTATATGCAATTTATACCCATATTAATTATAATTAGCCTAATCTACACATATTAATAGACTTTATTTTAAAGGGGATTCTAAATGTCAAAAATTAATTTATTATTAAAACAGGGAATGCTATTCACATTAGCATTTTTTTCATTCACTGCGACTTCGCAAGAAATTGAAGAAGTTGTTGTAACTGCTACAAAAAAAGCAGAATCTACTCAAGATCTAGCATTATCTATCGAAGCATTGACTGCAGAGTCGCTTGATGTAAATCAGGTTTATGACGTTTCTGATTTAGCTGAAGTTACTCCTGGCCTAGAAACATCAAAGGTGATTGGTTCTGGTTCTGGATGGACTATTAGAGGCATGGGCTCATTTGGAATTGGTGCTGGTGTGATAGCATCAGTTGTAACTGCTGTAAATGGTCATAGCGTAAATGATAGTGTTGTTGCTGACACTGGATTCTTTGATTTAGAAAGAGTTGAAGTTCTTAAAGGACCACAAGGTACTTTATATGGAAGAAATGCAGCAAATGGAGTAATAAATCTTGTTACTGCAAGACCAACAAATGAGTTTGGTGGTGACTACAGCGTTGAAATTGGTAATTATGGCCAAATCAAAACAACAGCTGTTGTAAATATGCCTTTTTCAGATTCCTTAAGAACAAGACTAGCTGTATTATCAAATAAAAGAGATGGCATGGTAACAAACACTGTAACCGGAACAGAATTTGATGATAGAAATGATATGGCAGTTAGATTATCTGTCGATTACGATTTATCTGATAGAACTCAAATTCAGTTTACATATTCAGACCAAGAAAGTGACGATACTAGATTCCAAGAAGAAGTTTCATTTTGTTCCCAGCATCGTTTTTATGGTTGTGATCCATATGAAAGAGGTGGTATGAATGTGGCATCTGATTTAAGAGGTGGATTTGCAGGTGCTTTAGGCATGATTACACATTTATATCCAGACGCGGTACAAAATGGATTTGCGGGACAAACTGGTTCTGATGACTTTACACAAATTGCTTTAAATAGAGAGCCAACTCATTACCAAAAGCAAACTGTTGCAAATTTACAAATCAATCATGATCTAACAGACAATTTACTTTTAACTGCTAAAGTTTCATACGAAACAAGGGACTTTCATCAAAGTGGTGATCAAGACCAAAGTTATGCAACAGAACCATTTTTAGGTGCTGGCGCAGGGCTAAACTTGCCACCTATTTCAGGCTACTTATGTTTCGGTAGTGAAGATCAGTCTTTCTGTGAGACTGTTGATTCAGAAAGATTATATGACTTCTCTGATGTCAATATGCATGGTACACAAATGGAAGTTAACGTAATTTCTGACTTTGACGGCGACTTTAATTACACTGCTGGCATATATCAGATAGAAAATAGAAATGATAATGTATACTCAGTTCAATCTGCAGGCACTCAGTTTGGAGCAAGTTTTGCCAATCATACATATAGTGGAGTTATTCAAGGTTTAACTGGCCTTGATTGGTCAGGAAAGGCAGGATTAGCTTTCTATCAAACTGTTTTGCTTGGTTGGCTTCCGCAAGTTCCAAACGCTTTATCATGCTTAGCTGGAGGTCCTTGTGATCCTGCAGCCCTGCAAACATATCTAGCAGTTTCTGATTCTATCAGTGCTTTACCAGAATACGTTGTTCCTTGGAATCTTGCTGGTATCATAAATGATCAAAATGTCGATGACATTTCTAGAGCCGTCTATGGTGAGATGTATTTTGATCTTTCAGATGATACAAAATTGACTTTAGGAGCTAGATATCAGGAAGATGAAGTTGTTGCAACAACATACAATGAAACTGGTGCTCCAGGTTGGCAAGCAAATGCTGGTTGGTTAGTAGAAAATAGAGACACACTTCCGTTTGTTTCAACTGAAAAAAAAGAAGATGATCAGTTCTCATACAAATTAGCACTTCAACATAACCTGAGTGATGATGTTATGGTTTATGGTAGTTATACCACTGCTGTAAAAGCTGGTGGTGTTAACGCTGGAGCTAACCCAACTTCGTATGATCCTGAGGAATCAGGTGTTTTAGATTTTGGTTTGAAAAGCATTCTTATGGATGGAACTATGCTTCTTAATATGAACATTTTTAATGCTAAAAATGACGGCTTTCTTGTTGCTGCTGTTGTAGACACTGGCACAGAAAATAAAAACATTGATGCAGAATTTACCGGTTTTGAAGGTAATATGATGGTATTTTTATCAGAGACTACTAAATTAGAAATGAACTGGTTATTTCTTGATCATGAGGTTGTGTCCGATACTATGCTAATAGATTACAATAATCCAACTGGTGCACCTATATCTGAAGCAGCTACTGGAAATATTCCAGGACTAGCTGGGTTAATAACATCTGGTACAGACGCTAATGGTGTTACTTGGTTCAAGTCTGCGGGTTATAACTGTTCCAATCCTCAACTTTACACCGCTATTGTGGCTGATCCTTCTACTTGTTTGGGTGGTGTAGGTATACCACAGAGCATTCTAGGCAATAACCTTCCTGGTTCTGCTGATAAATCATATGGAATATCTCTTACTCAAGATTTCATTGCTTCTAGTGGTGTTACATCGGCTAGACTTTCATACAGATATACTGGAGAGGCTGATTTAAGTATATTTAATATGGAAAGACTAAAATTAGGTGCTCGTGATTCAATGGATCTTTTGGTTAGGTATGCACCAAACAGCGACGATTGGTATGCTGGCTTGTATATTAAGAATATTAGAGATGAACAGCACATCAACGCACTTCGTGAAAACAGTAACGTCGGTGGTGGTTCATTGCTTGGATCATTCACAGACCCAAGAACATGGGGTGTTGAATTTGGCGCGAAATTCTAAGATATTAGATAAGTATAAAAAGCTCAGTTTACTGGGCTTTTTTTTTACTTCGTACATAATTAATGCAAGCTCTTCCATATAAATCTAAACTAAAAATTGTTTCAAAAAAGATGTGTGATCACAACGGTCATATGAATGTTAATTACTATTATCAACTCTTCGATAGTGTTTACACGGCCATGTATTATAAAGACCTTGGATTTGATGATGCTTATTTAGCAAGTGGCTTTTCTACATTTACACTTGAAGATAGTATTAGGTACTTAAAAGAATTTAAATTGAATGATAGAGTATATCCATCTTTTTATCTTGCAAACGTTAATAAGAAACTGCTCCATTTTGTTGGTATTTTACAAAATGAAAATGGAAAACTATCAGCAATTTTTGAAACGGTATTAGCCCACATGGATCTAAATGCTAGAAAAGTCACAGTATTTAGTGATCAAAAGTTAGATCAATTGCTTGAATACAGATCCTTAAACAAATTAACAGAAGATATACCCTTCGAACTTAAACTTAAAATTAGAGACCTTTAGGTGTATAAAAATTTATTAAGCTTGATTTTAATCTCCTCTATATCCTTTATTGGGCATTCTGAGAATATTACTGTTATGTCTTTAAATGCTCAAAACTTATTCGATACAATTGATGATCAGGGAAAAGATGATAAGGCATACCTGCCAATTGAGATGAAGCAGTCGCAAAAGCACATAAATTCATGTAATTCTATTACAGTTAAAAGATGGAGAGCGGAATGCCTCTTTCAAGATTGGAATGAAAAAACAAAGAACGCAAAGTTACAAAATCTTTTAAAAGTAATTATCTCTTATAGCAAAAATGGAGCTGATGTTATTGGTCTTCAAGAAATTGAAAATATTAATATCTTAGAGCAACTTTTCAACCTTTTAGAGCCTTATGGCTATAAAGACTTTCATTTACTTGAAAGCACTGATAAGAGAGGCGTTGATACAGCTTTTATAAGCAAATATAAGATTTCTAATCCAAAACTTCACTATGTAAATTTCTCTCCTAACTTTAAAACTCTAGATACTAGACCAATCTTTGAAGTTGATATAACTATTAATGAAAAAATATTAAAGTTTTATAACGTTCATTTTCCCTCAAACTTTCATCCAGTTCAAATGAGAATTGAATCATTTCAAAAATTAAAAGAATTAGTGTCAAGTCACAATATGCCATCAGTGGCCTTAGGTGATTTTAATCTTACTAACAAAGATGACAAAAAGTTTGATATATATTTAAATCAAGAAGATTATTGGTATGTCGCTCATAGAGAAGGTTGTACTTCATGTGTTGGAACCTATTATTATGGTAAAGGCAATTCTTGGGATTACTTAGATACTATTTTAGTTTCAAGAAATAGAGATATAGTCTTTATAGAAGACTCCATAGAAGTATTTAAAATAAAATTTAATACATACCTGGATACAGGAAAACCTTATTGGTTCGATCCAAAATCACATAAGGGAGTATCAGACCATTTCCCGTTTGTTGCAGAACTAACTTTATATTAAGTTAGTTATTTCCTCCATCCACCTCTATCAAATATTCTAAGGTATGTAAGCTGATCATGTTCGGAAAGGTTAGAAACCTTACAATAATCACCTGATTGAACTAAAACTATATCTCCTGCTGTTAAGTCATAAGAATCCTTATGCTCAACACCATAAGACGGATCAGAGCCATGTCCTTCATCTGAATTCATGTACTCTACAACTTCCATAGAGCCTCTACCATTAGTTACTACATATACTACGTCAGAATCTATTAGCTTATGACCCTGAGTAGATTTGCCTGGCTGAATAACTGTTTTACTTGCTATAACTCTTTCAAGCAGGTCGTTAGTCCATACTGCATAGTCTTCATTAACATTACTTGGTGATCCACCAACTCTGAAGTTATTATATTTTTTTGCCATACTTAATTATTTATATTTATATGATTGTAATTATAGTTATTTAAACTAAACATTCCAGTAAATACTCAATCAGCCTGTTGTTATTGAGCGAGATAAAATATAATAGTAGTGCGCATTTTGATATCAGCTTGCCGGCGCTTAAAAATTGGCTAAAGAGAACTT
>TARA_B100001093_G_scaffold180611_2_pt1 | contig 10749 bp, 7 predicted proteins | sample TARA_B100001093 | Tara Oceans TARA_B100001093 (sample SAMEA2623116) | marine metagenome | biome: marine biome (ENVO:00000447); feature: surface water layer (ENVO:00002042); material: "saline water (ENVO:00002010), including plankton (ENVO:xxxxxxxx)" | depth 5 m
CTGATAACAACTGCCAATTTTTAAATATGTAAAGGCATTGGGGCCCTCCAAAACCATTGCTATATTATAGTGTTCAATGGCTTCATCAAAGCGACTGAGCTGTTCTAAAACTTTGGCTTTTTCTAAATAGGCTCCAATGAATGTATCGTCTGAAATAATTGCAAAATCAAAGGCAGTCAATGCTTTTTCTATTGACTTGGTTTGTAGGTATTGTTTACCGAGTTGGTGCCATGCCACTTCGCAGTAAGGATTTTGATCAATATACCATACAAGATAATCAATAGCATCCTGAGCTTGGTCCAAGAATTCAAAGCAATAAATAATATTGTACAAAGATGAGTAGTCTTCGATATTTAATTCAATACATTTCATAAAATGCAGCTTGGCATCTGTATAATTATCTAAAAAGAGGTACTCCATTCCAATTAAAGATTGAATTTCAGAGGAATCTTTAGAAAATTCGAGCGCCTTTTTGAAAACTTCAATAGCTTTATCGTGTTGGTCTCTTTTGGAGTGTATGTTTGCTTTTTGAATGTAAATTTCTTCGTTGTTAGGTTCCAATTCAAAAAGGGAATTTAGTAATTTGTCGGCTTCTGAAAGTTTATTTTCAAAGATTAATATTTCAACGCGAAAAAGTTTTAAGTTAACAGATGAGGGGTGTTGATCGAGTCCAAGTTTTATGGCTTTTTTAGCCAGTGCGATTTTTCCAATTTCAAGGTAGTGGTGGATGATATTTTCAAATTCGTTAGAATCAAAGAAAAAAACATTATTGGTCTTTAACATGGACTCAAACTTGGTAAGGGAAAAACTTTGATTTTCTTCAGAGGGACTGAAATCCATTAGATAACATTTGTTAGGTTAAAAGTAAAGGTATTAGGTTTTGGTTTTATTGGGTCAAATGAATCTTTTCAACAAAATAGTTAACAGTCTTTATAAATATCGTCAAGTATTTCAAGAATGGTATCACAACCTTTTTCCAATGCCTGCATTGAAATGGTGAGTGGAGGAGTGATGCGAATCGCCTTGGGTTCGTAAAGTAACCAGAATAAAATCAACCCTTTTTCTATGGCCGTTGTGACAACCCTATTGGTCGTTTGTGCTGAATTTGTTATGGCACAGAGCATTAACCCTTTTCCTCGAATTTCAGATATTAGAGGATGCTTTAATTTTCTTCTTATATAAGATTCTTTCTTCAGAGCTTCTTGCATCAATTTTGAATTCAAAATTTCCTTTAAAGTCGCAAGGGCCGCAGCGGCAATTACAGGATGACCGCCGAAGGTAGTTATGTGTCCTAACTTTGGTTGATCTGATAGGCAGTCCATCATTGATTGAGAGGCAGAGAAAGCCCCTATGGGCATTCCACCACCCAAGCCTTTACCAACGACGATAACATCCGGAGTACAATTGTAGTTTTCAAAACCAAAAAGTGTTCCAGTTCTTCCAAAACCAGGCTGAATTTCATCTAATATTAACAAAGCTCCAACATCATTACAACGTTTTTGTACTTTGTTCAGGTAATTATTTTTGGGTTGAATAAATCCTGCTCCGCCTTGTATGGTCTCTAAAACCACTGCTGCTGTTTTGGAGGTGATTTTTGACAAATCCTTTTCATCGTTGAACTTTAAAAACCGGACATTGGGGATTAGGGGTCTAAAAGGCTGTTTGCGTTCTTCAAATCCCATGATGCTCAAGGCTCCCATGGTATTGCCGTGATAAGCCTTGTCTGCGGCCAGTATTTCAGATCGGCCTGTAAAGCGTCGCGCTAGCTTAAGTGCCCCGTCAATGGCTTCAGTTCCAGAATTTGTCAAGTAAGTTTTATCAATCTTCTCAGGATAGTGTTTTGCCAATAATTCAGTCAGTTCCAGTGCGGGTTTTTGAATGTATTCTCCGTATACCATCACATGCATATACTTGTCTAATTGATCTTGAATTGCTTTGATAACTTTGGGGTGCCGATGCCCCAGACTACAAGCCGAAACCCCAGCTACAAAATCCAAGTAGGCTTTTTTATTACTGTCGAAAATATAAGATCCTTCAGCATGTGAAATCTCCATCGCTAGCGGATGTGGCGTTGTTTGAGCTTGGTATTTAAAAAAGGCCTCTTTACTCAAGAATTTTTGTTTTAACTAGTATCGAATTTTTAACTTTCATTATTTCAATCTTTTTTATTGCGGAGTTCCGGAATGTTTCTCGCAGCTTTATTTTCCAATTCGAATTTAGAGGAACTGTCATTTGTGGATTTTTTAGAGGCTGCTTTGACTCTTCGCATCAATGACGCATCAAAAAATGATGCTTCAGTTGATTGGGCATCGAGGCCTTTAATAATTGGAAGCTCTAGTTCTGGGTCGTCCTTAAATAAATCTTCAACACTCCTGGGTCTTTCTTCCTCACGCCATTCAAATCCTTTGAGAAGGCGTTCGTTTTCAGGAAAATCAGAATCTGGATATGTTTTTCCTCCAATTTGATTTATTTTTCGCAACTCATCAATTTTATTTTCAGAAACCCAAATTCGGATCGCCGCAGATTTAGATTTGTCAATGCCTACCAATTCATTATCACTATCCCTCAAGTAATAGATACTTTCGGAGTTTTTAATAACATCAATTATGTGGAGTTCATTTGATTCAAACAGTCCGTTGAGTCGCTTTCCCTTGATTTGATTGAATCCACTGCCAAGACTGTCTTTACTTATTACAAATGCATTTTGAAATACTTTAAGAGAATCTAGTGTTTCTGTTTTTGAATTGGAAATCAAATGAATAGAATCCCCAGTAATTTGATTTTCGTGATGCCAAAGAACGGGGTAGCGTCTTTTTGTAAAGGGATCTTCATCGTTGTTGTTGTAAAAATTGATGAGTTGGGTCAACCCTGTTTTTTGGTTTATATGAATTGAATCAGCTTTTCCACTCAAATCTGACTTATACATCTTTGCATTGTAGAAACCGCGAATGATACGCGCTTCAGGGGGGCCAGTGATCATTAAGGTATCGCTGTGTATATAGATTGAATCGTTTTCTCGTTTTGTTATCGCAAGGGCTCTTTTGGTGATAAAAACAGAGTCTTTAGCCTTAAAAACTTCGGCGTAATGCCCCTTGATGGTGCTGTTGTTAAGCGTATCGGTAACTTTTATATTATTGGTTGCTGAAGCAAAATTTCTATTGCGATCAAAATATATACTGTCTCCTTCAACCGTACGCTCATCATAATCGATTTTAGAATTTTTAATAAAATATCCGGTATCCTTGTTGGTGTTGTAAAAGCCGCGTTCACAGTAAATGAGACTGCTTTCGCTGTTAATGGTTGTAGGTCCATATAAAAAAGCATGGGCTGAGGTTGTATAAAAATCAAGTCGATCGGTGTCGATAACGTATTCGGGATTGACTAGTTTTACATTGTTATTGAATTGGTATTTTTTTGAATTTACATAGTAGTGCCCTCTTGTGCTTGTAATGGTTCCGGAGCTATCGCTTACAACCTTCCCCCTTTGATTGTAGAAGGCTTGTTGTTTGATTCGATCAAAGTATAAAACATCTGTATAAAGTTTTGAATTTGCATCGACCAAGACAACATCTCCACTTGCGTAAGCCAATTGTGTTTTACCACTGTATTCAACATATTTAGAGGTCATATCTAGGCTGTCACCTTGCTTTATTCGCACCTCGCCATAGGCTTCAATAAAGTCTTGTTTTCCATAGTAAACAGCTTCGTTACACCACATGTCAATGCCTTTGTGCTTGATATAAACTTGGTTGGATTTATCTCGTGTGAGTATGGTCGCGTCTGGCTTTGATTCTTCAAAGCTCATAAAAGGCGCGTATTCAATTTCAATTTCTTGGCGTTCTTGTCCTAGTGACAACAATGGCAACAGTAAAAAAATAATTTTTTTTAAGAAATTAAACCGCAAAGTATTTCAATTAGAATTCCTACAAAAATAAGGAATATTCAAAACCTAGGAGGATTGTGGCGCTTTTATCTAAAGATTGTTTGTTTTCGATCGGGTCCAACGGATACAATTTTAATTGGAATTTGCAATTCTTTCTCTAGAAAAGAAATATAGGTCATCAGTGTTTCGGGAAGTGTTGATGCGTTCTCCATTTTAGTGAGATCCTCTGACCACCCCATAAATTCTGTATAAACAGGCTTTAGGTTCTCAGCTTCAATATTGTAGGGCAGATGATTGATTTCTTTACCCTTATAGATATATGAAGTACAAATTTTTAATGTTTTAAAACCGGATAAAACATCAGCTTTCATCATCATAAGCTGAGTAACTCCATTGACTTGACATGCATAACGCAAAGCGACTAGATCCAACCATCCACAGCGTCTGGGACGTCCTGTAGTCGCCCCAAACTCATGTCCAACTCTTGCCATTGTTTCGCCGTTAACGTCGAAGAGTTCGGTGGGGAAGGGGCCTGATCCTACACGAGTGGTGTAGGCTTTAAAAATACCAAAAACTTCCTTTATGGTATTGGGAGCAACCCCAAGTCCTGTACAGGCGCCAGCAGCAGTGGTATTTGAAGATGTAACGAAAGGGTAAGTCCCAAAATCGATATCTAATAGAGAGCCTTGAGCGCCTTCAGCGAGTACACTTTTTTGAGCTTTTTGTGCACTGTGTAAATATTCTTCAGAATCTATAAACCTCAAAGAAGTCAAAGTTTTTACAGCTTCAAAGAATTTTGCTTCAAGCGCTTCTAAATTGTATTGCAAATCAACGTTGTAGAAGTCAATCATGGCTTGGTGCTTGTTTGCCAACTTGCGATATTTGTCTTTCCAATTCTCAAGTTCTAAATCTCCTACGCGAATGCCATTACGACCTGTTTTGTCCATGTAGGTTGGACCAATTCCCTTAAGAGTGGATCCAATTTTAGCTTTCCCTTTTGAAGCCTCAGACGCCGCATCCAACAAACGGTGTGTCGGTAAGATTAAATGTGCTTTCCTTGAAATTAATAAGGTTTTTTTATAATCAATTCCATGCGTACTTAATTTATCCAATTCATCTTTAAACACAACGGGGTCTATGACAACACCATTTCCTACAAGATTGGTTGCATTTTTATGAAAAATTCCAGAAGGGATGGTGTGTAAAACGTGTTTCATCCCGTTAAATACGAGCGTGTGGCCTGCATTTGGTCCGCCTTGAAATCGTGCGATGATATTGTATTTTGAAGTCAGTACATCAACGATTTTACCTTTTCCTTCATCGCCCCATTGGAGTCCCAGTAGTAAATCTACAGCCATTTGTAATTGGATTAATTTTTAGTGTTTTTTTTGGTCCCATAAAAATAGAGTGAGTGGTTATCGATTTCAATATCAAAAACTTCCTCAATGGTTTGTTTTATGGATTGAATGCGGGGGTCACAAAATTCAATCACCTCACCAGTGTCGGTTAATATCACGTGATCGTGTTGTTTGTCAAAATAGGACTTTTCGTACTGGGCTTGATTTAAGCCAAATTGATGTTTCCTCACAAGGCCACATTCTAGCAATAGTTCAATGGTATTGTACAGAGTTGCTCTAGAGACTCTATACTTTTTGTTTTTCATCTTGATATACAACGATTCTATATCAAAATGATCCTCACTGTCGTAGATTTCTTGAAGGATGGCATAGCGCTCTGGTGTTTTTCGCTGGTTGTTATCCACGAGGTATTTCGTAAAAACATTTTTTACAATTTCTTGATTTTTGTGTTTGGCTTTTGTGCTCATTTTCAAATGTCTAATTTAACTATTTTTTAGACTCTAGAGACTTTTTCAATCCCATTTATTTTTTTTATTCGGTCCATTAATTTAGTCACAAAGTTATTGTTTTTAACCTCCACGGCGATTTCACCATTAAAGGTGCCACTGTCGCTGTCAAATGAGATACTTTTAATATTGACATCCATATTTCCAGAAATGAGTTTTGTGATGTCACTGACCATTCCTTTTTGGTCAATCCCTGTGAGTTTAATGACCGCTCTAAAGACTTGCTGTGAGGAATCAATCCATTTGGCGTCTATGATTCTGTAGGCGTAATTAGATTGCAGACTCAAAGCATTTGGACAGGTTTTCTTATGTACTTTGATCCCGTCTTTTATACTTAAAAATCCAAAGACGTTATCTCCGGGGATGGGATTGCAACACACAGATAATTTGTAATTCAGTTTCTCCTGTTCTTTTCCAAAGACAAGCATATCGTATTTGGAAGTGATTTCATCGCTATTGATGGTTTCGGGGTCTGTATTTTTTTTACGACTGATTTTATTTTTTATAAAACTGACCAAGACGTTGCTGCGAGATGCAGCGTATTTTTTTAACATACCATTGTCAATACTCCCAATCCCGATTCTGTAAAATAAATCTAGACTTGTTCGAAGTTTAAAATAATTTACGAGTTCATTGACAGCACGCTCATCAAGGTTAATTTTCATTTGTTTTAACTTGCGGCGAAGGATTTCTTTTCCATCCTCAGCGATGGTTTTTTTCTCCTCTTTTAAAGACGATTTGATTTTGCTTCTGGCGCGGCCAGTTGTTGCATAGTCCAACCAATTTGCAGTGGGTTTGGCATTTTCAGAGGTGATGATACTGACTTGATCTCCGCTGTGTAGTTTATAATTTAGGGGAACGAGTTTACCATTGACTTTAGCCCCTCTAGTTTTTAGGCCAACTTCAGTGTGAATGCTAAAGGCAAAATCTAGTGGTGTCGCCTCTTTGGGAAGTGATTTTAAGTCCCCATTGGGTGTAAAAACAAATATTTCTTTGGCATATAGGTTCAGCTTAAACTCTTCTACAAAATCAACTGCACTGGCCGCAGGATTGTCCATGACATCTTGCAATTTTCCAATCCAGCTTTCTAAAGTTTCGTCTTTTTCTGTACTCCCTTGTTTGTATTTATAGTGAGCTGCATAGCCCTTTTCTGCAATTTCATTCATTCGTTCGCTCCTAATTTGAACTTCAACCCAACGGCCTTCAGGTCCCATCACAGTAATGTGTAGGGCCTCGTATCCTGTTGATTTTGGAGCAGATATCCAATCGCGCAATCGGGTTGGATTGGGTCTGAAAAAATCTGTGACGATAGAATATATTTTCCATGCCAAAAACTTCTCATTTTTTAGACTCGATTTATAAATAATTCGAACCGCAAATTTATCGTAAACCTCGTCAAATGAGACTCCTTGACGCTGCATTTTCCTATGAATTGAAAAAATTGATTTTGGACGGCCTTTAATTAAATATTTAATTTTTTGTTTGATAAGCGCTTCCTCTAAAACTCCACTAATTTTACCAATGTATTGATCTTGATCTTCTTTGCTTTCTTTCATCTTGAGCAAAATGGAATTGTGGACCTCGGGTTCAGTGTATTTAAGGGCTAAATCTTCCAATTCTGATTTGATGTTGTAGAGTCCTATTTTATGTGCAAGTGGCGCGTATATATAAAGTGTTTCAGAAGCGATTTTTAATTGTTTATCTTCAGCGAGTGAATGAATAGTTTGCATGTTGTGAAGGCGATCGGCAATTTTAATAATGATCACTCGCACATCATCATTGAGTGTCAACAACATCTTTCTGAAGTTTTCCGCTTGAAGCGAAATATCCTTATCCTTTTTAAGGCTTGATATCTTTGTCAAACCATTGACAATACGGGATACGGTTGCCCCAAAGAGTTGTTCGATATCCTGAATGCTATAGTCTGGTGAATCTTCAACCACATCATGCAGCAGTGCAGAAGCAATAGACGTGGCATCAAGTCCAATTTTAGAGGCTACAATCTTGGCCACTGAAATGGGATGAAAAATATAGGCTTCTCCTGATTTTCGGCGTTGATTTTTATGACCATCCATGGCCACATCAAAGGCTTTGCGGATTAATTTTTTATCTGTAGCAGTTAAACGCCTGTAGCTGACGCTGAGCAATTCTTTATATTCCTTTGCGATACTGGTATTTTCTTTTTTGATATCTTCAGCCGTCATACCCTAAAACTAAAACAAACATTTGTAACAAACAACCGCGTCTGTAAATTTTTAAAAAAAATGTTTAAGACTGTTTTTTTAGGATGTAAATTTTCTTTGACGTTTGGCTTCAAAAAGCAGAATTCCAGCAGCGACAGAGACATTCATTGAATCCAATTGACCCAACATTGGGATTTTAATATTTTGAGAGGCTGCAGTCTGCCAGGACTTTGACAGACCTGTACTTTCGGTTCCAAGAACAACGGCAGAAGGCCCACAAAAATCGACGGTATCATATACAACAGATTTTTGTAAAACGGCACTGTATATTGAGATTTTATGAACTTGTAAAAAGTGAATTGCTTCGTTGGTAGATGCCAGAGCCACAGGGACTGTAAAAAGGCCCCCAACACTCGAGCGAATAACATTGGGATTGTAAAGGTCAGTCCTGGGGTTTGCAATGATCACTGCATCCACTTTAGCCGCATCTGCGGTTCTTAACAACGCTCCAATATTACCGGGCTTTTCAGGAGATTCGGCCACCATTAGCAGTGGGTTTTGCTCCGGTAACTTTAAGTCAGTCAATAAATGAGATTTATTTTTGGCAATTGCAATAATTCCTTCTGTACTTCCACGATAGGCAATTTTTTTATAGATTTTCGAAGAAATTTTTAAAATTTCTGTGGATTGAGATGCATACTTATTAACGTGGTTATCTTCGCAAAGATCTATATGAAGATAAAGAGATATAATCTTATACCCACCTTCAATCGCCAATTTCAATTCTCGCTGCCCCTCAATCACAAAGACCCCTTCGGAATCTCGATACTTCGGCTTTTCCTTAAGTTTGAGAATGTACTTGACACAAGGGTTTTGTAGGCTTGTAATTTCTTTAAACATATTACAAAAGTAAGTTTAATTCATTTATAAAATATTTAGGAGTTAAGATAATTGACAATCAATCCTACGACTTGGTTGTAGCTTTGAATCCCTTGTGTTTGCTTATTGGCTTTTAAAAAGTAACTGTAAAGATTTTTAAAAACCGGTTCCAAAGGGTTTTTAAATTGACTCCATTTTTTTTCACGGTTTTTAAAGTCTTTAAGAATTCCTGAGTTTATATAGGTTTTTAGTTTTTCAAATGCTTTTTTATCGCGTTTATACAAATCGTTGAGACAATACCGCAGCGCAAAGCTGTGAGCGGCGTATTGAAAATAGAGGTCATTGTGATTTTCGGTCGCTAAAAAGGCAATAAAATTGGCTTCTTTTTCAGCAGCATACCCCAACTGGTGGGCTTGTTCATGCATCCATGTCAGCGGCATCGAATTTTTAGGAGTGTGCCAATTTACTTGGGCTTCATTTGTGAAGGGGTTGATATAGCCACTAAATCCCATATAGGCTAGTGGTGTGCTAAAAAGAGATAGTTTTTGACTGTGGGGCTGATAGTTTAAAAAAGGCATAGATATGGACAATTTATCATAGCCCTCAATAGCTTTTAGTCGCATTTCTTTGGTGTCATAGGGGACTTTGATTTGTTTAGATTGTTCTTTACCTATTTGTAAGTGAATGCGGTTGCTGCGAATTATCAACTTTTCAGTTGTTTTAATAAGCATTTCGTTAGAGTACTCAGCAGTCAAATTCAGTTGCTTATTTAACGGCATTCTGTAATAATTTAACCCCCACAGCAAATGAAACATAAAATAGACCACTGAGATGGCCATAAAAACATCCAATCCATAATCTTTTATTTTTGAACGTTTAAATCCCTTTTTAGACTGCTTGTAAATCCATACAAATACATACAAAACTCCAACTCCGTACAACAGGTCTCCAAATGAAAAGGGCAACCAACCAAAAACACAACGAGATAATTTTGAAATCAACGGGTACAGGCCGTTGCTGTAGTAGGTCTCAACAATTTCAGGCTGTTGCGCCAAAAGTCTGAGCAATAGAATTTGAGGGAAAATACTAAAAGCCAGCGCCAATCGAAGTATTTTAGACATGTTCAAAAGTAATAAATATAATTTTATTCTAAGAAGATATTCATACCTTTACCACAGCAATACAAATTGATGAATCAAAACATTTTAAGCCTTGAGCCCAAAACTGTCTGGAAGCATTTCACAGCTCTAAATGCTGTGCCACGTCCTTCCAAAAAAGAAGAACGCGTTATCGCATTTATAAAATCTTTCGGGTCAGACTTAGGCTTAGAAACAGTTCAAGATACCATAGGTAATGTCATTATACGAAAAGCCGCAACGCCTGGAATGGAAGATCGAAAAACAGTGGTGTTACAATCTCATTTAGACATGGTCCACCAAAAAAATGCATCTACAGATTTTGATTTTTCAACTCAAGGAATTCAAATGTATATCGATGGTGATTGGGTCAAAGCCAAAGGCACAACTTTGGGCGCTGATAACGGATTGGGGGTGGCCACCATTATGGCCATTTTAGAGAGCACAGAACTCGATCACCCCGCTTTGGAGGCCTTGTTTACCATTGACGAAGAAACAGGCATGACAGGAGCTATGGGATTAGAAGCGGGCGTTTTAAAGGCAGATATTCTTTTGAATTTAGATACTGAAGAGGACGATGAAATCGGAGTGGGATGCGCAGGTGGTATTGACGTTACTGCAAGCCGGTCTTATGTGTTGGAACCTACGCCACAATCTGCCCTAGCATACACCATTACAGTCAAAGGCTTACAGGGGGGGCATTCTGGTATGGACATTCACAAGGGTTTAGGTAATGCCAATAAATTGATGGCTCGTCTGTTGTGCGACGGATTTGATAAATATGGATTGCGCGTCTCTCGTATT
>TARA_B100001093_G_scaffold481389_1_pt1 | contig 10742 bp, 10 predicted proteins | sample TARA_B100001093 | Tara Oceans TARA_B100001093 (sample SAMEA2623116) | marine metagenome | biome: marine biome (ENVO:00000447); feature: surface water layer (ENVO:00002042); material: "saline water (ENVO:00002010), including plankton (ENVO:xxxxxxxx)" | depth 5 m
GTAGTTTCGGTGAATTTACCATCTGCAGCTAAGCTACCGTAAACCTCGTCAGTTGATATGTGATAGAATCGTTTTCCTTTAAATGACCCCTCCCAAGCTTTGCGTGCGGTTTCCAATAAAATCAATGTCCCCATTACATTAGTTTGGGAGAAATTTATGGGATTTTTTATGGATTGGTCCACGTGAGACTCTGCTGCAAGGTGAAATACACCATCAAAGTCGTATTTTGTAAAAAGCTTATTGACAAGAGTTCTATCAGTAATATCACCATGAACAAATTGATAATTGGATTGAAATGCAATATCCTTAATTTTTTCTTTATCCCCAGCATAAGTTAGGGCATCGAGATTGACAACCTGGGTGCATGGATATTTATTTACCAATTTTCGAACCAAATGTGATCCAATAAATCCTGCACCTCCAGTAATTAAAATTGTTTTTTTACTCATCCTATTTTTTCAAGACAATCCCTAAGTGCTAATTCCCAAGAACTAGGTTTTAAGTTAAATTCCTTTTTTAGTTTCTCACAACTTAAGACAGAATATTTTGGTCTTGGGGCTTTGGTAAGGTATTCGGCAGTATTCACAGCATGGATTTTACATTTGGTATCAACTTGACTTTGTATAGCTTTAGCTAATCCATACCAAGTAGTATGTCCACTATTGGTGTAATGATAAACTTTCACCCTGTCAAATAAAGGTTTTTTATCCAACACTTTTAGGGTTGCAGCTGCCAAATCTAATGCATAGGTTGGACTTCCTGTTTGATCAGCCACTACATTTATTTCATCTTTATTTTGTAATAAATGGAAAATTATTTTTACAAAGTTTTTACCATAGGGGCTAAACAACCAAGAGGTGCGAATGATCCATCCATCTATCCCTGACTTTAGCATCACCGACTCTCCTCTAGCTTTAGTCTTGCCGTAAATACCTAAAGGTCTAGGGCAGTCATCCTCTGCATAAGAGCTGTTCGCTGCTCCGTCAAATACATAATCGGTGGAAAAATGAATGAGTTTAAAACCGAATTGTTTAGATAATACACAAAGGGAATCGATAGCAGTAACATTTAGTTCTTGTGCCTTGTCGGGATGATCTTCGGCCTGATCCACAGCAGTATAGGCAGCACAGTTGATTACATATGATATAGGAGTTTTTTTGAAATATTCCTCAAGTTGTTCTTTATTTAAAATATTCAATTCAGGAAGGTCTTTAAAAAAAAATTCAAAATTGGGGTAATGAGGGGCCCAATATTGGAAAGATTGTCCCAATTGGCCCTTTGCACCAATAACCAATATCTTAGTCATAGAGCAATTGATTATAATCGAAGTACTTAGCAGCTTCAAAACTGGAATGTTCCCGGTCTTTTGAAGAAAGTATTTGTTTTTCCAATGGGACTTTCCAGTCGATCGCTAATTGAGGATCGTCAAAAGCAATACTTGTTTCAGAATTTTTGTTGTAATAGCTATCCACTTTGTAGGCTAGTATTGCGGTTTTACTTAAACAGGAAAAACCGTGGGCAAAACCTCGAGGAATAAAAAGTTGTTTTTGATTCTCGCTACTCAATTCAATTGCAATGTAATTCCCAAAACTTGGTGACCCTTTTCGAATATCTAAAATCACATCTAAAACCTTTCCATTGATTACCGAAACTAACTTAGATTGTGCGTTAGGAGGCATTTGATAATGTAAACCCCTGATTACCCCAAAGGAAGATTGTGTAATATTCTCTTGACAGAAGTAGAGAGGGTGTCCTACTTTTTCTTCTAATAAATTTTTACGGAAGCTTTCCATAAACCAACCTCTTTGATCCATTATTTTTTCGGGTTTTATTAACAAAACTTCTGAAAGAGAGCAACGTTTTATGATCATTTAAAGCTTTTTTTGATAGCGATTTAAAAGGTATTGTCCGTACTGTGTCATAGATAATTCTCGCGCCATTTTCAACAACTGATCTTTGGAAATTAATGAACTCTCATATGCTATTTCTTCCAAACAGGCAACCTTTAGTCCCTGTCTCTTCTCTAGGGTATGAATAAATTGTCCTGCCTCTAATAGAGACTCGTGTGTTCCTGTATCAAGCCATGTAAATCCTCTGTCTAGTATTTTAACACGCAATTTCCCCTGATCTAAAAAAGCTTGATTGACAGAGGTTATTTCTAGTTCGCCACGTTCACTTGGCTTAACTTTCTTAGAAATTTTAACCACTTCATTTGGATAAAAGTAGAGCCCTATAACAGCCTTATCACTTTTTGGCTTTTTGGGTTTTTCTTCTATTGATAACGCTTTTCCCGATTCATCAAAATTTATAACTCCATAACGTTGAGGATCTTTCACAGTATATCCAAAAACTGTAGCTTTATGAGTTTGGCTAATAGCTTCTTTCATAAGTAAATTTAAACCCTCACCATAAAAAATATTATCCCCTAACACCAAACAAACGGAATCATGACCTATAAATTTTTCTCCTATAATGAAGGCCTCTGCAAGACCTTTAGGTTCTTTTTGTTCGGCATATTGTATTTTAATCCCAAGTTGACTACCATCATTTAGTAATTTTTTATAAGATGGCAAGTCAACTGGAGTGCTTATTACTAAGATTTGATTCATTCCTGCAGAGATCAAAATAGAGAGAGGATAGTAGATCATTGGTTTATCATAAACAGGTAATAATTGTTTAGATACCCCAAGTGTAACAGGTGATAATCGCGACCCTAAACCGCCAGCAAGAATAATTGCTTTCATTTAAATCTTAAATTCTTTAATTTTTTTTAATTTGTGATAAAAATATAGGGTTTTATTTAACTCTATTTTATTTTTTTTAAATGCCCTAAATTCTTCTTTTAAAATATCAATCTTACTCTTAATGGTTTTATTACTTATTCCACCGACTTTCATATTAACAAGGGTATGATTTACATATTTAGACCCAATTCTGTTTTTTTCCAAAAATCGTAACATTAACTCATAATCCCCAGCAATTTTAAAATCTTCATCATACATTCCTAGCTTTTCATAAATACTTCTTCTGCAATAGAAAGTAGGGTGTGCGGGCATCCACCCTTTTTTAAAAACCCCAGGTTGAAATTCAGCACTTTTCCATATCCTTTTTATTTTTTCATTCTTATTAGTGTATATTAAATCTCCAAAAATACAATCAGTGTTATCATCAAAACTCTCTGAAATAATATTTAAAGAAGTTGAATCAAAAAAAGTATCATCTGAGTTTAAAAACCCAATAATTTCTCCAGTAGATTTTTTTATCCCTTTGTTAAAGGCATGATAAATCCCATTATCAGGCTCTGAAAATATGTTAGTCATATCTGAAAATTTTTTGGCAATTTTCAATGTCTCGTCTTTGGAGTCAGAATCAATTAAAATATGTTCAAAATCCTTAAAATCTTGATTTTTTACAGATTTAAGGGTATTTAAAATAGTTGAAGCCGAATTGAAAGAAATTGTAATTAATGAAATTTTCAACTAAAAAAGGCTTTAACTAATTTAATAACTCTTCTTATTTCCTTATCTTTTAAAATTACTGAAGATGGTAATGATAAGCTATTTTTAAAAATTTTTTCAGAAACATCAAAATTATCTTTGATGTTTAAATCCATGTTTTTGTAACAAGGCTGAAGATGAAGTGGATAAAAAAAATCTCTTGTTTGAACACCATTGGAAAACAAAAATTCTTTAAGACTTTCCTTTTCATTAATATATATAGATGAAAACCAGTAAACCGGATTATTCTGGTCATTTATTTTATAGAATTCAATTTCCTCAATAGAATTAAGCTCAGAAAAATACATATCAAATATTCTTTTTTTCCTTCTAATAATTTTGTTGAGTTTTTTCATTTGAGCAACCCCGATAGCTGCTTGAAGATCAGTGAAAGCAAAATTATATCCAATATTTTCATGAATGAATGTGCCTTTTTTATCTCTTCCATGATTTTTTAGTCTGTAGCACGATTTATAGATTTTTTCATTCTGGGTTAAGATCATTCCTCCTTCAGCTGTTGTAATTGTTTTATTCCCATAATAGGATAAAACTCCAATATCTCCATAGGTACCAACATGTTTATTTTTATAGTGGACTCCAACACCTTGAGCGGCGTCTTCAATAATCTTTATTTTAAATTCCTTTGAAATTTTTAAAATTTCATCCATCTTACATGGATAACCGTATAGGTGGACGGGAATGATTGCTTTTGTATTATTATTTATTAATGATTTTATTCTTTTAGGGCAAATACCTAAATTTTCTTTTTCAACTTCACAAAAAACTGGTTTTGCACCTGCCATAATAACCGCATTTGCAGTAGCAATAAAGGTTAAATTTGGCACAATGACCTCATCACCTCTTCCAATCTTGAGGGATTTTAAAGCCGCGTAAAGAGCTAGTGTACCGTTAGCGTATGCTATTGAATACTTTGATTTAGTTAGATCTTTAGTTAGTTTCTCTAATTCAAGTGTTTTTTTACCCTCGGTTATGAAAGTAGACCTTACCACTTTGATAATTTCTATTATTTCTTTCCAGTTGATCCAGGGCTGAATTTGAATAATCATTCTAAAAGTCTTTTAATATAATACTTTTCTTCGTCAGTTAATTCTGGATTATTTGGAAAGTAAAACCCATTTTCATGAATATAAGACGCGTTCTTTAATTTTAAAGATAAGGAAGAGTATTTTTTAAAAAAAGGTTGTTCAGTTATATTTCCAGAAACTATTGGCCTAATTTCTACATTATTCTTAAGAAATTTTTCTCGATAACTTTTATACATGGATTTACTTTTAAAAATTAAAGGATATGCGAAATTTGAAATTTTTTCTAATTGATTTACTTTAAGATTTATTATGTTTTTGTTGAGAACTACCTGATCTGAAAAGTAATTAAAATTATTTTCTCTAATATTTACCATTTCTTTCAAAAATTTAATTTGATAATTTCCCAAAAATCCTGTTATTTCAGTTGGTCTTAAATTGAAACCGAGATCATAAAAAGTATAATTATTATAAAAGTTTTCAATTTGATATTTAGACTTTAAGTCATCTTTATTTTTTTTCGATAAATTTCTGGACCAACCGTGAGCTCTGGAAATAAGTAATGCATTGTAAATTTCATCGTCATCTGTAATAATCATACCACCTTCAATTGTTGACAAATGGTGACCTACATAAAAAGAACTTGTTGATGCAATCCCGAATGTCCCTAGTAGTCTGTTATTATAAACGCTACCTAAAGACTCACAATTATCTTCAAAAAGTAAAATTTTATTTTTTTCACAAAACGAAGCTATATCTGAGAGGTTTGAACAAAGTCCTAATAAATTAGTTATAAAAAACCCTTTTAAATTATATTTATTATGTACCTCAACTAAAGATTTAAGTCCAACATTTAATGATTCTAGTTCTACGTCAATTGGTACTGGATTTAATCCCAACTGAAACAAGGGCATTATATTTGTAGACCACGTCAGACCAGAGACACCTATATTATCCCCTTTTTTTAACTTATCACTAATTAGAAGTGCTTGGACAAGAAGAAGATTTGCCGATGACCCGCTATTAACAAGACAAGCGTACTTATTTCCATGGTATCTCGCAAATTCATTTTCAAATTGCAAACACTCATCACCCATTGATAATTTGTTCGATTTGATAATGAATTTACTCAGTTTTTCTTTCGTTTCTTTCTCTTTAAAAAAAGTACTTTTTATGAGTTTAATTTTCACTTAAAATCGGTTTAATTAGTTTATTAAATCTTTCATCTGAAAAGTACTTCAATCTTTTCTTCCCTTTTACAATGCATTGTTTTTGTAAATTAATATTCTCAATAATTTTAATAATTGATACAGCAATTGATTTTACTTCTAATGGGTTAAAAACTAACCCTGCATCACCTACTTGATCTTTAATAGCATAAACACCTGAGGCACATACAGGTACACAATATTTAAATGCTTCAAAAACAGGAATACTTATACTCTCGTATAAAGTAGGAGCCAAAACAAGAATAGCATTTCTGAAATACCTGGGCATTTCAATTTGAGAAATTGGCCCTGTAAAAATAATATCATTTTCCAATTTTAATTGCTCAGTTTTATTTAAAATATTCCAATATTGTCTTGATTTGTTTCCTGTTAATATTAGCTTGATTTTAGGATGCTTTTTTTTAACAATTGAAAATGCCTCCAAAACCCTTAAATGATTTTTATGTTTCCAAAATTGTGCAGGAAAAAATATATATGGAAAATCGAAAGGAGAGTTTGATTTTTTTTTAGCTTTTATTTTTTTTAATTCCTCAAAGAATGGGGGAGACTCGGCAACTATTACCTTTTTTGAAGGTAATTTGTAGATTCTTAATATATCTGATTTTACGTGGCTAGATTCAGTTATAATTTTAAATGCACGAAATGTTAGTTTTTTGTAAATAAATTTTCTCCAAAAAAGAACTCTTTTTGTAAAATATTCAGGGAAGTAAACCTCTTGTAAGTCATGTAAAGTAAAAACAAACTTTGTTTTAGAAAAAAATAAAATTGGAGAATAAGATGGAGCCAATAAAAGGTCAATATTACCAAACAGTAATTTTGGATAAAAATTAAAAAACCCAGAAATAGTACTTAATATAAATAATAATTTATAGTTTTTAATTAAAACTATATTGCAGCCTTTTAGATCTATATTTTTATTATTGGTGTAAATATTTATCGACTTAATTTTTTTATTTTTTCTCAAAGAATTTACAACCGACATGCTGTATTGAAATACACCTCCCTTAGACTGGCTAGCCGAAAAAAGTATACCTAATGTCATAAATTCATAAGTATTTTATTTAAACTTCTTTTAAAGTTAATTTTAAATGATTTGGGAAATCGTACTCCTGTATGGTATTGAATGAATTTTCAACTATTTCATCTCTCTCTTGTTTATTATCAATAAAATATTTTATTTTTTCTCGCATTTCATCAATGTCTTCAAACAAAATAATATTAAAATTTTCTTCAAAATAATTTTTAATAAATGGAACTTTTTTACATAATTGTAAGCTTTTGCAAGCTGGAATTTCAAAAGCTCTTATGTTAATTCCATCTTCTAGATTTTCATAATCATTTTGAAAAAGATTTAGAACAATTTTAGCTTGTTTTATTTTTTGATAATATTCATCACCCCATAATCCTGATCTAAATTTTTGCTTGAAACAAAATTTATCTGGTACGTCTTCTAAACCAAACCCGTAAAATTCACAATTATTAAAATTCAAATAAATATATTCTAAATAGTCCCACCTATTAGAATGAATTTTTGAAACCGATCCAATAAATAATATATCAATTTTATTATCCAAATCTGCTTTAATAGAAATAATTTTCTTCAATGGGACAGCCTGTGGAATTTTAAGAAACTTTTTAGGTTTAGTTTTAAAAAAAGGTCGGTAATCTTCTCCAGACACAATTAAATCGAAATTACTTAAAGTCTTGTTTGGTCTTGTATTATAATTCAATTGATTTGGAAATAGTCCAAACCACTCAATTGACTTTATATTATTTAACTCAAGTGATTTTAAAAAACTATTAGTTATTGTTGGATTCAATTCTGTGTAATAAAATTTTATTTTTTTACTTTTTAACTCTTTTAAAATCATTTTATATAACAAATAATTATCAATAAACCCAAAAATAAAATTGTACGCATAAAAAAAATATTTATAGTATTTAGATGAGTAAATCCAATTAAAATTGAAAAAATAGAGCATTCTAAAATTAAAAATTGGTTCAATATTATTTTCAATAAATCCATCTTTTAAAGCTTGTAAATGAGCTGATTTTATAAAAACTGTAGAATCGAAATCATCACTCCTTGCAGCATCTCTATGAATTTGTCTAGGTAGATTCCAATGAATATAAATTTTATTATTCATTAAAAAATGATTTTATACTATTTGATATATATAAAATATCTTTTTCATTTAAATGCTCTGCAATTGGTAGGCTTAGAATTTGGGTATCGAATTTCATCGAATTAAAATTTAAAGTAGATCCTCTATAAGATTTATATGCATCCAATTTAGGAAGTGCTATAGGATAATGAATTCCAGTCTCAATTCCTTTATCTTTTAAGTAAAGTTTTAGCTCGTTTCTCTTTTTTGTTCTAATAACAAATTGATGAAAAACAGGTTTAGCCCAGCTCTCGATTTTAGGTAAACGTAGATTTTTTAATTTTTGGAGTTCTTTAAAATAAATTGATGAATTTAAAACTCTCCTTGAGTTCATTTCTATTAAGTACTTAAGTTTCATATTTAAAACTGCTGCCTGAATATTATCTAATCTTGAATTTCTACCTTCAAATTCATGATTATATTTCGTTATTCTTCCGTGATTAGCTATCATTCTAGATTTTTTAGCAAGCCAATCATTATTGGTAAGAATTGCCCCAGCATCACCAAATGCACCTAGATTTTTACCTGGGTAAAAACTAAATGCTGCAATATCACCCAGACTACCTGCAGTCCTATTTTTGTAGAGTGCGCCATGAGATTGAGCACAATCCTCAATAATGAAAATATTATTGTCTTTAATTAAATTTCTTATTTGATCAATATCACAAGGATGACCATATAGATGAACAGCAATGATTGCACGAGTTTTTTTATTTATTTTTTTTTTAAGGCTTTTTAAACAAATGGTATAATTATCTTTATCGCAATCAACAAAAATTACCTTGTGTCCAGATGTTGAAACTGCTTCAGAAGTTGCAATAAAGGAGTTAGCGGGAACAATAATTTCACTGCCTTTAGGTAAATTTAATGCCTCTATACAGATCTCTAGAGCATCTGTACAATTTCCAACTCCAATGCAGTGCTTAGTAGAACAGAATTTTGCGAAATTTTCTTCAAATTCAGCGTTATCAACACCCTTAATAAAAGATGATCTTTTAATAATTTCCTTAATTTTTATTTCTAAGTCATTATTAATGATTGAATTATAATAATATAAGTCTTGAAATTTAATCTTTTCTTTTAAATTTAAATTCATTATAGGCTTACTTCTTTATTTGTTTTTATGGATTCATATATTGCATTAATAAGCTTAACAGTTTTCATGCCTTCCTCACCATCTACTAATGATGTCTTGTCATTTTTTAGAGTGTCAACTATCTCTTTATAAAACTTAATGTGGCCAAATCCGTACACGTCTTTTGGATTTTCATTTAAATGTTTTAAAGAAACGTTATTTTCACCTGCAATATTCCATGAAATAACTTTATTAACAGCAAAACCTCCGATCACAACAGACCCTTTTGATCCAAGTATAGAAATGGATCCCTCTAAATCTATTGGTCTTACAGCAGTAGTCGCTTCAATTAGTCCTAAAGCACCATTTTTAAATTTTAAAATCACCACGGCTGTGTCTTCAGCCTCAATTTTTGCAAGTGCTGTTTTACTTTTTGCAAAAACTGTATCTATTGGCCCAACAAGCCATTGAAGTAAATCTAGATGATGACTAGCTTGATTGCTAATAACACCTCCGTCCATTTCATATGTTCCTCTCCAGCTATCTTGATCATAATAATTTTGATCTCTACTCCACCTTACCCTTACAGTCCCTAAAAATAATTTTCCTAATCTTTGATTGTCAATTGCCTCTTTTAAATAAGCTACTGCATTATTGAATCTGTTTTGTTTTATTACAAATAACTTTACCCCATTTAATCTACAAGCTTTTAACATTGACTCGGCGTCCTCATTACTCAATGCCATAGGTTTTTCAACTATTATATCTTTACCATATTTGGATAATTCAATCACATTTTTTGAATGGTTTCCGCTCTCAGTCAAAACAAGAATTAAATCAATCTCTTCCTTTTGAACCATTTCATTCATTGATTGATATGCTCTTACATTGTATTTTTTAGCAACTTTATTAGCCTTTTGCTTAATAATATCACAAACAGCTACAAGCGCTATTCCATTGACTAAATTATCCCCAAGTATTGTTGAGTGTTTTCTTGAAATCCTCCCACATCCAATCAAACCTACTTTTAACATTCTAAATAATTCTTAATTGTTATTTTTATTCCTTCTTCCAATTTTATTTTTCTAGTCCAGCCCATTTTTTCCATTTTAGAAATATCCAGAAGTTTTCTAGGGGTTCCATCAGGTTTAGAAATGTCGAATACGATTCTTCCTTTAAATGAAGTCATCTGCTTAATCTTTTCACTCAATTTCTTTATTGATAATTCGTCACCAGTACCTACATTGTACAATGGTTCAGTCAACTTATTTTTCATTGAAAATAATACTGCACTTGCTAGATCATCAACATGAAGAAACTCTCTTAGTGGTTTTCCAGTCCCCCATACGGTAACTTTATCTAAATTTTTTTCTTTAGCGTCGTTAAACTTTCGAATCAAAGCAGGTAAAACATGAGAGGTTTTTAAATCATAATTATCTCCAGGGCCATACAAATTTGTTGGCATTAAGGACACATAGTCTTTATTGAATTGATTTCTGATTGATTCGATCAGTTTAATTCCTGAAATCTTAGCAATAGCATACCACTGATTTGAATTCTCTAAAGGACCAGTAAGTAAATATTCCTCTTTAAGGGGCTGAGGAGCCATTTTGGGGTAAATACAAGAGCTCCCCAAGAAAATGAATTTTCTTACTTTATTTTCAAGTGATGTTTTAATTAAATTATTTTGGATTAATAAATTATCAATCAAAAACTCATATTGGTATTCATTG
>TARA_B100001093_G_scaffold216228_1_pt1 | contig 10727 bp, 5 predicted proteins | sample TARA_B100001093 | Tara Oceans TARA_B100001093 (sample SAMEA2623116) | marine metagenome | biome: marine biome (ENVO:00000447); feature: surface water layer (ENVO:00002042); material: "saline water (ENVO:00002010), including plankton (ENVO:xxxxxxxx)" | depth 5 m
TCAAAACAAAGCAAGCTAAAACCGGTGAGACCAAAATAGATTTAGATGTTTACACAGGGATGGAAGCTATTGCCCCTGGAAATACTCTTGACATGCTTAGCGGTCCAGAGTTCATAGAATATCGTGAATGGGGAGCAACACTAGGATATATTAATGATAATGGTGGAGTTTATGATGGAACAACAGTAGGTGAAAGATCTAACAAATATCACCCTAAAAGGTGGTGGTATACAAATCCAGATGACATTGCCGATACAAATTGGCAGGAGGCTATAACTCAACAAGCTGTCAGAAGAAATTATCAGGTTTCAATTTTTAAGGGAGTTGAGGGTGGAAATTTTATGATATCGAGTAATTATAATGCCACTGATGGACTTGTAATTAATACCAAATATGAAAGGTTTTCTTTTAGAGCTAATGGAAATTACAACATAAATGATATTGTCTCCGCTGGTTTAAGTTTATCTACTACTGTTTCGAGAGAGAGTGGCAGAAGAGAGGCTGAGAGAAAAGAGGGAGCTTATATGCGAGCTATAGTTGCAGATCCAACTATCCCCGTGGATTTTAATCACAGAAATCACCCACTTGGGCTAATTGATAACCCAAATCCAGTCCTTCAAATGTTAAATATCAAGGATTTTGGTAAGAGAAAAAGATCCCTAGTTACATCTTACATTTCAATTCAGCCAATTGAGGGACTTAATATTAAAGGTCAGTTTGGTTTTGACATTGAGGATTTCACCTATGATTGGTTTAAACCGATGTGGGTTAACAAAAAGGCAAGAAGAGAAGCCAGAAACGAACACAGAAATGACAACAAATTCTTATATCAATTAACAGCTACGTATAATTTATCGGTTGGTTCTCACAATTTAGATTTTTTAGTTGGAGCCTCTGCTGAAGAACAAGACTGGGAATACACTTTTCTTGATTCATGGGATTTTGGTAGTGATGACATTAAAACATTTAATGCAGCAACTGCTTTTAGGCAATGGGACGATTATGAAATGGAGGCTTCATTGCAATCATATTTTGGAAGAGCTGTTTATAATTTCGATGATAAATATTTGTTTAATTTCACGATAAGAAGAGATGGGAGTTCAAAATTTGGAGAAAACAATAAATGGGGTATATTCCCAGCCGCATCAGTTGCCTGGAGGTTAAGTAATGACATTATTGATAATCCTAATATTAACCAATTAAAAATTAGGGCAAGTTGGGGTCAAGCAGGTAACGACAGAATTGGAGCCTATTCTTCATTTGGTCAACTCTCTGGAGCTAACTATTCATTTGGTAATAAATTGGCATATGGATTTGCTCCTTCTACCGCGAGTAATCCCGATCTAAGTTGGGAGACTACCACAACTCAGGGTATAGGTATAGACTTTGGTTTTTTTGGGAACAGAATTTATGGTTCACTTGATTACTATAAAAACGTAACCTCAGATGTATTACTAGAAGTTGAGCTTCCTGCTGTAACCGGATTAACTCAAGCAAGTGTTTTAAATTCAGGTGAAGTTGAAAATTGGGGGTGGGAGCTTGAACTTAACACTAATAATATTGACAAAGGAGATTTCTTTTGGTCTAGTTCATTGAATTTTACAAATAATGAGAATAAAGTAACTAAACTAGGTTACGGAATAGATCAAATTATTGGAACATCTAGAAATCAGCCAACTCACAGGACAATGGTTGGAAGGCCCCTTCATAGTTACTATATGTACAAAACCGATGGCATATATTCAGAATCTGATATTTCTAATCCGTCTCCAAGTAGACCTTTGATAAAAAATGCAGTTGCTGGTAACCCAGCAATAGCTGATACAGACGGTGACGGCGTAATAGGTATAGGAGATAGAACTGAACTAGGAAACAATACTCCTGACTATATAATTGGCTTTACAAATACTTTTAGATACAAAAACTTTGATGCAAGAATATTGACAACTGCTATTTTAGATTTTAAGGCTTATTGGTTCTTTGGTAGATATGCTGATGCAGGTCAACAAGGTAGAAACCAATTGGCAATTTGGGCGAATGGTGCCAGACGACTTCCCTCAGTTAATGGGGTTCCAACAGGTGAAGCTTATACTGCTGGTAATGGGACATACTTTAAAGAAGAAGGTGGTAGACTTCCCGATTTTACTGATAGGTGGCTCTATGATGGAGATTATATTAGACTTAAAAACATCACATTGGGTTATACTTTTGATAAAGAAACTATCAATCAAATTGGTATGAAAAACCTTAGATTATATTTATCGGCGGATAATGTTTTAAATTCAACTAAATATCCTGGAGGTAATCCGGAGGCAAACAACTCTGAAGTAGAAAACACATTAACTACAGGAGTTGATTATGCTGGGTATCCATTATCCAGAGTCGTTACATTAGGATTAAAAGCAACTTTTTAAAATATATAAAAATGAAAAAATTTAGAATTTTATTTTACAGCTTAATAATTACAACAGTATTTATTGGTTGTGATGAAGAAGATTTAGATTTAGCTCCGATTTCACAGTTGACTACCGGAAACTTCTATCAATCATCAGTTCAAATAGATCAAGCGTTAACTGGTGCTTATTCATCTTTGAATTCACTCTATGATGAAATGATGATAAGAGCTGCAATATGGAGGGGAGATAATTCGTCACAGACTCAAGGATATGCAAATAATTTAGAGTTAAACATATCTCAATATAATGAAAATGCTGGTTCTCAAGTATCAACTGATATTTGGAACACGTGTTACTCAATCATAAATCGTGTAAATATAGTTATACAAAAATCTGAAGATATCGAGGACTATGCTCAAAAACAAAGTCATATTGCACAAGCTAGATTTTTAAGGGCCCTTATGTATTATGAGTTAGTAAGACATTTTGGGGATGTGCCCTTGGTTTTAAATCCAGTTGGTTTAGAGGAAAGTTTCACAATTGGAAGAACAGCACTTGCTGAAGTTTATGCATTTGTTACTTCTGAATTTGAGGCTATTTCTAATCCATCAGCTGGTCTAAGTAGTAATCAAAATGATAAAGGGCGTCCAACAATTTATTCCGCAAACGGTATGGCTGCAAAAGCATACATTCAACAGGGAAATTATACCTCAGCTAAACCTCATCTCAAATCAATAATAGATAGTGGTAAATTTTCAATGCAATCAGATTATGCTGAACTCTTTAAAGAATCAAATGATAACGGACCTCATGTTGTTTTCTCTATACAATATGACAAGACAGTTGCAGGTATGGGAAATGGTCAACCTCAGCAAGTTCCCAAAATGGCTGCTGAAGTTCCATTAAATGGAGTTACCCGAAAACAAATGGTAAGTGATGATTTGTGGTTTTCATATGAAACAGGTGATTTGAGAAGAGATCTAACCATTCAAAATGGATGGACATCAACAGAGGATGGTGAATTTGTTGCTGATGATCGTTTTTGGATTAAATATGCAAAAAACAATTCACCAGCTACTTTCCAAGAATGGGGCGTTGATATTCCAATAGTAAGGTATACAGATGTTAAAATGCTTTATGCTGAAATATTAAATAGTGAAAGCTATCCTAGTGCTGAGGCATTTAGCATATTAAATGAAGTAAGAACAAGAGCTGGATTAGCTGATTTAACTTCCACTGAGCTCTCAAGTCAGTCTTCTTTTTTAGATGCTATTATAAATGAAAGGAGATTTGAGTTTGCTGGTGAGAGTAATCGTTGGTGGGACCTTTTAAGAACAGGAAAAGATGAGGTAGTTTTATCAGCTTTTGCTCTATCCGCATACCCTTACAGTTCCGTAAAAAGACTTTTTGGTATTCCTGAAGCTGAAATTTTGAAGGTTAATGATCCTTCAATACTATCCCAAAATCCAGGATATTAGTAGTAAAAAAAAATTAAAAAAGGGTTTAGAAATTCCTCTAAACCCTTTTTTAATTTAAGGTTTTGGCTACTTAATTTACTTTTATAGGAGTTTTTTTGTAAAAAAAATTAAATGTTTCTATCCTTGACTAATACAATTAGATTTTCTTTCTTTTTCTCTTTTTTTGCCTTATTAACTTATGCACAGTATAATTTTGATCAACTCGAGAAGAGAATGCGAAAATTCGTTGAGGATAAAGAGTTGATAGGTTTTCAAACAATGGTAATTAAAAAAGGGAAAGTTATCCATTACGATATGTTTGGTTATGATAATATCGAGGAAAAAAAACCAATCGAAAAAAACAGTATTTTTAGAATTGCTTCAATTACTAAATGTATTGTTGCAGTTGGTTTAATGAAGCTTTATGAAAAGGGATATTTCGAGTTAGAGGATCCCATTGGTTCCTACATTTTAGAATATAAAAACCCAATGGTATACCAAGCAGATGGTACTCTCAAACCCGCTAAAAATCCGATTCGCGTCATCGATGTTCTGAGACATACCACTGGAATTGGAAAAACACACCCCGCGTTGAGAAAGCAATTTGATTTGTTAAAATCCAACCGCTCCTATGACTTGGAGACAGAAGTAAAGCGGATGAGTGAAATTCCACTTGCTAAAGAACCAGGAACCTTTTGGATATACGGACCGTCAGTCAGTATAGGAGCTTATCTTATTGAAAAACTGACAGGATTAAAAATTGATGAATTTCTAAAAGAAGAAATTTTTCATCCTTTGCAGATGCAAGATACTTTTTTTCAAATTCCAAAAGAGAAACAGGATCGTTTCACCACCGGTTATTTTTTAGATAAAGCAGGAGGGTATAGCCTCTTAGATCACCCCAAAAATTCACTCTACACCCAAAAAGTAACTTTTTGTAATCCCTCTGGAGGATTGGCATCAACCATTGAGGATTTATCAAAGTTTTGTATGATGCTACTAAACAGGGGAACCTATAAAGGTCAGAAAATATTGGAAAAACATACAGTCGATTTAATGACCAAAGATCAACTCAATGGAATAAGAAATGGGAAACCAAATGTTGATAACCACAAGCCCAATGAGGCAATTGGTTTTGGAATGACTTTCAGTGTTATAAAAAACATTGCTGCCTATCCCTTTCCGGGAAGTCAGGGAAGTTATGGATGGCATGGTTCATGGGGTCCATACTTTAGAATTGATCCAAAGGAAAATTTGGTGATGATCCTTATGACTCAAATGAAAGGATGGGACTATTCTAGGAAAGAGATTTTTGAGAAACATGTATATAATGCTGTTTTAGATCGTTAATTTTTATATTGATTTTAAATAATATAATTACAGCATTAATTTTATGAAAAATCACATCAAAAAATCTTAGTTATAATTGTCATTAACCATTAAAAAAATCTGCCCTAAAAAAAATGATTAAAAATCATTAAAAAATTTAAATTTGTTAATGTGTTCGCACACGCAAATTGAAAAATATAAAATAAATGAAACACATTTTTTCAAAAACCTATCCTTTGAAAGTTTTTCTAATACTATTATTAAGTTGCCTTTCTATTTGTAATGCTCAAAACCCAAAAAAACCAAATTTCATTGTAATTCTCACAGATGATCAAAGTTGGGTAGGTACCTCTTTTTTAGCGGATCCCGAAGACCCGCGCTCCAAAAGTGATTATTATCAAACCCCAAATATGAAGCGATTGGCTGAAAGCGGGATGAGAATGACTAATGGCTATGCTCCTGCACCATTTTGCTCCCCCACCAGAAAAAGCATATTGACAGGGTTGACTCCTGCCAAACATGAATATCAAAAAGACAGAGAAAATTGGACTAAGGCTTTTAGAAAGCAAATGACCATTCCCAAAATACTCAAAATGGCAGATCCCAATTATGTAACCGCACACTTTGGAAAGTGGGATGCAAGATATGACAATTTCACCCCGGAGGAAATGGGATATGATTTCAGTGATGGGCTGACCAGTAATAATACGGGAGGGGGAAAAAAAACGATCAATAAGAATGGAAAAGATTTCCCCTTTAAAATGGGTGAAGCTTGGCCAAAACACTTTGACGACCCTAAACTGATTTTTTCCCTATCCCAAAGGTCGAATGATTTCATAGAGGAGCAAACCAAAAAAAACAAACCCTTTTTCATTCAAATCTCTCATTATGCTGTTCACTTAGCTATCACTTACAGTCAAAAAAAAATTGATAAGTACATTATGCTAGATAAGGGGAAAAAACATTTCGTCCCTGAGTTTGCTGCCATGACTGAGGACATGGACGAGGGAATTGGAATGATACTCGATAAGATTTTATCACTTGGAATAGCAGACAACACCTATATTATTTTCTTATCAGATAATGGAGGAAGAACCTCAATTCCAATTGGACCTGAACAGCAAGTAGCGAGAAACTTTCCTTTGAGAGGGGGGAAGGGTTCAATGTATGAGGGAGGGCTTAGGGTTCCATTTATTGTTTCTGGGCCAGGAGTATCCCAAAATACACATACAGATGTTCCTGTAACCGGTCTGGATATACTGCCCACTATAGCCAGATTGGCAGGTTACGAAGACCCATTGCCTAAAATTCTAGACGGAGGTAATATACAATCAATCATCCACAATGGTGGATTAGGAACGGTAGAGCGTAATAGTCCCTTTTTGATCTTCCACCAGGCGGCAAACAGAAAACCTATTTCTGCTATTCGATGGGGAAATTATAAACTTGTTAAAGACTGGCGCTTTAACAAATTTGAACTTTTTGATCTTTCCAAAGACATTGAAGAAAAAAATGACCTTTCTAAACAAATGCCAGAATTGGTCGAGAAATTAAATGATGCATTGACTCAATTTCTGGATCAAGCCAATGCAGAAACTCAACAAACAGAATCTTAAATATCTCTTTACTTATGAATTCTTCCAGAAGAAAATTTATCAAGCGATCCAGTGGAGTATTACCGCTTCTCCTCACTCCCGGACTTTTCCCCTGTTCACCTTTTAGGTCCAACAAGGAGGTAAAGATTGATGAGATCAATTTGTTTTTGATAAATGTGACAAAAGAGCGTAATTTCAGTTTTGGCGTATGGAAAAACAGACAGCACATCATGATCAATATAAAAGGTGGAAATCACCTGGGCTGGGGAGAGACAAAAGTTTCCAGTAATCGGCCCGATTTTGATTTATCAGCTTGGTCTGAGGAATTTAAAAAACTAAAAGGGATGAAATTGGGGGAAGCCATTGAAGAGGTCAGAAACCAATTTCTAACGGGTAATTGGAAGCCCATAGTCACAGAAGGTTTATTGATGACCCTTTATGATCTAATGGGTAAGATTGAAAATAAACCCACCGTAAAAATATGGGGTTTAAAAGGAGAAGCCCCAGTCCCTGCTATTTTCTGTATTTTGGAAAAGGAAGAAGATATGGTGATCAATCAAGCTAAGATTGCCATAGAGCAAAACATGTACAGGTATGTTAAAATTAAAATGTTTGGAGACTTAGCGCAAGATAGAGGAAATATTAGTGCCTTGCGAAAATTTTTGGGTCCCGATTCCTTTATACTGGGCGATCCCAACCGTGGATACAAAAATATCACAGACCTAGATGAATTGTCTAAAATTATGATTTCCCTCAACGAAGCTGGAATGGATGGGGTTGAAGATCCCTCTGATCTCAAGAAAGAAGAATTGATCTATTTACAGGCCAATGTAGGCAAATTATCCATCGTACCGGATAAGATCATGCGGCCTGCATACAAAAGCATCAATTATTTCGATGATCGCATGGGGAATTATTTTAATCTCCATCCCAATTGTATGGGGACTTTTACTGAGATCAATGAAATCTCAAAGGTGATCAGAGCCTCTAAAAAAGGCATTATGATTGGCGACTCCAGTCTGATTGGTGCCGCCTGTACCTTTTGGCAACAAATAGCCATAGGAAACGAAGCCTCCTGGGTAGAAGCCATGGAAAAACCTCAGGAACAAGATGCTTTCTTAAAATGTATTGAACAAAAAGCCACTCACCTTAATAAAGAAGGCAAGGTAGAGGTGGATTTTAAACCCGGCTTTGGACTAAAAGTCAACGAACAAAAATTAATTTCACTTGCTGACGCACACTTAAATATTTGAAATGAAAAAAATACAACTCTTTATCCTGTTATTTGGAACTTTGGTTTATGCCCAACGCCCTGTTGATTTGGTCAATCCCTTGATTGATTCTGCCAATTCCAGATGGTTCTTTTTTTCCTCCGCTACCCGTCCTTTCGGAATGGTCAATTTAAGTCCTGATATGGGAACTAGCGGAGCCTGGGAATCCGGATATCGCTACAATCAAAAAACCATTAACTTTTTCAGTCACATCCACGCCTGGCAACTGTCCGGTATCCCGGTACTGCCCACTACCGGTGAGATCAAAGCCCACTTGGGTCCCAAAGCCTATGGATCCGCTTATTCTCATGAGAGTGAAATCGTAGAGGCGGGTTATCATTCTGTCATTTTAGACCATTACAACATCAAGGCAGAATTGACCTCAACGGTTCGTGTAGGTTTTCACCGTTATACCTTCCCTAAGTCCGATCAAAGTGCTGTAATTCTTGATCTATCCACCCAATTGGGTCCCAGTGGTACAGCAAGTGGATTTGTAAAAAAAGTATCCAATAAAAAACTTCAAGGTTATGCTGTAATGGAAAAAACCATCAGGAGGCCCAAAGACACTAAAGTCTTTTTCAGCCTTCATTTTGATCGGCCTTTTGAAGATTTGTATGCCTTTAAGGATCAAAAGTTACTGGGGAAAGTAAATGAATTTAAAGGAGAGAATGGAGGCGTATACCCTCTTTTTAGGACAAAAGAAGGAGAGCAAATCATGATGAAAGTTGGGATCTCATATGTTAGTATGGAACAAGCCGAACTCAATCTCCAAACAGAATTAAATCATTGGGATTTTGAAGCGGTGGTTCAAGATTCTAAAAACCAATGGAATGATTACCTCAGTAGAATTGAAATCAAAGGAAACACCAAGGACCAACAGATCCGATTTTACACCGATCTATGGCATGCATTACAAGGTCGAAGGATAATCAGTGATGTTAACGGGAAATACAGTGACATGACCGGAGAAAAACAACGCATTGGTCAAATTCCCATAGGTCAAAACGGTAAGCCCAAATTCAACCACTATAATTCCGACTCTTTTTGGGGTGCACAATGGACTCTTAATACCCTTTGGCATCTCGTATATCCTAGGATCAGTGAGGAATTTGTCAATTCTTTGTTGTTGATGTATGATGATGGAGGTTTGATCCCAAGAGGCCCCTCGGGTGGGAATTATACCTACGTTATGACCGGAGCTACCACTACTCCATTTATTGTAAGTGCTTACATGAAAGGTATCAGAGGTTTTGATATCGAAAAAGCATACGAGGGAATGCTTAAGAACGCATTACCCGGTGGGATAATGAGTAAAGTAGGTTACGAACATAATACAAATAAAGGGGGTGGAATAGAATATTATATCGATAAGGGCTATGTGCCCTTTCCAATCTATGATAAACAATATGGTTATCACCAATGTGGTCCAGGAGTAACTATGGAATATGCTTATCAAGACTGGACTTTGGCTCAAATGGCAAAAGCTCTAAACAAAAAGAGTGACTATAAAATGCTTCAAAAAAGAGCTTCCAACTACCGAAATATTTATGATTCATCTTCAGGTTGGATGCGAGCTAGGAAATTAGATGGTAATTGGATCGAACCATTTGACCCTTTGGTATACGAGAATGATTATAAAGATCCTTTAGGCTCAGGTTTTGTTGAAGCCACTGCGGCCGCTGCAACCTGGTTTGTACCTCATGACTTGGCTGGACTGGCAGATCTTATGGGTGGAAGAGAAATTGCCGCAAGGCGATTAAATCAATCCTTTTTAATCGCACAACAGCATGGGTTTGTTACCCATAACCACCGTGGGGATAAATATGTAGCTAGCTATCGCAGAAGAGCATTTATAAATTACGGAAATCAACCCTCTATGCAAACTGGATATATTTTTAATTATTTTGGCCAACCTTGGCTAACCCAAAAATGGGTAAGAGAGGTAATACAAGACGTTTATAGTGACAATGATCCTCAAAACGGATACAGCGGTGATGAAGATCAAGGCTTGATGGGAGCACTTTCAGTATTGATGAAAATAGGGCTTTTTGAGATGAAAGGTGGGGCTGATATAGATCCTGCTTATGACTTGTCCAGTCCCGTATTCGATCAGATAATTATCCATTTGGATCAAGATTATTACTCCGGAGATCGATTTACCATTAAGGTAAAAGAAAATAGCACCCAAAATAAGTATATTCAAAGTGTAAAACTTAATGGAAGCCCTATCAATCAATCTTGGTTTCATCATCAAGACTTGGTCAAAGGTGGCACCATGGAGTACGTTTTAGGGGAGAAGCCCAATTATGAATGGGCAACGGCTGAGGAATTACTTCCCGCCAGTATGTCTGACTAATAAAATAAATTACGTGGAAACAAAGGTTGGATTTGGGATCATAGGAACGGGGAATATTGCAAAATTTCATGCCGACTGTATTGAAAAAATACCCAACGCCTTTCTTTTTGGGGTACTTAGTAAATCCCAGTCCAGAGCCAATCAAGTAGCAAAGAATTACAAATGCCCTGTTTTTTGGGAAATAGAAAAATTACTCTCTCATCCCGAGATTGACGTCATTTGTGTATGTAATGAAAGTGGTTTACATGGAGCTACTATTGCCAAAATTGCAAAGGCAGGAAAAAATATCCTTTGTGAAAAACCTTTAGAGACGACTATTGAAA
>TARA_B100001093_G_scaffold479738_1_pt1 | contig 10719 bp, 9 predicted proteins | sample TARA_B100001093 | Tara Oceans TARA_B100001093 (sample SAMEA2623116) | marine metagenome | biome: marine biome (ENVO:00000447); feature: surface water layer (ENVO:00002042); material: "saline water (ENVO:00002010), including plankton (ENVO:xxxxxxxx)" | depth 5 m
GTACTTTGTTTTCCTGCCATAATCATTCACCTCAGAAGTCGTCCTCCAACTCATCTTCTTGAACACTAAAGTCTTCAAGGAATATTTCGAGATTCACTTGGTAGTGATTCGAAGGAGTAGCACGGCCACGAGCACGAGGGATGAATCCCTTTCGGATTTGTCCACGGTGTGCTGCGATGTGTGTAATTTGCATTTCTTCAGGGTCCACGTCTTCGTATTGATGTCGAGCGTTTTCCATTGCACTTTGAATCAACTTAATGATTGCACGAGATCCCTTAACTGGATAGCGACCTGGTCCGACCTTACCTTTGCGGTGTCCAACCATTGAAGGACCGGTTCGGCGCTTCTTCTTGTTTCCACTTCCAAGACGGAATGGAACTGCAGCTGCCTTTCGACGAATGTCTGCACGGTCTGAGTCGATCTTGAGAACTTCGTTGAGGAAAGCAATTGCTTCGCCAGCCTTCATGTTCTTGACATGTCGGCAAATTTCGAAACAGTGCTTAACGTGCATGTCCATGTTGACTGCACGAGCAGTTGCAAGTCGGCTACCCTGAAGCAATTGCGTGTAACCCTTTTGAGGATTCTCGCGTCGCTTTGAACGTCGGTCTAATTGTGTCTTTACCATACATAACACCTCACTTTAGGGCCACGTGCTTGGACGACCGAGTTGCTCCGACACCAGGTCCGCTGTGAGCGACACCTCTTCGGGTAATTGCGAATTCACCAAGATAATGACCAATCATTTCTGGCTTGATTTCAACAGGAACGAATGTTTGTCCACTGTAAACAGCGATGGTCTTTCCAACGAATTCAGGAAGAATTGGCATATCTCGGCGATGTGTTCGAACAGTCTTTCCGTTTGAACGGCGCACTCTGTTAAGGAAATGCTCATTCTCTACAGAGAAACCACGAACCATTGAACGGCGAGCTCGGGATGAAAGAACGGTAGCAATAGAAATTGCAGATGGGTCATCTTCTGGAGGGAAGAGTGGGAAACCAGACAGTTCTTCAACTGAGTATCCACGGTAGGTGAATTCTTTCTTTATACGGCCAGTTGTCGTCGAAAGGCGCTTACGTGCCTTACGTCGACTGGCTTTAGGGGTCATAAAGGACTTCTTTTTCTTACGTGCCATAATTCATCACCTCAAATTTTCTTGCCTCGGCCTCGGCCAGTTCGGCTTGGTGCAATCAGACCGACCTTAGCACCTGGAGGGGTGCCACGAGCGACTGAGTTTGGACCGTGAACAGCTTGGTGGTTTCCACCACCGTGAGGGTGGTCTACAGGATTCATTGCTACACCGCTGACGTGAGGGAACAACTTACCACGGGCCTTCGCCTTGTAGTAAGCAGCACCAGCAGTTCGCAGTGGCATTTCGTCTCGACCGTGACCAGCAAGAACACCGATGGTTGCACGGCAGTTTGCAGGCAGTTCACGGAGAGATCCTGATGGCATTCGAACTCGGACTTTGTCACCAATTCGTGCTTCAATGAAACACGAGTTGCCAGCAGCACGAGCAACCTTTCCACCGTCACCAGGACGGAGTTCAAGATTGTTGATTGCGGTACCTTCTGGGATGTTTGCCAGGGAAGTAATGTTACCAGGTCGAAGTGCTGCATTGTCTCCAATAGCAACACTTGCACCCACTGAGAGGCCTTCAGTAGCCACAACGAGTGTGGATTCACCATCAGGCAACTTCATTCGAGCGAGAGGCGCTGAATGGACTGGACTGTGAAGCAATTCAGTAATCTCACCGACGACACCTTCAGCACGAGGCATGCGGTTCGCACCTGGGAACCGATGGCTTGCAACACGGTATCGTGGAGAGGAACCTTTTCGTTGTGCACGTATTCTCTTACCCATGATAAATCACCTCAGAATGCTCCCAAGCGCATTGCTGCGTCTTCTGCGTCATAACCCTCGGCAAGCTTGACGGAAGCGTGCTTGCCGTGTTTGGAGTTTCGAACGTTGACTTTCGCCACTTCGACTTCGAAGATGGTTTCAACCGCACGTGCGATTTGATCTTTTGTAGCGCTACGGCGGACAATGAATTCAAGACGGTCCTCGGTAGTACGAGCTTCCATCGATTTTTCAGTCAACCATGGTTGAATAATAATGTCATATGCATTCATGTTGTTCACCTCAGTTAAGTGCCTCCACAGCATCTTTTGTAAAGACGGTCAAACGACCGATGTCGCCACCAGGGGCCAAGTCTTCAGCACACAAGTCTCGAGCGGCAACAACATCGACACCTGGAAGGTTTCGAGCGGCTTGAGCCAAGCCAGACTTTTCCTTGACAACAAGGAGGATGGACTTTGGAGTTTTGTGGACACGTCCACGCATGGTTGCTTTACCTGCACGGATGTTTCGTCCGTCGCGGGCACGATTCAAATCATCCCCAAGACCGATTTCATTGAAAATTGCGATGACCTTGCGTGTTGCAGAGCCATGGTTGAAGGTTTCAATGTCGAATTTCTCAGTCTTTCCGTCACGAACTTCAGCATAATTGCCGAGAACAATAGGAAGGCTTGAGATTTCTTCAGAGAAACGATGACCACGAGAACTCACAGTCTCAACCGATGTGGTTGCAGCAAGTGCAGAATCTCGAGCGATACGGCGTTCCTTGAGGTTGAGTTTTCGGCCCCAATTCTTTTCGACCTTTGGTCCATGAGCACGGCGTCCACCTTTTGTGTGTGGATTTTGTGCTGCTCGGCTCTGGCCAGTTCGACGCATAATACGTGATACACCACGACCCTTACCCCACCATTCGACGGAGTGCTTCATACCAGCCATAGGTGCTCGCTTTCCAACATGAGCACGAGAACCGTATGCTTGGCGACGGTTTGCACGGCTTGAAGCCACGGCTAACTTGATGAGGTCAGTACGAAGTTCGGTAGAGAATGCTTCAGAAAGAGTAACTTTCTTGCCCTCTTCAACAGAGATTTCGAAATTCTCTTGGAGGCGACCTGCATCAACTTCGTCTTGGCTGACGGTGTTTGTAATATCGAGAACATTGACCTTCAACTTCAGACCCCCTGCTTAGATGATGTGCTTACGTAAGTGATTTCGTAAGGCGCTAGATTCTTGTCAGAGCCACGTGTTGCATCACGGAAACGAATCAATCGCTTTGCCGGTCCTGGTACACTGCCCTTTACAAGGATGTAATCGGAATTAACTTCTCCGTAGTGGAGGAAACCACCTGCGGGGGAAATAGCATGATCTTCAGGAGATGCAACTCGGAGAATACGCTTGTTGTATTCTGTGCGTTGATGGTATCCTGTTTGACCACCCTGACGGATAGACTTTCGAACATATCCGTCACCGAAAGCACCCATGTTTCCGTGCTGACGGCGTTTCTTAGAGTTCTTGTGAGATTGCAATTTACCACCGAAACGCTTGATGACACCTTGCCATCCGTATCCTTTAGTAACTGCAACGATATCGGTTAGACCGCCTTCCTCGAAAGCATCTGCGAAAGAGTATTCTTCGCCCAACTTTTCCTTAGCGAAAGCGAGTTTCTCACCGATTGTGCCACCGTCAAGTCCAATTTCCATAAGGTCAGGTGTCTTTGAAGGTAGGCTGGATACTGCAGAAGGTTGTGTAGCAACGATAAGTCGAACTTCGACCAAATCTGCTTTGTCGAGGTTTTCGAAGTGCTTGTCTGCATCATGCTCTTTGCGTTCTGGTAGTCGCTTGAAAAGGTCAGGGAATGCTTCGGTGATTTGACTTGCATCAACCCAAGCTTCACCTGCTGCTTGCTTTCCGTAGGCGTTCATAGAATATCCACGAACACCGAGAATGCGCATCTTAGGGCATTCTACGACAGTAACTGGGACTCGAACTTCTTGTCCAGCAGAAAGGCTTCTTGGGTTTAAATCTCGAGCGAGAATATGGGTCATACCTGCTTTCCAGCCGGCAAATCCTTGCATTCTCACTTCGCTCGCATCGGTTGTAGGCCACGATTTTACCAGACCAAATGTACGGCTTGCACGCTTTCGCGGGCTAAACGCCATCGATCCTCTTCGTGGGTGACTTTTCTTTGCCATGTCGGATTCCTCCTGTGTTTTATACAACGCATTGGCCCCACCGGGGGGGGCATACGAGGGCTCTCGGGACAGGAGAAGCCGTGACACTGCGCCCCATTCCCACGATTGTGGAACGAGACAGTAGGGGTCCTCGGGGGATGGCCCATTGTGTCTGGCTGCTCACCTTTGAGCAACCAACCGACTTACCTCCCGTATATGAGTGGTTCGGTCGCTAAAAGAGGAGGCGTAGCGTGAACAGTCTCGGTTTAGCGTGTTTGTGAGTGGAATAAAAGTTGGGGAGAACATACCGTTTGATTCACTTTCACAAGTAGGCCTCCACACTATCCTTTTGAACCCTCGACCGGAAAGTCACCTCATGGCAGTGGTGGTTCATCCTTATTTGAAGGACGGAGTCAATGCCCGTGCCTATCAGTTGATGGCGTTACGTAATGCCTTGGCGACTTCGACGTTGATGGTGATGCCAACAGGGTTTGGAAAGACAGCCGTTGAATGGATGGCTATGGCAGAGGCTTTACGGCGAAATAAAGGGAAAATACTGCTCTTAGCACCTACTACAGGACTTGTTGAGCAGCAACAACGTATGGCTCGAGACATGCTGGAATTAGACCCCGATTTGATTCAATTGTTTACCGGAGACATCCCACCTGCTAAACGACCACCTGTATGGAAGGCAGCACGAATCATCATGGCAACCTCACAAGTGATTCGAAACGATGCTGTCAATGGTTCGATTGATCTCTCTGAGGTCGATTTGTTAATTGTCGACGAAGCACATCACGGCACGGGAAAGCACGCCTATGCCCAAGTAGGTCATTTGTATCGAGAAGCTCACGAACATGCACCGCTTGTTCTGGGTGCGACTGCAAGTCCTGGCTCAACGGAACATAACATTATGGAAGTTATCCGAACCTTCGGATTTGATTGCTTGGACGTCAGTCGGAAAGAAGATTCGTTATTGCAACCCTACGCAGTAGACATGAGTACTGTGCCTCACCGCCTACCATTACCTGAAACTCTCCTAACGCTCATCCAACCTCTAAAGGACCATTTCGAACAAGAAGCAAAGCACCTTCAAGACCTCGGATTTCTTTCTCCCACAGCACACATATCAGGGAAAATGATTGATGATGCGCAACGTCGCGCCAGTCAAGCGATTCAGCGACGAGATGTCCGAGGATACGATGCTGCACGTCGAATTGGAGATTTGCGTCGAACTCACATTCTCTTAGACCTTGTTCAAACTCAAGGCCTCAAAGCTGCTCTGGCGTTCCTAATGCGCGCAGAAGAGGATGGTCGAAGTGGAGAAAGAACAACCAATCGATTTGTTGCAAAACCAGCCGTTCACCAATTCCGTATTGCCGCCAAAGAGATTCCTGAACTTCACCCTAAGCCGGAGCATGTCCTGAAGTTGGTTGAAAAGCAAATATTCGATTATCCTCAAAGCAAAATCATCGTGTTCACGGAATATCGAGATACTGTGGAAAACCTCATTTCAATACTCAACTCTATAGAAATTGTTCACGCAGACCGTTTTATCGGACAATCAGGAAAAGGTAAGAGAAAGGGGATGACACAAAAACAACAACTCGAACAATTAAGCAGATTTCGAAAAGGAGATATCAATGTACTAGTTGCTACTTCAGTCGGTGAGGAAGGTTTGGACGTGCCAGCCGCAGAACTGGTCATTTTGTACGAACCTGTCCCAAGCGCAATTCGCGCTATTCAGCGACGAGGTCGAACAGCTCGACAGCAGGCAGGTACTGTTCACACACTAATAGCGGGTGGAACTCGAGACGAATATGTCCAAATTGCTGCTGAAAAGCGTGAACAACGCATGTATCGATTATTACAAAGAATTCACAATCGTGGATTGCTACCCTCTCGTCCTCCTCCAACCGATGAAGTGTTTGATTTCTTTTCAATTCGTACAGAAGAGGGGGAGATGAGCGTTACAGAGTTCATCGAACAGCAAGAAAAAGAGATTAATCAACAGTATGCGCCTGAAGCGCCTGACAAGGAAGAGGAGACTCCAGAGCCACTGCCAGAGCGTGGACCACCAATTATAGCGCCTGCAGACCGAAGACACAGTCAACAAATGGGCTTGGAGCAATTTGCAAATGCTACTGCTGAATCACCTGTATCTACTCCCCAGCCAAAACCAACAAGTGAAACGCTCAGAACAACATTTCCCGCTCCGATACTCGATGGTCAAGCTCATCGCCATCAAGAGAACTTGACATCGGCGGCAGCTGCTGCAGTGGTTGATGATCTTAAATCGACGAAACACGAAGGCGTTGAGATTACCCTTGACCACCGTGAGGCTTCTTCTACACTAGGACCCTATCTGAGAAGTTTAGGCGTAAAAATACAGTTCAATCACCTACTTCATGGCGATATTCGTATCTCAGAGCGAATCTTGATTGAGCGTAAAACCGCTCGCGATTTAGTACAGTCACTGACCGATGGTCGACTGTTACAGCAATGTCGCCGGCTTTCAGCAGCAGCATCACGACCGATGTTACTCATCGAAATTGGCCAAGGACACGGGCAATTCGTTCATCCAAATGCTGTTCATGGTGCTTTGGCCCACGTGGGATTGGACCTTGGGATTCCAATCATGATGACAAAGAGTCCTGAAGAATCTGCTCACTTTCTTGCTGCCGCAGCAAAACGCGAACATGATTTAATCGAAAAAATGGCAACTTCAGCGATGAAAAGAGCAGAACAGTTCGCAGATGAACGCAGTATTGAACGAGCAGTTTCTGCCGCCATGGCTGAAATTAAAGCGATTGAATTGGAAGAACTTTCCGAAACGCCATTAGCGAACCGTTGGACAACGTTCCAAAAATCTGAATCAATCGAAGTTCTGGCCGCAATTCCAGGTATTGGACCAAAAAAGGCTGAGGCTTTGATTTCAGCATTCTCAACAATTTCAGGTGTTTTTTCAGCAAGTGCAGAGCAACTCAGTGCTTGTGATGGCGTAGGAACTGCGAGTGCGCTCGCAGTTTTTGAAATGCTTCACGGGTGATTAACCACCAATGACCAATGCACGAGTTCGCAATTGTGCGAATCGGTCAGGATAGTGTCCAAGTGCGAAAGCAACCATTTCAGCAAGATGGAGAATCGGCATAGTCGTGTCTTTACGAGCGATTTTACCAGCCTTGGATTGGTATGAATCAAGATTTGAATGAGAAATTGTGCAAGCAGATACGATAATGTCTGCGCCACAACTTTTCGCATCGGAAAGAACTGCTGCAGTCATTCGCATAACTGGTTTATTGATGGTAAGTAAGGCTGGGGCACCAACACTCTGGCACTTCAAATCGTATTCAACTGGAGTGCCGCCCAAAGCGGTAATCAATTGTTCCATGTATGTTGGCATAAAGGGGTCGTCTTCTCCGCACGCCCCTTCGCGTTGCATGTTTGGACCGTAGTAAGCAGCTACATTCAATCGAAGTGGATTGACGACAGCATCATTGATTTTATCGAGGCCAATTTCTTCAACCAGATAATGCAACAAATGGCGTGACTGTGACTCACCAGAGTATTCAATACTCGATGTTCGGGCAATCATATTATTGACATGATTCGCGAAACTGACATCTTCTCTAAATTCATCAATCGTATCACACATGATGCCGTGACTTGTAGCGCAGGTTGTCAGAACATCCAATCCCTTTGACTCTGCGAGGGCAAGGTTTCGAGCGACCAAGGCATGTTGTAATTTAGGAGATGATTGTTTGATGATGTTTGCACCATCACTGCTGGCCTTTGGTAACTCGGTAAGTGAGATGCCAAGCGTCTTGCACAAAGGTTGGATGCAGTCCTCGACTTCGGAAGAGGCTGCTCGGGCGGTGTTTCCAGCGTAATATGCAATTTTATTCGCCATATAATCGCCTCAGAACCTTTGGTCAATCTCGTTAAACAAGTTAACAACTTCATGGTGAGATGCGACTTTGCTGTTGATCATATTTGGAATTTTACCGATTCCTGCAGGTGGGGCTAAGAGTGCTTGAAGACTGCGGAATGGGGGCGCACCGGTTCGGGTGAAACCAAGGAACATTCGAGCAGAGACACCATCAAAGATGTTGCTTAACAAGCCGACAGGTCCGAGCACTTGACGGTAAAGAGTGGTTTCATTGACATTGCCACTCCACTTCACACTTCGGCCATACCATTTGACAAGGCGTCCGTGCGGTCCGGTGTAATTCGTAGAGTTCAAAAGTTTACTACGGGCGCTGTTCAATGCCTTGGATGCTGTTTGACCATCCGAGCCGTAGCGTGCAACTGATGCGAAATCTGCTTCTGACCAAACACCATGTTCGCTGCCGAGCGAATTCATCAAATCCATTTGCTGTTCTTCCCCAGTTCGAGGGTCAAGGCTTCGAGTCCATTGTTGGAGAAGAATTCCAGGGCCCTTGTATTCTGAATCATAGGCGAATGTGTCGGACATCGATTGAAGCAACTGGTAAGAGCTGACATCGGTCATTGCGTGAAGGGTTGCAGAGGTTGCAGCGTCCATGACACCCATCGCATTACCGTTGAGGAGCGTGAATCCTTCACGGGGGTCAGCACGTAACCATGGCTTGGCAGCCACTCGGCCTTCTTCAAAAGAGGTGTAATCAACAACTAAATCTCGAATGACTGGATAACCTGGGAGTGGTTCGATTTTCAGAACGCCACCGTCGTTAACTAGTTCGCTAATCTGAATCATATCAGCCAGAACGATTCGTCCATTGACTCGAATTCCAGAGGTAGGGCTACCGTTGCCGTTACCACGTCGGAAAGCCAGGCTACCGTCAACATCGTGTTGAACTGCAACCAAGAGGTCTTCCACAGTGGCGTGACCGGGAATTGCACAAGCAATGGTGTCCCAGCCAGAATCTGCTTCTGCAGGGCAGTAGCGGAACAGGGAGAGGGTAATTGAAAGGTCTTCTTGAACGATGGATGCAGGAGTATAGTCACCTGAAACGACTTCCTCAGCAGTGCCTGAACCGTATTCCTTCATTTCATCGAGAAGAACTTCTTGGAGTGTTCCTGATTCATCTACACAAGCAATCATCGGTAGAGCAGCCTCGACCCATTGACTCCAAGGCGTATCGAAATCAACATCACAGAGTTGAATGGAATGTACACGGTTTGCACCAAGTGCGGCGTATTTTTCATCCCAGTCTGTTCCAGCCTTACAAAATTCATCATACGCCGTGTCTCCAATAGCACAGATGCTGAAAGAGACTCCATCAAGAGAAGGAGATTGTGAACTGACCGATTGCCAAAGCGTTTCAGCGTTATCTGGCATTTCTCCTTCGCCCCATGTCGAGGTGATAATGAGTGTGCGCTTGTGGTTTCCAAGCGTAGCAGGGTCAAATCCATCCATATCATAGACAGTCGGAACCAATCCGTAGTTTGCAGCCAACTTTGCAGTCTTTTCAGCAAGTCCTGCTGCGTTTCCGGTCTGAGAACCAAACAGGATAGAAAGAGAGCGGTCACCGCCTCCGAGGAGGGCTTGCAAGGCTTCACTGCCTCCGGTTATAGAAACACCAGCAGAGGATCCAGCTGCTGCCGCTGCAGGAGCAGATGCAGTTTGTTGAGTCCCTGAACTGTATGACGACATTTCTGTAACAATACTTTCTTGGAAAACTCCTGAATCATCAAAACAGGCAATTCGAGGAAGGGCTGCATTGACCCATGCAGTCCAAGGTTCATCATAATCGACATCACAGAGTGTAATTGGTTGGACTTGGGTTGCACCAAGTTCTTTGAACTTTGAATCCCAATCAGTTCCAGCCTTACAAAACTCGTCATAAGAAGAATCACCGATTGCACATACGCTAAATCCAGTCGTCTTGAGAGATGGTTTGGAAGTGAGAACATTTTGCCACATGTCTTCGGCATTGTCCGGCATCTCTCCTTCACCCCATGTCGAGGTAATGATGAGAACACGTTTGTGAGCCGAGAGAGTCGATACATCAAAACCTTCCATGTCAATTACGGAGGGAACCATGCCTATTTTTTTCGACAATTTTGCGGTTTTTTCTGCCAATTCAGCGGCATTACCGGTCTGAGAGCCAAAGAAAATTGACAAAGAGCGGTCACCGTTAAGCAAACTCTGCATTGACTCGCTAATACTATCGCCGATAAGAATCACCCTAACTTACATCTCGTAAGCAAAGTTTCCCACACGAGAGTGGCCTTTGAAGGTTCGCATTTGACCGTGTGTTCGGAGACCAACATTTTGGTAAAAAATCTTCACCGAGTAACGGAGTCAATTCCTTACCAACTTCACATCTGGAAGTCGCCCATGCCGCCCATGTCACCCATGCCGCCATCCATTGAAACGCCCTTTGAAGAAATGACGTCATCGATTCTTAGAATCATGATGGCTGTTTCTGTCGCAGACTGAATCGCTTGTTCAACAACACGCATTGGTTCGACAACATTGGCTTCCTTCATATCGACAACACCGCCTTCATAGACGTTGATTCCTGCATGAGATTGTCCATCAGCATGAGCCTTGCGTAGTTCGATAAGTGTCGTAACGGGGTCAAGTCCGGCGTTTTCAGCAAGCGTTCGTGGAATAATTTCAAGGGCTGAAGCAAAAGCCTCAATCGCCATTTGTTCTCGTCCGCCAACGGTTTCAGCAAAGGTGCGAAGGTCTCGTGAAAGCGCAGCGAG
>TARA_B100001093_G_scaffold99425_1_pt1 | contig 10712 bp, 9 predicted proteins | sample TARA_B100001093 | Tara Oceans TARA_B100001093 (sample SAMEA2623116) | marine metagenome | biome: marine biome (ENVO:00000447); feature: surface water layer (ENVO:00002042); material: "saline water (ENVO:00002010), including plankton (ENVO:xxxxxxxx)" | depth 5 m
CAGCAATTCGCACCACTCTGATCCCTGCTTTCCAACAGCGTTACCCTAATATCGACATTCAGCTTGGCGGCGAGCAGGAGGAACGTGCTGATGCGCTCGGCGGGCTGGCAATCGGCTCACTGCTGTCGCTTATTTTGATCTACACGCTGCTCGCCATACCCCTGAAGAGCTATGTGCAGCCGCTGATTATCATGAGTGTTATTCCTTTCGGCGCCGTTGGTGCCATTGCCGGTCACTACGTGCTGGATCAGCAACTCGTATTCTTTTCGGCACTAGGGCTAACCGCGCTATCTGGGGTAGTGGTTAACGCCTCCCTCGTGCTCGTGGATTACGCTAACCGCCGCAGACGAGAAGGTGAAACCGCTGTTGAAGCGATCTTGGGCGCCGCCAGCATCCGCTTTCGCCCCATCATCCTGACGTCGGTGACAACCTTCGTAGGACTCATTCCGCTCATGTCCACCAGTACGCCGGCAACGGCGCCATTTTTGCCCATGGCCATTTCTCTGGCATGGGGCGTGCTTTTTGCCACCGTCATAACGCTGATGCTGGTGCCTTGTCTGTACATCATGATCTACGATTTCGTGCAGGAGACGGATAGTGCCGACGCAGAAGAGCCTCACCTTGTCGAGCACCCACAGACTGCTGGTTAGTCGTCCAACGCGTGTCCGGGCGTTCATGATCTGATCCACATTTGTCGATGTGGCATCCACTTGGGATTGAGTTAATATCGAAGGCTAATTTAAAAAAGCGGAGAGAGATAACATGACCGAAGCCGTCTTAGAAAACCCAGATCTGTTTGATCTGACGATGTCTGACGAAGCCCAGCCACTGTTAGATGCGGTCAAAAAGCACATCAAAGAAAATGTCGACCCCATCGCCGAGGAATACCATCGTCTCGGCGAAGGTCGCCAAGAACACTGGGGCTATGGCGACGGGCAGCTAGAATTACTCGAGACAGCCAAGCAAAAAGCTAAAGACTCTGGCCTGTGGAACTTCTTCCTGCCAGATGCTGATACTGGCGAAGGTCTAAGTAACCTTGATTATGCCTTTATTGCGAACGAATTGGGCAAGAGCCCACTCGCTTCTGAAACTCTGAACTGCAGCGCGCCAGACACTGGTAACATGGAAGTCCTCGAGCGCGTCGGCACCCCAGAGCAAAAAGAGCAATGGCTGAAGCCTCTGCTAAACGGCGAGATCCGCTCTGCATTCGCCATGACCGAACCAGCGGTACCCTCGTCTGATGCCAAAAACGTTTGTACTCAAGCGGTACTGGATGGCGATGAATGGGTGATCAACGGCGAGAAGTACTACATCTCAGGTGCCGGTGATCCACGCTGTAAGATCATGATTACTATGGTGAAGACGAGCCCAGACGCGCCAGCGCACAAGCAGCAGTCGCAAATCCTCGTACCCATCGATGCCAAGGGCGTGAACGTCCTCGAGGGCATGGAAGTCTTCGGTCACGACGACGCGCCACACGGCCATATGCATATTCACTTTGACAACGTGCGCGTACCGAAAGAGAACATGCTGCTCGGCGAAGGACGTGGTTTTGAAATCTCTCAACTACGGTTGGGACCGGGACGAATCCACCACTGCATGCGCTCGATTGGTGTTGCAGAACGGGCGCTAGAACTGATGATTCGTCGCTCAACCACCCGCCATGCGTTTGGTAAGCCGATCATTCAACTGGGCAAGAACATTGAATGGGTATCGCGCGCGCGTATCGAAATAGACGCTTGTCGCCTAATGGTACTGCAAGCGGCTAAAGCCATGGACACCCTTGGCAACAAGGAGGCTCGCGTCTATGTCAGCGCCATTAAGGCTATGGTGCCTGAGAAGGTATGCAACATTATCGACCAAGCCATCCAGATCCATGGTGCCACCGGCGTCTCTCAATGGACTCCGCTAGCACGGATGTACACCAGTCAGCGCACGTTGCGATTGGCTGATGGACCTGACGAGGTGCATCACATGGTTGTGGGCCGAAACGAAGTACGTAAATACGAAGGCCAGCCTTACACCGCTATCGATGACAAGTTGGTACTGAAGTAAGGTTTTAAACCACCCAAAAAAACCGCCGCAAGGCGGTTTTTTTTGCTCTGAATTTACTGCACAAGATTCTCTAAATTGCATTCCGACGGTCCCGAAACCGGATTGCAGCGCTCACCACCGTCTATCCAGACTCGGTAATCATTACCGAACGGATTGCTTGGCAAGTAAAAGTCAGTGCTCACTGCTTGGGCGCCACTGGCAAAGGCCGCCTGCAGTCGGTTCGTGTCGTTGACTCTGGCCTCCAAAGTGTTGGCATCTGCCCGGGTTCTGACCATGTAGCCATCTCTGACCAACACCCTAATGCGTTCAAAGTTTTGTAGCGGGTCATTCACGACCATGATTGCCGCGGCAGCATGCTCTGGCCCAACCGTGGTGAACATAGGCCGCTGCCGCCAGTTCTCCAAATACATCTCTCGCTTCGGCCCGCCCTCATCCAGTATCAACAAGAACTTGCCCTTAGCCTCATTAAAGGTTGGCCAACTGGGTGCGCCAACACCCTGCGGTTTCACTTGAACCGGTCGGATCAATCGCGGCCCGAGCATCTCTTCGAGCACAGTATCCATGGCCGCAAAGGCTCGGGCGTCGAAAGGTGTTGGATCCGGCAGCCAACCTATTTGCTGGTCTTTGGCATTGAAACCTATCCATATTGGCGTGTGCGCCGGGTGCGCATCAGACCATTGCATTAACTGCACGAGACAAGCGCGCAACGTTGGGCAGTGGCTGTTCATATCAATGACCTGAATATGACCCACAGGAAATGTTTGCGACTGCGGTCGATAGAACACATCGAGTTCCAGTTTGCGCAGGCCAAGGTCCAGTTGGTCTCGCAGCGGCACATGCTGGTAATCCAGCGCCAACGCAGCGTCGGAGTCGATCAGACCGAGCATGGTTTGATAGAAGCCAGACATAGCGAGCTTATAGCTGTTGTGGCTACCGACGAACTGAATCTGATTGATACGCATTTCTGCGTGGGTACTGGAGAACACGAGCAGCAGGGCCAGCAAAACCGTTTGGGCTGATGCCTTCATCTGGTGGCGTTAACTGAGATCTTCTTCCGCAAGCTTGTGTCCCCAATCCCGCTTGGCATTGAGGTAGCGCTTGTTCCACTCACCAACCCCAAAGACATGCTTTTCGCGAGTCACCTGAGACAGGCCGTGGGCGGCGAGATCTTCCAGCTTTTTAGGATTGTTCGTCAGCAACCGAAATGGTGCATTGCCGACAAAGTGCTTCAGCAACACTGCCGCGTCGGTAAAGTCGCGACAGTCGTCAGGCAGGCCTAAACTGCGATTTGCCTGATAGGTATTCTCGCCGGCATCTTGCAGCAGGTAGGTTGCCGCCTTGGCCCAAAGACCGATACCCCGACCCTCATGACCAGCCATGTAAATCAGATAACCGCCACTGGCGTCTTCTCCGATACGATTGATCGCCGATGCCAGCTGTGGACCGCAGTCGCAACGCTCCGAGCCGAAGACGTCGCCAGTCAGACAATTGCTGTGCACCCGCACTAGGGGATTTTCCCCAGGCTCGCCGACGACCAAAACACTGTTCACCGCCAAGGGCGATACCAGATGAGCAAAAAGGTGTTGGCCACCACGAGCATTTAATTCAGATGCAAGTGCCTCCACTCCCCGCAGTTCTGTGCTGCGCACCGCGGCGTACCACTGAACTGCCGTCTCGACGCCAGGCAGCTTGATCGGCAGCCGAATTGGCCCCATCAAATTAATAGCCAGCTCATTGGGCGGCTCTTGCTCGTCAACATCGATAGCCTTCCCATCCGAATCAATACGAATGAGCTTGCCCTCGGCAATCAGCCGCTTGCGAACGTCAGGATTGAGATACGTGAACATGGTTTGCAGGATGCCTGAAATTAAAGGGCCACGCAGCTTCAGGCGCGGCCTTTGGGGCATTGTCAGTACTCAGTCGAAGATCGACCGCTAAAAAACAATACGCAGTACGCTTTCCGCTACACACGCGGGTTTATCAGCGCCGTCGATCTCAACGGTCATCTCGTTGATTACTTCAAGCATTCCGCTCTTTTCTTCCACGCTTTTGAGCTTGCCTACGGTGCGGATCTTCGCGCCAACTTGCACAGGGTTCATAAAGCGCACTTTGTTCCAGCCGTAATTGATACCTAGCTTCATGCCGTCCAGTTCAGGCAGCCCAACACCCGCGCCGCCTGGCAAAAAGCTCATGATCGACAAGGTCAGCTGACCGTGGGCAATGGGTGCGCCAAATGGGCCTGCCTTGGCGCGCTCAGGATCTATGTGAATCCACTGTTGATCAAGCGTGGCATCGGCGAAGTTATTTACGCGGTCTTGAGTAACCTCAAACCAATCGGTGGGCTCTGAGGCCTGGCCAATTTGGGCATTTAGGGTTTCGATCGCATTCTCGATGGGTGTACCTGACATATCTCTCTCCTGCTCCTGTGCTTACGCGGTCATTCGAATTCGGCCAGCCAGACTAAGTAAGGCCGGTCTCGGTATCAAGCATCAAGATCCGTGGGCTGGGATAGCCCCGCAGCACAGCCGAGCAGCGAGCGCATCACAAGCTGCATGATCTTGTCGCTGAATGCGTCGCTCTCGACCATGCCGAGACTCTTAGGCAAAAGGCTGGCGCACAAATTTGCCGCGACCAAGGGCTGAGGCTGTGCCAAACACAACGCATTTAACGCACTCTTATCATCCTTGCCACGGCTGTCTGCATTGCCTGCATTGCGGTGGCTGCCGCCAGCAATGGCGGATATCACTTCGGGCGAAAGTGCACCAATATCTGCCCGATAATCAAAAGACGCTAAATTGTGCAAATTCGTTAGCAGCTTCGGCCCCATCATTTGCGGGGCAATATGATCGACGTCGACTCGGCGCATCATGCGCAGGATGACATCGATGAGGAACGGCAACACCGGACAATCCGCAGGAAAGGCCGCAAAGGCATTATGAATATTCTTGCGAACCTCCCAGCGGCCTTGCACGTCAGACTTCGCTTGCACCCAATGCTCCTGCCCGAAGGTACAAGCGCGCGTCAGGTCGAGACTCAGCAAATCCGGCGCGAATACCAACAGATCTGCATCCATCCAGATCACCCAGTCGTAGTCGCCGCGCAAAAACCGCAGCGCCCATTGCAGACGCGCCAGATCTGCAGCAATGGGCATGCGCCCCCGCACCTTGCGCATATACCAATCAGGCACGGTGTCGAAGAACTCATCGCCCACTGACTGATAGTCGTAGCCGTTGGCCAGGGCCCAATGCTCAACAGTGGTCATACACTGGCGCTGCCATTGCGCCGCACTTGGAGCAGCACTTTGTAAGACGAGTACGTGGTTCACGGGCTGGGATTCATCAAATGGTTATTAGACGATGATAAGGTTCATGTCTGAAAAAGACAGCGGCCACACATGCACTATCTGCAAAACAATCGCGCGAAATCGGCACCACTGATACTTTGCCTGCTTATCGTGAGCGTCTTGCAAGCTGGAGTTACCGAAGCTGAAATCGTAGATCCAACAAAACGTGCGTTACACCTGAGTGAGACCCTGCCCAACCAGACGCTGAAGGAGCACCTGCAAAGCTGCGCTTTGGGTGACTTTTATCCCACAGACTTTTCCATTGCCCATCGAGGGGCCCCCTTGGGCTACCCAGAGCACAGCCGCGAAGGCTACATTGCAGCCGCCGAACAAGGCGCTGGAGTGATCGAATGCGATGTCACCTTTACCCAAGACTTAGCGCTGGTCTGCCGACACTCCCAGTGCGATCTCGCCACCACCACGAACATTCTGCAAACTCCGCTGGCAGCCAAATGCTCAAAGCCCTTTCGCCCAGCCAGCGGCCATCAGCCCGCCAGCGCCACTTGTTGCACCACAGATATCTCCTTGGCGGAGTTCAAAACCTTGTGCGCTCGCCCAGCTCATAGCAACAACCAAGCCAAAACCGTTGCGCAGTACCTCGCGCCCCAGCGCTCCCCTGTGGTCAGTGCGCCCCTTGCCTGCGGTACCTTGATGACCCATGCGGAAAGTATTGAGCTGATCGATGCCTTGGGCAGAAAGTTCACGCCGGAACTCAAGCAACCCATGGTCGATATGCCTTTTACACCGGGATTCAACCAAGGAGCCTATGCGGACAAACTTCTCGAGGAATATCGTGCGGCAGGGATCGCTCCAAGCCGAGTCTATCCTCAGTCTTTTAATCCCGACGACATTTGGCATTGGATCAATAACCACCCCGACTTTGCGGATCAGGCTGTCTGGCTGGATGCTAGAGGACGGCGGCCGGGCTTCCAGTCAAGTACGGCTGACTTTGCAGCGTTGCAAAAACAAGGGCTGAACATCATCGCACCACCAATGCCTATGCTGTTGGCGCTTAACGATGTCGGCAAGATCGTGCCAAGCACATATGCACGGCAAGCCAAATCTGCCGGGCTGGAGATCATCACTTGGACCTTTGAAGCTGGAGATCCGATGGACGAAAAAAATTGGCTTTACGCGCCTATCGCCACTGCCATGACGAGCGAGGGCCAAATGCTGCAGGTCCTACACGTGCTCGCCAACGACGTTGGGGTGCGCGGCGTGTTCAGTGATTGGCCGGGGACGGTGACTTACTACGCTAACTGTCTGATGGGGTTAAACCGGCAAAATTAACCCCGTAGGAAGGCCTCGATCTCGCCCATCCGAGCAAGCGTGTCCTGCTCGCCAAATTCGATTAGCTGACCAATATAGCCAGGCTCGAAATTCACCATACTCAGTGCGTCTGCTGTGGGCTCATCGCGCCCCCCGAAACCGCCAGAAAAAAACCGAAACCCACCGGGCATTTGCGGCTGCGATTGTCGCGCAATTTTGCCAAGGTCTTCTCTGGGCCTGAGCACCATCACCTCCACCGGCCGCTGCCGCCCCCACTGCTGTTGAGGTATGCGTCGAAGCAGGTCATTCACTCGCTGCATCTGCAGTGCATCGAAGTCCAGCAAATCGAGAAATACGGCATTCAGCATCACCCCGGCCACTTGGCCTAGTGACGGATAACTAGTCGGTAGCTCAGAGCCACCTACCTTAAGCTTAGCGCGAGGCGATACCGCCAAAATGCGTGTAGCACCCAGGCGCATGGCAGGAGACAACGGCGCAGCCAAACGGATGCCGCCGTCGCCATGCCACTGATGCTGAAGCTTCACCGAGGGGAAGAAAAACGGCAGTGCGGCAGAAGCCATCACATGTTCAAGGGTGAGTGATGCCAGCCGAGCGGTCACTTGGCTGCCGCTCCAGATCTGTTCCTGCAGCGTATCGACCCAGGCCTCCGAGCGACCGCTGGCGTAATTCGTAGTCACCACAGCCAGCGCCTTCAGCCAGCCATCGGCAAGGTTTCGATCAATGCCTGGAATGTCACCTGTGCCAGTGTGTACGAACAAATGTTCTCGAAGATAACGACGCAGCGGCTCGTTGTTCACCATGCCGCGTATATCTTCGCGCCCAAGCCTACCACCGCTGACTAAGTGCAAACCCCAATGGGCCATGCGGCCGGCCAGTTGACCCAACCCCGTTCGGTACACTTTCTCTGTGCGCATGGCCTGCCAAAGCCCCACAAGTGCCTCAACGCTCTCCTGCCAAGAACCCTGAAACGCAGCGAGATGGGTCGCGTTGATCGCACCCGCAGAAACACCTGTCAGAATTTGTGGCCGATAGTCCGGCATGCTTCGCGCCAAGGCTCGCAGACATCCCACTTGGTAGGCTGCGCGCGCACCACCTCCGGACAACACCAACGCTTGTCCCTCGTTACTCAGAACGTTGTAGTCCGATGCCTCGCTTCGAGTTGTGCTCTTTTCGTCCATCGCACGAGACTCCATGCTTTTTTCGCCAACGGCAAGAAATGTGCACTCTGTCAATCTCGTCAGTGCGCGCGCCTAGGCCTATTATGATCTGATGTCATCCCCTCTGGCACGCGCTGGTGCGCGGCTCAACAATATCTTTCGCCCAAACGGTCACGTTTTTTACGGATGGTGGATCGTGCTCGCCTGCGCCGGCGTGCAATGGCTAGCCGCCTTAACGTGGATGCACTCTTACGGCGGCTATGCGCTCAAACTCCAGGCGGACTTTGGCTGGAGTATGTCGGTGCTATCCCTCGCCTTTGCGCTGACGCGCCTAGAGAGCGGCCTGCTCGGCCCGCTCCAAGGTTGGCTGGTAGACCGCTACGGCCCACGCCGGATTTTGGTCATTGGCACGCTAATCTTTGCGGTAGGTTTTTTTACCTTCAGCTTGGTGGAATCCATTACCACCTATTTTGTGGCGTTTATTCTGATCGCACTGGGCTCCAGTCTCGGCGGCTTCGCTACCCTTATGGTGTCCATTGTCAGCTGGTTCGACGCGCACCGGGCCAAGGCCGTCGCCATGTCGCAAATCGGATTTTCCGCCGGCGGACTCTGCGTACCCTTCGTGATGATGGGCTTGGAGGCCTTTGGCTGGCGTTCGATGGCGCTCTACTCGGGCGTTCTCATATTGGTGGTTGGGCTGCCGCTAGTGAGCTTGGTGCGCCACCGACCCGAAGACTACGGCGAAGTACCAGACGGCATTCGGGCGCAAGACGATGACGACGAAAGCTCGTCTAGCACGGATGCCCAGATCAGTTTGTCCTGGCGACAAGCGGTAAAGGAACCATCGTTCTGGCTGATTTCTAGTGGTCATGCACTGTCACTACTCACCGTATCGTCCATGCTCGCACATCTCATTCCTTACCTGACTTTTGATTTAGGTTACGAGCCTGTCACTGCTGGATTTGTCTTTGCCTTGATGACGGCGCTGCAAATGGCGGGCTTGTTCTTAGGCGGTGTGATTGGCGATCGCTTCGATAAACGCTCGATTTGTACTCTGTGCATGCTGGGTCACTTTGTCGGCCTAATCGCCTTAACCCATGGCGTAGACCCCATCTTGGTTATCGCCTTCGCGGTGGCACATGGCTTAGCCTGGGGCGTGCGCGCTCCGCTTATGGTCGCCTTGCGCGCTGATTACTTTGGCCCCAAATCTTTCGGTACGATTATGGGTATCTCATCCCTCATCGTGATGATGGGCATGACCCTAGGCCCACTGTTTTCCGGCATCATGTTTGATCACTACGGTAACTACGATCTAGCCTTTACCTGTATCGCTTTTTGCTCACTGCTTGGCGCCCTATGCTTTTGGTTCGCCAAACCGCCCAAGCTTCTAGCGACGCCAACCTAATGCCGCGCCCTGCGCTGTGTAATACACTGCGCCTACTCTATTGATGCCCTGAGAGAGACAATGGACTTTGCCCTAACCGAAGAACAACAAGGCTTTGTCGCCACCGCCAAGGCCTTCGCGGAAAACCAACTCGCACCCTTTGCAGCGCAGTGGGATGCCGACAGTATTTTTGCCAAAGAAGCCCTGCGTCAAGCAGGTGAGCTTGGCTTTATGGGTATGTATACCCCGGAACATGCCGGCGGACTGGCCATGCCGCGGCTCGATGCCAGCCTAATCGTCGAAGAGCTAGCGAAGGGCTGTACGACGACCGCGGCCTTTTTGACCATACATAACATGGCCACCAACATGATTGGTCGTTACTGCCAGCAAGAGGTCATCGATGAGTGGTGTCCAGATTTGGTGTCTGGCACCAAACTGGCCTCCTACTGTTTGACCGAACCCGGCGCGGGTTCGGATGCTGCCGCACTGCGCACCAGCGCGGCAGCCGATGGCGATTACTATGTTATCAATGGCAGTAAGTCCTTCATTTCCGGCGCCGGGGATACCGACGTGCTCGTGCTCATGCTGCGTACCGGAGACAACGGACCCAAGGGTGTGACCGCTATCTTAGTGCCCGCAGATACCGACGGCATTAGTTACGGTAAGAACGAGCAGAAGATGGGCTGGAATGCACAGCCTACCCGCGCGATTACCTTTGACGACGTGCGCGTACCAAAAAAATACCGCCTCGGCGAAGAGGGCCAAGGTTTTTCCATCGCCATGGACGGACTCGACGGGGGCCGCATCAACATTGCCACCTGCAGCGTTGGCACCGCGCAAAAGGCCCTCGAAGACGCCACCGCCTATGTGCAAGATCGCAAACAATTTGGTCAGGCCATCGCCGACTTTCAGGCCACGCAATTTGCCCTATCAGACATGCTGACGGATTTGGTTGCAGCCCGCCAAATGGTGCGCCTGGCAGCCAGCAAGCTCGACAGCGGTGATGGCCAAGCCGGTACCTATTGCGCCATGGCCAAGCGTTTTGCCACCGACGCAGGCTTCAAAGTCTGCAATGACGCACTGCAGCTACTGGGCGGTTACGGCTACTTAAAGGAGTACCCCATGGAGCGCTATGTGCGCGATACCCGGGTGCATCAAATTTTGGAAGGCACCAACCAAATCATGCGGGTGATCATTTCGCGTCGCATGCTCATGGCCGGTGCCTTGGAGGTTATACAATGAGCATCAGCATATCCGACAAACTTAAGGTTGAAATCATCGATCACACAGCGTTGATCACCATCGACAACCCCGGTGCGAACACATGGGATACCGAGAGCCTACCGGCGCTAGCGCAGCTGATCGAAACGTTGAACGCCGACAAGAACATCTTCGCTCTGGTCATTACGGGCGCGGGCGAGAAGTTTTTCTCTGCTGGCGCCGATCTCAATCTTTTCGCCGCTGGCGACCCAGACCAAGCGCG
>TARA_B100001093_G_C26859137_1_pt1 | contig 10710 bp, 7 predicted proteins | sample TARA_B100001093 | Tara Oceans TARA_B100001093 (sample SAMEA2623116) | marine metagenome | biome: marine biome (ENVO:00000447); feature: surface water layer (ENVO:00002042); material: "saline water (ENVO:00002010), including plankton (ENVO:xxxxxxxx)" | depth 5 m
GATTTAGATGCTACACCAGCAAAATGAAAAGTATTAAGAGTCATTTGTGTTGTAGGCTCACCAATACTTTGCGCCGCTACTAGTCCAACCATTTCACCCGGATGAACAATAGCTTTCTTATAACTGTATTCAATTTTTTCTAGTAGTAATGAAATTGCTTTCTTATTGAATCTCTTTACAGTTAGTAAATGTTTGGGTGAAAGATAATAGTACCAAGCAATTTTAAATAACTTTGATGGTTTTGTATATTCATTAAATTCCAATCTGTTGTAATATTTATCAATCAAATTATATAATTCTAGTGGTGTTATGTCCACCATATTGTTTTTTGTTATGTAAAGATTATTTTGAATATTATATATCATTCTTTCAAATTGAATAGGGATATGTATCTTTGTATTAGAATCATAATTAAATACGTGTTTAATAATATCATCTCTACTAGAAACAACCATTTTAATAACAGCTTTTGTTTTGGCTTTCAAATCCTTTTTCTGTGCTCTGTATCGCTTTTTAGTATCAGCGTCAAAATTTGATAATTCAATAGATTGGCTCTTTCTATCATTAGGAATCTGGTAATGCATAAATATTTCTTCAAGAGACATTTTGATTGTGGGGAGATGAATGGTTTCAACCTTCATCGTATTAATGTTATCAGTTCCATAACTGAATTGAACAATTTTGTTTTTATTATTTCTTACTGTCATATCATAACGAACACTAAGATCTTCCAATGATTTAATTAATCTCCTTTGAATATAACCCGTAGAACTTGTTTTAACAGCTGTATCAATAAGACCAGTACGACCACCCATAGCATGAAAATAGAGTTCTTCCGGTGTAAGACCTTGAATAAATGAACTTTCTACAAATCCTCTTGCCTGAGCAGTATCATCAAATTTAGTATAGTGTGGAAGCGTCCTATCTTCAAAACCATATGGGATACGCTTTCCATCAACATTTTGTTGTCCTAGACAAGATATCATTTGCGCAATATTAATAGTGGAGCCCTTAGAACCGGCTTTCACCATAATAACAAATCTGTTTCCTTTATCTAAACTATTTCTCCCAATCTTACCAGCTTCTTCCTGTGCTTTATTAAGAATAGAATTAACCTTTGTTTCAAATTCAATCTGATTTGTTTTTCCAGAGTTATTTTCAAATACACCTAAATGCAATTGATTTAAAAGTTTAACTACTTCGGATTTTTTATTTGTCACAGCACTTGAAATTTGTTCATTTGTTTTAGAATCAGCAATAAGGTCGCTAATACCAACACTGTAAGAAGACAATTTCATATATTCAGTGACAATTGATTGAATATTATCAATAAAGTTAGAAGCATTCATATAGTTGTAGTCATTGAATATCGAACGTATGAGACCATTCATTTTACCCGATAATGTTCCTTTATCAATCTGACCTCTAATAAATTTACCATTAACTATTTCAATAACATTATTTGTAGTTTTCCTGTCTTCAGAATCGGAAAAACCGCTATTTTTGAAATTTGCATTAATAGGTGGGAGAATTTGAGACAATATTTCAAAACTTTTGATTCTGTCCTTTTTAAATAGAGACAAATCTACATTTTTATTATACATAAGAAGATTCATTGCTGTTCTCTTATCAAAATGTATGTCCTCTCTTGTAAATCTGTAGCATCCCAAAAGCGAATCTTGAAAAATACCAATAATAGATTGATGATTTGCTGGACTAATAATTTGATGCGGAACAGCAGCTAAATTTAACAATTCACATTGTGCTTGTTCCCCTTGTGGTCCATGCATATTCATTTCATCACCATCAAAATCAGCATTATAGGGCTTTGTATCACCAACATTCATGCGAAATGTATTCCCCTTTTTCATAACTTTAACAACGTGGCACATCATTGACATTCTATGAAGACTTGGTTGCCTATTAAATAATACAGGATCACCATCCATAAGATGACGATGGACTATATCGCCTTCATAAAGTTCTAGTGTGTTGCGGTCAACATATCTCAGTGAAATACTCTCGCCACCTTTTCTTTCCAATATGTTAGCACCAGGATATTCATCTGGACCATTCAAAACAAGCTTGAGTAAAAACAACTTATTTCGTTCGTTTACAGTATTTGGAAATGTAATGTTTTTAGCAATCTTTAGTGGAACTCCAAGTTCTCTAATACTGAGATTGGCATCGGGTGTAATAACAGAACGAGCTGAAAAGTCAACTCTTTTTCCTTGAAGATTACCTCTAACACGACCTGTTTTACCAACTAATCTTTCCTTAATAGATTTTAATGCTCTTCCAGAACGTTGTGCAACAGAAGCAACACCAGGAATTTTATTATCTACCATAGTAGCTACATAGTATTGAAGAACTGTTGCCCAATCTTCAATAACTTTAGAATCAGCTCCTTGCTGAATTTTATCTTGAAGAGTTGTATTAGCTTTAATAATATTAACAATAATATGCGAAATATCATCTTCACTTCTCTGTTGAGAATCGTGTTTTACAGATGGACGTACAGCTGGCGGTGGAACTGCTAGAACCTGGCATATGAACCATTCGGGTCTACACCAAACAGGACTAAATCCCATAAATATCATATCTTCATCACTGATTCTTTTCATAATTCTAAGAATACTTTCTGGACTAAGTTTTATGGTAGGTTTTTCCTTAACAACACCATTCGCATCTTGAATACCATCTATCTTTTCCCATTCAGCATAAATATCTGCTAAATCTTGTTTATATATTTTCTTCGGTTGTTTGATACCGCAACCATCTTCACAGTCTTCACCACAACGCTTAATTTTGTTAGCATGACTAAAAACAAAATCAAAACGCTTTTTAGGAGACCAATCCATAATAAAACTATATTTTTTCTTACTTATTTTACACTTACCGCATTTAATACAGACAGTTCTCAGAATTTTAATTAATGTATTTAAATATTGTATATAAAATACAGGTTTTGCCAACTCAATATGTCCAAAATAACCGGGTGTTTGCATATAGTCCAATCCATCTGTTGGGCAAATTAGTCCAGGCTCCAGAACACCCATCCTTGGATCGAACAAACCATTAATAACGGGTTTATTATTAATGTATGTATCTCGAGATGTTATTTCAGCAACACTACTTTTACGTATAGCATCGGGGCCTAAAACACTAAATTGTATACCTAAGATTTTTGATGCTTGCAAATTATTACTTTCATTTTTATATGACATCCTTATATTTATAATAGAATATAATGAAATTATTATTTTAAATCAATTTAAAAATATTTTTTTTTAAAAAACGAACAAAAATAAAAAAATTGATGTTGAAAAATAATATAAATATATTTTATAACATTTATAAAATGGAAAATTCAAATGATAATTCCCCTAAATCAATAAAGAAAGATAATACTTGCGAAAGCGATGTTATCAATAATGATTCAGAGGATGAACATAGTCATGATGATTATGATGAATCAGTAATTGAAGAAGAATATGATGATAATGACATGGATGATGATGAAGAGGATGAAGAAGAAGAAGAAGAAGAAGAAGAAGAAGAAGAAGAAGTTATAGATGAAGATAGCGATGAAGATTACGACCCCGAGGATGATGATTTTGAAGATACTATGGAAAATTACCAAGAATTCTTATATTCGTTATTTCCTTCAAAGTTTTTAAAGGAAAAAATTGTAGATGAGAATGCGAAGGTAAAGAATTTATCAAATGTACGTAAGAAAAAGAAAACGAATAAAAATGTTAAAAATAAAAGAAGTATAAGAAATAAGAAAAATATTAATAAATCAGTGGTAAAAAAGAAACTTAAAAAATCAGGTAAAAAAATTAATAAAGGTAAAAAAATTAATAAAGGTAAAAAGAAACGCCTTAAGAAAGCTTTTAAAGCTTTAAAGAAAAAAAATATGTTTCCATCAGATGAAGATGAAGAATTGGATGAACAGGATAATATTGATTTAAATAAAACAAAATTCAATATTATATATACATTTGCTGATGATAATTCTTATATGAATCAACATGATAACGAAGATGAGGATTATGAAGGAGATGAAACAACAAGTGAAGATGAAGATAGTGATATTGAAGAAATTAAAAATAAGTGTGTGGATGAAGTAACCGAGGAAGAATGGGAAAAAGTTATGCGCATAGAAGAAGAAAATATGATGAAAGAGGAGAAGAAAAAGAAAGAAATGATAGACAGTTTAGTAGCAGGTAATAGAATATTGGTTAAGAAACCATTTTGGAGTAAACCATATCCCGGTCTTATAAAAAAAATAGTATCTCGAAAAAAAGGAAAAAAAGAAAGAAGATATTTTACAATTAAATTAGATGACGAAGAATTTGAATTGTTAAAGAATATTCCCGAAGATTATTTATCTGAAATTAAGAAAAAGATAAAGAAAGAAAAAGTATCTATTGAAATAAAGGAACTCCTTGAATTAAAAGAAAAGGATAGTGAGGAATTTAATAAGAAGTTGGAAGAATATGAAGTAAAATTTAAAGCAGAAAAAAATGCAAAAAAAAAAAAGAAAGATGCAAAACAAACATTAATTAATATCAAACGTTTAAAGAAACTTTTTAAAGAGAAATCTAATTCGAATGATTTCACATATTTTAAGAAAATGGATTTGGAAGACCAGAAAACAATACTTAGAAATCTTGTAGAAGTAAATAAATCAACTGATATTGATATGCCGTATAGACTAAAACTTATTAAATCTGATATCGAGCCATCTATTAAATCAGTAGCAATGAAAAAAGTAAAAATGTTAAACATGATGGACCCGTGCTCCGGCGAATACTATAAAAATAAACTTTGGGTTGATACATTTATGAGTATTCCATTTGGTGTTCACAACAGATTACCCGTTAAATATGATGATGGAATTGAAAAGTGTAGAGAATTTATGGAAAATGCGAAGGAAACATTGGATGGAGCTGTATACGGATTGAATGATGCAAAGATGCAAATAATGCAAATGATTGGTGGGTGGATTAGTAATCCAAATGCAGTTGGAACAGCCATTGCTATCCATGGTCCCATGGGAACAGGTAAGACAACACTTGTAAAAGAAGGAATTAGTAAAATTTTGAATCGACCATTTGCATTTATACCTCTGGGTGGAGCGACAGATAGTAGCTTTTTAGAAGGTCATTCTTACACATATGAGGGTAGTGTTTGGGGAAAGATAGTTGATGTTCTTATTCATAGTAAATGCATGAATCCTGTATTCTATTTTGATGAATTAGATAAAATTAGCGATACTCCAAAAGGTGAAGAGATAACAGGTATTCTTACCCATCTGACAGATACAACGCAAAATAGTCAATTTCATGATAAATATTTCTCAAATTTAGACTTCGATGTTAGTAAAGCATTATTTATATTTAGTTATAATCATGAAGAAAAGATTAATCCAATTTTAAAAGATAGAATGTATAGAATCAAAACAGATGGATATGATAAAAAAGATAAAAGGGTTATCGCTCAAAAATATCTCATTCCATCAGTCATGAAAAACATTAATTTTAAAGAAGGTGAAATTATTATTAAAGATGAAGTTATTGAACATATTTGCGAAAAATATACAAATGGGGAAAAAGGTGTTCGTAATTTGAAACGTTGTCTCGAGATTATTTATGGTAAGATAAATTTGTTTAGATTATTGAATTCAGATAGTAAACTATTTGATGGTGAAGTATCATTGAAGGTTGAATTTCCATATGAAGTCACTACTGAAATTGTTGATAAATTAATTAAAGAAAAAGAGAAACAAACAATACCATTTGGGATGTATATGTGATACTTTTAAAAAGTATATCAAAACTACTTTTAAAAATAAAAAAATATAAATATACAAAATTTATATTTTTTTACAAATAATTCTATCTTTAATGTTATGTGGAATCGTATAATTGTTCAATTCTAAGAATAAATGAAAAATCACTATTATTTAAATCAACAACTCTTCCAAATTCATCCAACAATTTTACGCGTAATTTCATAATATCTACTGGCCCAAAATAACTTCTTCGGAACTGATAATCAACATCACCGTTCGAGTAGTTAAATGAATCATAGTAATTATTAATTTTGGCAAAAATATTAATGTCATTGATTATTGAATTTTCGAATGGAGACATTAATGATTTAGAAAAGTTTTTATTAAAATCCTCAATAGAAAGAAATACATATCTTTTTCCAAATGTGTTTTGATAACAAGCTTCCGCACCAAAACCTTCTGAATTATCTGAAAATACTTTATCCATTGTTATATAATCGTCATCGTATGAATAATAACGCTTTCTATATCCAAGAATCCAACCCAAACCTAACTGTATAGATCGGTTTTCATCTTTACTATATGTCCAATCTATATTAAAAAAATATTCTAATCCAGCAGAAGCGGTTGTATCATCGTAAAGAAAACCATCGCGGACACCTCCTTCCTCACTATTACTCTTGGCTCGTTTGTCTCTGAAAAATGATATTTTCTTATTAGCTTCATCGTAATAACATGCAACCATTCTCAATTCTTTATTGTTTTCAGTTATCGCGGGAGAAAAAATATACTTATTTAAATAATCAACCAATGCAGTAGGTGTGAAATTACCATTTTTTATTTTAATAATATGCCTTTTTTCATTTTGCACAGTTCCACTTACTTTTTCATATGTTTCGATAGCAAATTCATTTGTTCCAGTTAAAGAAGAAAACGTATACATAGTATTAGGAATATCGGTATTTGTTAAAGTTATACTTGTGACATTTTTTAATGTTTCTGGCAAATCAATAATAAAGTCAGTAGAAGATTGTGAATAATAATTTTTACGAAAAAGAGTATCAATGCTTAACATTTTAGTGACTGTAATTTTCTTTAAAGGGTTGATTAGAGATTTAAATTCATCATTAATTTTTTTCTTAATAACAGGATTCTCTTCAGAAAAGACTTCATTTTTCTCTAAATTTGGCATAAAGTTTCCCTCCGTTAATTTATATTCATAATCATTTTCTAACATTTTCTTAAAAGCTTTATCAAGAAAATCTAAAATCAAATTTTTTTCAGTGTCGGGAATGCACTGTTCTGCTTTAACATTTGTTAACATTTTATTATAATTTTCATTTAATTCATTTTTATCAAAATCTTTTTCAATATCTAAATCAAACATTTCAAATAAATCTATTTTTGAGTAGTTGTCCAAATTATAATTTAAACCAGACATGATATATAAAAATACTATATTTTAAATTCTTATATTTTAATTTATCTTATTTTAATTTATCTTATTTTAATTTATCTTTAATATATACATAAAAATGAACATATTTAAATCAGATGATTCTAGAAAAACAGCTAAAGAACATATTTTTCAAAAAAGAAATTTAAATTTGTACTTAGATTTAAAAAATAATGATAAATTAAATCATACGGCATGTTTAAATGACAAGAAAATTAAAAAAATTACGAATCACAGTAGTCTTATAAATTTATCACATGGTTTTTATGATTACTTTCAAAATGGAAAATGTAGAGACATTTGTAATAATTATCTATCAACTGATTCCACCAACATGGAAGTATTTAGAAATAAAACAGAAAATTGTATTGAGAATAAAGGCGATAACAATAATGATATTTCCAATAATTATTCAGGCATGATATTAACACATAATATAGAAGCAAATTATCCCAATAGTTCGGTTCTAAATTCAAAAGAGACAAACAAAACAATGTATTCACATGTAGAAGAAATAGCCAACCCAACATTAACAGCAAAGAAACTTCTTAAAAAAACGAAATGTTTTGGATTAAAATCAAACAATATAGTTATAGAATAATTTAAAAATATTTAAAAATTTATTAATTATATCTAATAATGCTATCACAATTATTATTAAAGAAAAATGATTTAATAAATGAGAGAGTGAAACTTGAAAGAAAACTTAAATGTGTCTCCACCGAGATAAATAAAATACAATGTGGTATAAATAAATTATGTAAACATGAATGGGTTAGAGATTATATAGATAAACCATATGGAAATGGTAGTGATACTATTTATTATTGTTTATATTGTGAAACAATAAAAAACTAGAAAAAAATATAATTATTTTTAACATGATAACAACATGAAGTGCAATTTTTTTTAGATCTACAATCAATACATATACCGTTAATATCGAATCTATGGTTTCTACAATGAAATCGTGTTGAATTTTTCTTCCGTGTAAACATATCTCCACATTTTACACATTTGTATTTTTTGTATAAAAAATCTTCATAATTTGTTTTTTCATCTTTAATACAAATATTGCCCATATTAAAATTATTAATTAGTTTTTTAAATAATTTTAATTAAAAATTATTTTCACTAGACGAACGATTTCCTCCACGTGTAGCTAAATATTTCATCTGTTCATCTGTTACACATGCGCAACCACCATCGCCACTAACACTAGAATAATCGCAGCATTCGGGTTTAAATTTATTATTTGCCCAAAAATATTTTTGACCCGGCATCATTGGGTTAGTAGGCTGATTTTGAACGGTTCCCTTATTGTGTTTTGCACCATGTTGGGAAAAGTCATATTGATGTAATCCACCATCTACCGGTGCAGAATTATGGAAACCTTCTCTAGAACATGAACACAGCATTGTAGTTCCTATTAGAATACCAAGTACAACGCATAAGATAATAACTTCAATTCTAACTTTACTTCCTAAAAGTTTAACTTTTTTCATATTATACATAATTCATAGATAAAAATTATTAATCTTCCCAATCATAAAAAGTATATTCACCAATTGGGATATGGTGGTTTGATGTCACTAAACAACTCATCTCACTAACCCATGTTTCAGTTATATTAGCATCTTTAAAATCAGCAACTTTAATAAATTTGTTTGTTTTGGGGTCTTTAATTAGGTGTGTTCCAGTGACAAAAATATAATCATTTATTTCCTTACTGTATATTTTATAAAATTTGTCTTTTTCTTCTCCCTTTATTCTCAACACAGCTATAACATCAATATTTCTGTCCAATTTTTCCCCTAAATCTAAATCTTTCATACACTTATACTCGCCATTTGCCAATTTAATTTTTGTATCAGGATGAAAACATGTCATCATATCTTGTTTTGCTAAAAAAGCTTGAACAGCAGACAGTAATATAATAAGTAAAATCATGGGTATTGCCATACTTAAATAAAGAGTTAATAATGTAGTAGCAACTGCGATAAATGGTAAAGGGGCTCCAGGAATCCAAAATAAGAATGCCGCAATAACATAACATAAAATAATAAAAATAGTTAATACAACAAGAATAATAATAACAACATGCAGTATTGAATTTAAAAATGTGATAAAAACGAATGCCTGACCAACAACAAATAAAAACGAACCCATTATAACACCTGCTGCTTTCATAAAGGTATCTTTTACCTTAAAAAACATAAACTGTACTTCAATTAAAATTTGATAAATTTTAGCAAATATTTGTAGTATAACACTTAAAAATCTTTCTTTCAAAACATTGAAAATTACCAGAACATTTCCTAATTGTTTTTTTGCCATTTCAAACATCATTTTTAATAAACCCTGTGCATTCATTAACGGTTGCGTGAATGCGTTCATATTCTTTTCTAAAATACCCACATTGCATGCAGTATAGTTTTCGGTGGTGTATTTTAGTTTTGCATCCATGTTAGAGCCGGGTGGTGCATTTATAAAACCAGCTAAAGCAGAATATTCTGGTTTGCATTTATTTTTTTGCCACTCCTTTCTAATTTGTATCAAATTTCTTTTCGCAGCTATGTATGTAAATACTAAAAAAGATGTTATGATTAAAAATACAGAGCCGAAAATATCTACTGCATGAACATTAAAATATGTTTTGTTTTTATCTATTGATTTCAATAATTTTTGTAATCTATTTAAATTATTCATTTATATAGTAATTAAAGAATATTCTATATAAATTTAATCCTCCCAATCCCAGAAAGTATATTCTCCGATAGGTATAGTATTATTAGATGTTATCAAACAACTTAGCTCATTATCCCATTGCTCTGTGGCCTCAGCTTTTTCAAATTCCGAAACCTTAATGTATTTATTTGTTTTTGGGTCCATTATTAAGTGAGAACCTGTTACATAAATATAATCATCCAATTCTTTACTATAAATTTTATAATATTTATTATCTGCATTACCTTTAATTCTTAGAAGACCTTTTACTTCGACACCATTTACTAATTTTTCTCCTAAACTTAAATCTTTCATAAATTTGTATTCCCCATTTAATAATTTAATCTTTGTTAATGGATGGAAACATACGACATCTAAAAATGTTCCAATTGGTCCAGCCATAACACTTTCACCAAAAATTATCATACCATTAATTAAATGAACAATAACCATGAAAACACCAACTAATTTCATAAACATATCTTTTATGCTTGTCATAATTTCTTGAAATCGAATAACAATATTACTCATTAAACCGAAAATTTTTCCAAATATCTTAAATAGCGCATCCGTTAGATACTTAAACATAATTCTTAAAGTATTTATAGATTCTGTCATAGCATTTCCTATATTTCCTAATGAATCCATGGCTTTCTTAAGTGGGCCTAAAAATGATTCCATAAAACCACCCTGTATATCTCCTATACACTGTGTAAAATTGTCCAAA
>TARA_B100001093_G_scaffold500550_1_pt1 | contig 10702 bp, 9 predicted proteins | sample TARA_B100001093 | Tara Oceans TARA_B100001093 (sample SAMEA2623116) | marine metagenome | biome: marine biome (ENVO:00000447); feature: surface water layer (ENVO:00002042); material: "saline water (ENVO:00002010), including plankton (ENVO:xxxxxxxx)" | depth 5 m
CAGGTCAGCAGCCTCGTAAAACGAGTCGCTTCAGCGGAAATTAAAGAAGTTATCCTTGCGCTTACCCCAAGCGTTGAAGGAGATACAACCAGCCTCTACTTGGCTCGACTGCTTAAACCCTTCACGGATGTCAGTCGCATCGCCTACGGACTTCCAGTTGGGAGCGAGCTCGAATATGCAGACGATGTCACATTGAGTCGTGCTCTTGAAGGTCGTCGAGCAGTTGAATAACACTCCTAATCGCACGCTCATGAAAACGAAAATGAGCCGTTACAGCGGAATCCGCCCAAATGATCGCCTACCCGAGTGGTTACGACGTCCAATCGGCAATGCTTCGGCCATTGAACGGGTGCAAAACCTGGTCAAACAAAATGGGCTTCACACCATCTGTGAGGAAGGCCGCTGTCCCAATCGGGGGGAATGTTATGCCGCAGGTACCGCAACTTTTTTGTTGGGCGGATCAGTTTGTACGCGCAGTTGTGCTTTCTGCCAAGTCGATAAGGGTCGCTCGCCTGAGGCTGTGAATCCTGAGGAAGGGAACAGGGTTGCTGAAGCCGTGATTCGGATGGGACTTCGCTATGTGGTATTGACAGCAGTCGCCCGAGATGACCTTAAAGACCATGGTGCCAGCCTCTTTACCAATGCGATGAAAGCCATCCGCACTCGTAATCCTTTGATTGCGATCGAAGTTCTTACACCAGACTTCTGGGGCGGTGTTGCCGATCAAAACAATGCCATTGAGGCCCAGCGTCAGCGCCTCAAGAGCGTTCTCGATGCAAATCCAGTTTGCTTTAACCACAATCTCGAAACAGTGAAGCGACTCCAAGGAGAGGTGCGCCGCGGAGCGACTTACCGCCGCTCGCTTGGATTACTCGCCGCGGCCAGAGATCTTGCTCCATCGATTCCAACCAAAAGTGGACTGATGCTCGGCTTAGGGGAAAGCAAAAATGAAGTGATCGAAACTCTCAAAGATTTACGCAATGTTGACTGTCAGCGCATCACACTCGGCCAGTATCTCAGGCCCTCGTTGGCTCATATCCCTGTAGCGCGTTACTGGCACCCCTCCGAATTCGAAGAGCTTGGCGAGGTCGCAACCAAGCTTGGATTTTCTCAAGTACGAAGTGGTCCTTTAGTTCGCAGCAGCTATCACGCTGCGACCGACTGAGCAATCCAGCGCTCTTGGGCTCGCTTTTGCACGACAGCGCAGTCTGCTGACATCAGCGCTCCAGCACCACCCCAAACCATCCGCAAAGGTAAGTCCCAAAGAGCAGCCTCAACTTCATGCACTGTGCTGAATCCGCGCCGTTGGAAGTAGCGCAGCAAGCGCTGATGCTGACCCTCGGCATCTCGAATCGCCAACAACCTGGCTCTCCTGCAGGGGGTGGACTCAAGCGCCCAGGCCATGGTGGCCGCCCAGATCAAATCTCCAGTCCCAGCTCGAGCTTTGGGGCTGACTCGCATCGTGTCGAGCTGCAACCCAGTTGTTCCTCCATAAGCCCAAGCTTTCATCTCCCCCTGCAATTGCAAACGATCAGCCGCCAGCTGTTCCGCGACCACCAAGCGCAAACTCCATAGGCCTAAAGGCCGCCCAACCTTGAGGCGCAAAAGTAAACCTCGCTCGCCCGCCTGTGCTTCTAATTCGTTGAGCATCAACACGACCTCAGAGGAGAAAAGGGTGTCACCTCGACGACTGAGGCAACTGGAAGCGGGCCATACAAATGCGGGAAGAGAACTCCTGTCTGAATGGCATCAGCTCGCAATGGAGCAGACACAGACTTTGGATCGATTCTGAGCGTCACAACTGGGCCTGCATCGGCATAAAAACGGTTGTAGGTGTCTTGCACCTGCTCTTGCCAAGACAAGTGAATGAATCCAACTTGCTCGAGCGATAAACCGCGGGTCGAAACGCGATAGTTGCCTGTCAGCAAAGCTGCCTCCCAATCATCAGCTAAGGCGAGATGAAACAGAGATTGATCCATCGGAATCGCAATGGCATCTGCGGGAAAGATCGGTTGCATTCCGCCGGGTAACCAGGGGTCTGCGCGTTGCATCAGACGCTCAAACATTGGGTCCTCAATAAAGCGACGAAGCCAATCCCGCAAAGGCTTCAACTCTTGATCGGCATCAAATCCCACGGAATCAGCCAAACGCCACTGCCGCACAAAAGGCCAAATAGCAGCGTCCGCTAAAGACATCTGATCACCCAGCAACCATCCGTTAGGGCTGATGCACTGACTCCAGCGACGCAGTATCTCAAGGCCTTTCTGGAAATGCTCCTCTTTTGAGGATCCGGGATAGCGATCTGAGTACTTAAAACGGTCTAAATGATGCTTGAAGGAACCATCGTTGACTTGAATCAATAAGTCTGAATCTCGGGCTGTCATTACGCCACGGGGATCAGCTTGCTGCAAAGCCCAGCGCATAATCGCCAGGCTTTCATCGATCACGATGCCATCAGGCAAAATCAAAACCGGAACAGTGCCTTTGGGTGACGCATCAAGCATTTCTTTTGGCTTGGCTTTGAGTTCGATCTCACGCCAATGCACAAGGAGACCGGCATGCAGCAAGGCCCAGCGAGCACGCATTGCGAAGGGACAACGACGAAAGCTGTAAAGGATCGGCAGCAAGTGGTGCTTGAAAACAAGTCATTGCCACTGAAGCACCAGACCTCTTTCAGATTTCAACAGCCCCGATCTCAGCATCAGCCACGGGAAGCGAGTTGATCAATCTGGTGCTGCCGCATTGCAAATCTGCTGCGATCCGCATCTGTGAATCGGTCAATGCACTGGAAGCACTGCACACCTTTGATGTAGCTCGGTAGAGCCCTCTGCTCAGATGAAACTGGCAAACCGCAGGCGTGACAGAGGCTGTAGTCCCCTCGTTCCAACTGATGGTTGAGCGCGACGCGCTGATCAAACACGAAACACTCCCCGCGCCAACGGCTGTTCTGCTCTGGAACTTCTTCGAGATAGCGGAGGATGCCTCCACGCAAATGATGGACCTCGCCAAATCCTTTCTGCTGCAGAAAGCTGCTGGCCTTTTCACAACGGATACCTCCCGTACAAAACATGGCAATGCGCTGGGGCCCCGCGTGTTCAATGCGTGGACGAAGCTTCTCGTCGACCCAACGAGGAAAGTCCCTAAAACTTTCCGTTTGCGGATTAAGGGACCCTTCAAAGCTGCCAATCGCCACCTCATAGGTGTTGCGTGCATCGATCACCAGCGTGTCTGGGTCATCAATCAAAGCATTCCAATCTTGAGGATCTACGTAGGTACCCACACTCTCTCGAGGATCAACTTGCGGCTGCCCAAGCGTCACAATTTCGCGCTTGTTCCTCACCTTGAAGCGTCGAAACACTTGATCAGGGTTCCAACTGCGCTTGATCTCCAGACAGTCGTAGTGAGAATCCCCCAGTGGCAATTGGGTCCGGAGATAGCAGAGCAATTGCTCAACTCCCTGGGTAGGGCCACAAACCGTACCGTTCACACCTTCAGCAGCGATCAAGACCGAACCGAGAACAGACCCCTTATGGGCCAGTGGAGGAAGAGCCGATAGCAAATCCTGCTGGTTAGCTCCGTCTATTGGAGTGAAGCAATAAAAAGCTGCGACAAGCAGACCATCGTTTCCATCAGATCGGATCGGAGGTCTCATTAAGCAGCAGTAGCGGATTGCCAATTGGCATGTACACCAGCAACGCGAAGAAGCTCGCGATCAGCTTCCACAGCAGGATTTCCTGTAGTGAGAAGCGTCTCACCGTAAAAAATCGAATCTGCACCAGCTTGCAAACACAGGATTTGAGCCTCCTGGCTGAGCTGCTCTCGACCTGCACTCAAACGAACACGACTGCCAGGCATCAAAATCCGCGTCGCAGCGATCATGCGCACCAAATCAATGGGATCGATGGGAGGCAGTTCCTCCAACGGTGTGCCCTCAACTGCAACCAAAGCGTTAATCGGAACGCTCTCTGGATGTGGGTTCATTGAGGCAAGCACCTGAAGCATTGAAGCCCGGTCACCAACTGTTTCTCCCATGCCAATGATGCCACCGCAGCAAAGGGTGACTCCCGCATGGCGCACCCTTTCAAGGGTCTCCAAGCGCTCTTGAAAAGTCCGGGTTGTGATGATTTTGTCGTAATGCTCTGGACTCGTGTCGAGGTTGTGGTTGTAAGCCGTAAGACCTGCTTCAGCGAGACGTTGAGCCTGATGATCTGTGAGCATCCCTGCGGTAACGCAGGCTTCCATTCCAAGGGCACGCACTCCACTGACCATCTTCAACATGGCGTCAAATGGGGCGCCCTCGCGAATTTCACGCCAAGCCCAACCCATACAAAAACGGTCAGCACCAGCCTGTTTGGCAGCTTTGGCTCGCTCTAAAACAGGAGCAACCTGCAATTCGGGCTGACCAGTGACATCACTGCTGTGATGCATCGACTGCGGGCAGTAGGCACAGTCTTCCTCGCAACCACCGGTTTTGACACTCAGCAGAGATGCCAACTGAACGTGATAGCCAGGATTAAACGCACGATGAACTCCCTGGGCACGCCAAAGCAAATCCATCAAGGGAAGATTGAGAAGCCCTTCGATCTCGCTTCGCGACCAGTCATGGCGCACTTGAACCGCTTCCTTCATCAACCCTGAGAGTGAACCTCAAGCCTTCAGGATCCCAGAGCATTGGCAATTAGACCACCAAACCACCAAAGCGACGGGTTCGACTTTGATAATCCTGAAACGCGCCAATCAACGCTTCACGATCAAAATCCGGCCAGAGGACATCTGTGACATGGATTTCGGCATAAGCAAGTTGCCAAAGCAAGAAGTTGCTGATTCGATGTTCACCACTGGTACGAATCAAAAGATCTGGGTCGATCTCCCCAGCGGTAAACAACTCACCGGCAAGGGTACTTTCGTTGATCTGAGAGGGGTCTAGCTCACCTCTTGATGCTCGCTCCGCAAGCCTCCTCGCTGCAACGACCAGCTCATGTCGTCCTCCGTAATTAGTGCAAACGTTGAAATGAATTCCATCATTTCTCTCTGTTCGATTGGTCGCTTCACTGATTAGGGACTGAAGACGCGATGGCAGTGGCTCAAGATCACCTAGAAATCGGATACGGACTCTCTCAGCCTCAAGAGCCTGAAGTTCTCTCTCAAGCACCCGCTCAAACAGCGTCATTAAAAAATTCACTTCATCGCCAGGCCTTGACCAATTCTCAGTCGAAAAGGCATAAGCGGTGAGAGCCTTGACCCCCCAGTCACTGCATCGACGCAAAGTGGATTTAAGGGCTTCAACACCTGCCCGATGGCCCATAGCCCTCGGCAAGCCCCTCGATTGTGCCCAGCGTCCATTCCCATCCATGATCACCGCTAGATGACGAGGAAGGCGTTCAGAATCAATCTCAGCGGGACAAGCCCTAATCCGAGAATCATCTGAACTGGTGGTCAAGCGTCGACTCAAGGCAATGATTCCTGGGAACCACTCTTTACGCTACGTGCAGGGCCTGATTTGGCAGGCGTCGATGACACAGAAACCGCCATCAATTCAGTGAGCAGATCCTGAAGACGGGAACTAGTGATCGGACGTTCGAGCTTGCCTTGATTGGCCAGAGACAAGGTGCCAGTTTCTTCAGACACCACAACGCAGATGCATCGATCAAAGCGTTCAGTGATTCCAAGCGCTGCAAGATGCCTTGTGCCATAACGACTAATGCCCTGACGCGACAGCGGAAGAATCACACCAGCAGTCACGATCCGATTCCCCTTCAACAAAACAGCTCCGTCATGGAGAGGTGTATCGGAAGCAAAAAGATTCAGCAACAATTCACTACTCAGCTGCGCATCTACGGTCACTCCTGGATTAAGGAAATCCTCAGGGCGCAAATCACTGCCAAGATCCACCACCATCAGCGCACCTCGACGTGATTTGGACAATCGCCCTGCGGCGTCAGTTAGTTGCGCAACTGTGCTGGCCGTTGCTCTGAGCTTGCTCTGAGGGTTACCCAGAAGAACTGCGAGCTTTCCGGTGCCAAGAAGTTCCATCAATCGGCGCAATTCTCCCTGCCAGAGAATTGCCAAAGAAAGAGAGCAGGCAAGAACGAGTGCGTCGACCAGAGTCGACGTCAACGGCAGATTGAAAAAGCGCTTTACGAACCAAGCAAGCGCAACCAGAAACAGATAGCCCCTTAACAGCCAGAGGGTTCTCTGCTCATTGACTCTCGTGAAGAGGAGAAAACCGAGAGCAGAAGCACAAAAAACGTCAATCAGCAGGCGAAGTGGCAGCACCGCCATCCCGTTTTTGCACCCCTAAACTTTCCTCCTCACACTAGCGAGCGCAAGCGATCTGGCATAAGGTCATACTTCAGCAAATCTTCTGGCTGCTCGCGACGTTGAATCAGTTCAGCCTCTCCCTGGTGCACTAATACAGCTGCTGGTCGGGGAATTCGGTTGTAATTAGAGCTCATTGAAGCGTTGTAAGCACCCGTCGCCAGCACAACCAAGACCTCTCCACTAGTACAAGTAGGAAAAGACAGATCCTTCAGCAACACATCTCCAGATTCGCAATGTTTACCCGCCAAGGTGATGATTTCGTCTGCTGGTGCTAACGGCCGATCAGCAAGACAAGCGGTGTAAAGCGATTGGTAGGTGATCGGACGGGGGTTGTCACTCATCCCACCGTCAACGGAAACATAGGTGCGAATGCCAGGAACCACCTTGCGAGATCCAACGGTGTACACAGTCACACCACTTGATGCGACTAAAGATCTCCCTGGCTCACACATCAATCGAGGAAGCTCAAGACCGCGCTCACGACAAGCCAAGATCACTGCTTCAGCGACCACCTTGACCCAAGCATCAATCGACGGTGGATCATCAGATTCCACATAACGAATCCCGAGCCCCCCTCCAACGTTGAGATCACAAACTGGGTGCCCTAATTCTCGGGCCAACCTGAGCGCATCAGCCATGACTGCCACCAAATCCCGATGCGGATCAAGTTCAAAGATCTGAGACCCAATATGGGCATGTAATCCTTCAACCCGAGCCCAAGAACAATGACGCAGCTCCGTTAAGACGGGCTCCAATTGATCAGGGTCAAAACCAAATTTGCTGTCTAGGTGTCCCGTACGGATGTATTCGTGGGTGTGACACTCAATGCCTGGTGTGAAGCGCAACATCAAGCGAACGGGAGGTCCGTCCTTCGGAATCAAAGCAGCAAGACAATCAAGATCATGCTGATTGTCTGCAACCACCATCACGCCATGGCTATAGGCGAGGGCTAGCTCTTCTACAGATTTATTGTTGCCGTGTAAAACCATGCGTTCTGGCGGCATCCCTCCCTCGAGGGCTGTAAGCAGCTCTCCAGCAGATACGGCATCAAGGCCCAGACCTTCTGCAGCAACAAGCCCCGTCATCGCAAGGGAACTGTGTGCTTTGGATGCGTAAACGGCGAGTGAATCGCCTGGATAATGACGCCTCAGAGCCTCGCGGTACTCCCGAGCTGAGGCACGAATACTGATTTCATCCAAAACATAAAGTGGCGTTCCATAACGTTTCGCTAATTCACTGAGCCGACATCCTCCAACCATCAAACGGCCCTGATCATCTAACTCCGCAGAAGCGGGAGCTAGGTTTCGATTGGGACTAACTGGATCACAGCCGGATTCAAAGGGGGTGGCCATGGAGTCGTCATTGTCACGCAGTAAAGGCAATGTAAGAACTGACGCTTCTCGACCCTGACCTCAAAACCAATCCGACTGAACCTGACGCACGCATTGGCATGTATTGAACTCGATGCCAGAGCTCTCAATGGCCTTTGGAGCGCCGATCATTGGGAAAGAGAATTATCGGACCCAAAACGTATTTGTGTTGGCATCCCACACGAAAGACATGCGTTGTTGGCAGTGGCCAGCGGCTGGATTGTTTTGGATGAGCTCCAAATCACTGCCCTTGCTGTCAGGCCAGAACAAAGGCGGCGCGGATTAGGCCGCATTGCTTTGAAAAAATTGTTGGCTCTCGCAAAAGAAACCGGCGTGAAACACGCCGTCTTAGATGTTGGGGTGGAGAACTATCCAGCGCGTGCCCTCTATGCAGAAATGGGCTTTCAAACAATCAGTCGCCGAGATCGTTACTACCGCGACGGTCAAGATGCATTGATTCAGTTCCTTGATGTGCAAAGAAAATCAATCTGAATTGAATCAATTTAGGCAGTAACAGGTAGGGAAAACCGCACTGATCAAACAGAAACCCGCACTACATTCAAAGGTTGTTTAACACTTTTTTGAGGCGACAGCCCAAATAAGGACTGGGATCTCCCGCGATGTTCAGGGTGATCACAACAACTCTTCATCCCTGATAGCTTGGTTTCACCATTTAAGGCCCTTTAGATGTTTGAACGGTTTACCGAGAAGGCCATCAAGGTGATCATGCTGGCCCAAGAAGAGGCTCGGCGCCTCGGCCATAACTTCGTTGGAACTGAGCAGATTTTGTTGGGTTTGATCGGTGAAGGCACTGGTGTCGCAGCCAAGGTTCTCAAATCGATGGGCGTCAACCTCAAAGATGCTCGTGTTGAAGTTGAGAAGATTATCGGCCGAGGATCAGGGTTTGTAGCAGTTGAAATTCCGTTTACACCAAGGGCTAAACGTGTTCTCGAGCTTTCACTCGAGGAAGCAAGGCAGTTAGGTCACAACTACATCGGCACCGAACATTTGTTACTCGGACTCATTCGCGAAGGTGAAGGAGTTGCAGCACGCGTACTTGAAAATCTCGGCGTTGATCTCGCGAAAGTGCGCACCCAAGTGATTCGCATGCTTGGCGAAACAGCTGAGGTGGGAGCTGGTGGTGGTGGTGGTGCCAAAGGCTCAACCAAAACTCCAACGCTTGATGAATTTGGTACCAACCTCACTCAGTTGGCCACTGAAGCCAAATTAGACCCAGTGGTCGGACGCTTCAATGAAATTGATCGCGTCATTCAAATTCTGGGTCGCCGCACTAAAAACAACCCTGTACTCATCGGTGAACCTGGTGTGGGCAAAACAGCCATCGCCGAAGGTTTAGCTCAAAGAATTCAACAAGGAGATATCCCAGACATCCTCGAGGAGAAACGAGTATTAACTCTCGACATTGGTTTACTCGTTGCAGGTACAAAATATCGCGGCGAATTCGAAGAACGTCTTAAAAAGATTATGGAAGAGATCAAAGCTGCGGGCAATGTGATCTTGGTAATCGACGAAGTTCACACTCTGATTGGTGCCGGGGCAGCTGAAGGTGCAATTGATGCAGCCAACATTCTTAAGCCAGCGTTAGCTCGAGGTGAACTCCAATGCATCGGAGCAACCACCCTTGATGAATATCGAAAACATATTGAGCGCGATGCAGCACTTGAACGTCGCTTCCAACCAGTCATGGTTGGTGAGCCCTCCATCCAGGACACGATCGAAATCCTGAAAGGGCTCAGAGAACGATATGAACAACATCATCGTCTCAAAATCACTGATGCAGCTCTTGATGCAGCTGCCACACTGGGAGATCGCTACATTTCCGATCGTTTCCTTCCTGACAAAGCAATTGACCTGATTGATGAAGCGGGAAGTAGAGTACGGCTCCTTAATTCCAAACTTCCACCTGCTGCAAAGGAAGTTGACAAGGAACTTCGTGCAGTACAGAAAGAAAAAGAAGATGCAGTTCGCGAGCAAGATTTCAATCGAGCGGGCGAATTGCGCGATAAAGAAGTTGAATTACGTGAAAAGATTCGCTCTCTGTTGCAAAGCTCCCGTGACGAAACTACCGTCGCTAGTGCAGAGCCCAATGATGCGGCTCCTGCAACAGCGGAACAAGAGATAACGGTTGAATCGTCTGACTCAGCGAATCAATCACAATTGCAAACCAGTCCAATTGTGGATGAAGAAGACATTGCCCACATCGTTGCTTCCTGGACTGGAGTCCCTGTTCAAAAATTAACTGAAAGTGAATCAGTTAAATTATTGAATATGGAGGAAACTCTCCACAAACGTTTAATTGGACAGGATGAAGCGGTGAAAGCTGTTTCCAAAGCAATTCGCCGTGCACGAGTTGGTTTGAAAAATCCAAATCGCCCAATAGCCAGCTTTATTTTTTCAGGTCCAACTGGTGTTGGCAAGACCGAACTCACCAAAGCTCTTGCCGCCTATTTCTTTGGCAGCGAAGAAGCGATGATTCGTCTCGATATGTCCGAATTCATGGAACGGCATACGGTTAGCAAATTAATCGGATCGCCTCCCGGATACGTGGGCTTTAACGAAGGAGGTCAACTGACAGAAGCTGTGCGTCGCCGTCCTTACACCGTTGTTCTATTTGATGAAATAGAAAAGGCTCATCCAGACGTTTTCAATCTTCTGCTACAACTTCTAGAAGATGGTCGCTTGACTGATTCCAAAGGAAGGACGGTTGATTTCAAAAATACGTTAATCATCATGACTTCGAACATCGGTTCCAAAGTTATTGAAAAAGGTGGTGGCGGTCTTGGTTTTGAATTCTCTGGAGAGAACGCTGAAGAGAATCAATACAACAGGATAAAATCCCTTGTTAATGAAGAACTAAAACAATATTTTAGGCCAGAATTTCTCAACCGCCTAGACGAAATTATTGTTTTCAGACAACTTAATCGCGAAGAAGTTAAAGATATTGCTGAGATTATGCTGAAGGAAGTTTTTGATCGCATTGCCGATAAAGG
>TARA_B100001093_G_scaffold516096_1_pt1 | contig 10688 bp, 6 predicted proteins | sample TARA_B100001093 | Tara Oceans TARA_B100001093 (sample SAMEA2623116) | marine metagenome | biome: marine biome (ENVO:00000447); feature: surface water layer (ENVO:00002042); material: "saline water (ENVO:00002010), including plankton (ENVO:xxxxxxxx)" | depth 5 m
AAAAATCAAAAAATCTTTCTGGATAAATCTCACTACAATATTCATATAATAATTTGACATCATCTTCTTTATCTAAATCATATTTTACTAATAAATCAGCATATTCTGGAAAAGTAGTCAAAATATCTCTAACAAAATCACTTATCACATTTTTAAATTCATCCGGAACTTCATTATCTTCCATATATTTTAAATTTAATTATTATGTTTAAATTTAAAATATCTTAATTATTAAAATACAAATCACTTAGTTTAATTAAATTTTGTAAATATTTAAATGTAAATTTTTTTGTTTGGTCACTAGCATCACAAATTGTTTCTTGAAGTAATTTTAAACAACTATTTATTTTATTATAGTTATTTTTAAATTCATGTGGTATATTTTTTGCTTCTTTATCTACATCTCTATGCATAAAAAAACTTTCATCCTTATTCATAATTGGTTCTCTATAATTTTGGGTAACAACCTGACTCCATAATGTTATTAATTTTCTTGGATTATATTTAATTAAATGTTCAGCAAATGTTTTACTAGTTCTTAGTTCGGGAACATTTGGATATACTATAATTATATCATCTAACATTTCAATAAAATGATTATTAAATGTTCTCATTAATGTTTTTTTATCCATATAAAATATTAATTAATTTGTTTTTAAATATTTTAACGATTATTTATATCTAAATTTCTTTGTCTTTGTAATTTTTCTAAATCATTTTCTCTTATTTTATCGGGAATATAATCTTCTGGTGGAGTTTCAATCAATATATTATCATTTAATGTACAATAATTATGCATCTGTCTTAGACCTCCTTCACCTTTTGCTGACATTTCATCATTCGTTTGATCTAAAAATGAATAATTATCGCTCATTATAGCGCCCATTTGACCTAAAGAATAACATATCGGCTCCATATTGTTACCTGTTGCTATACCAACTTGAGCATTCATTTTTGGTTTAAAATAAGACATAATTTCTTTACCCTCAATCACCCTATATCCGTTATATAACAACAATAAAGATGGAACCTTTCTAATAGTTTCAGGTAATAGAACTTCTTTAGTATTAAGAACAATATATATCTTATTACCTACCTTTTTTCGTTTATCTATACAAACAAAATGTATATCATCTTTTATTGAAGATTTTGATAATTGTTCTATAATACTTTTACTATTGTTACAATATTTACTGTAATATAGAATTGTGCTCATTTATATTAAATAAGCAAATCGAAATATAAATTTAACTTAAATTGATTTTAAATATAAAACTTAATTTATTATATTATAATATATGAGTGTTTCTACTAAATCTAAATCAAAACCCTCCAAAACATCTAATAATACAAAAAAAAACAAATTTAGTTCTAGCATTCCACTTCCAAATGTTATTAAAAGTAATCAAGAAGGAGATTATTTAACATTTACTATTGAAAAGTGTAATGTTAGTATTATAAATGCTATGCGTCGAGTTATATTAAGCGATATTCCAGTTGTTGTTATCGATACATTTGCTAAAGATTCAATTAATATCACTAAAAATACAACTTTATTTAATAATGAAATTCTTAAACAAAGATTAGGATGTATTCCAGTTCATATTAAAGACATCGATACACCTGTAGATTCTCTTCAACTTATAATTGAAAAGAAAAATGAAACTAATGCGTTTGAATACGTTACAACAAAAGACTTTAAAATTAAAGATTTAAAAACTGAAAAAATGTTACCTAATGATTTAGTTAAACAAATATTTCCACCTAATTCTATCACTAAGTCATATATTCTATTCTCACGACTTAAATTTAAAATATCTGATGATATTCCAGGTGAACAACTAAATTTAACATGTAAATTTAAAGTATCAACCGCTAAAGAAAGCGGTATGTATAATGTAGTATCAACATGTGCTTATAAAAATTCATCTGATAGAACACAACAGATTGATATATGGACTGAAAAAGAAAAAGAACTAGAAGAAAATGGAATGAAAAAAGATGAAGTGGAGTTTGAAAGAGAAAACTGGTTTTTGGGAGAAGCAAATAGAATATTTAAAAAAGATTCATTTGACTTTTCATTAGAAACTATTGGTATATTTACTAATATACAGATAATACATAAAGCGTGTGATATATTGATTAAACGATTAGATGAACTAAAAAAACAGAGCGAAGGAACCAATAATAAATATGAAATAATAGATTTCCCTGTTGCTATGAAAAATTCATTTGATATTCAATTATTTAATGAGGATTATACTGTCGGTAAAGTTATTGAGTATATACTACATAATGAATATTATAGAAATCAAGGTCTATTGGATTATGTTGGATTTTCAAAAAGACACCCTCACGATGAAGACTCATTTATTAGAGTCGCTTTCTCAGAAAAAAATGCTGAAACATTAACTAATAGAAGTAATTTAATTGAAATATTTAAATCTTGTTGTGATATAGGAATTCGTATTTTTGAAGAAGTAAAGACATTCTTTTAATTATATTTTAAATAATTATTAATATAATTAAACACTTAGCGTCTGTGTAACATTCTTATTTTGAATTTCATTTTTTCTATAATGATAATTAATCGAATACATAAGTTGTGCTGGATGAAGTTTATTTAAATATTCAATTACTACCTTTTTATTTACATATTGTCCTCTTGGTTTTAGATGTGTTTTATATCCTTCGTGAATCTTAAACATATGACTTCTATATTTATAATCAAACTCCTTCAACGGCTTTTCTTTTTGAATATAACATTTAATATAATTTTGATAAAGAGTCGCCGTATATTCATACAAATCATCTCTATATCTCAAAAACTGATCCATATGTTCTGGATAATAATTTAGATAAGTTTGAATTTTTCTTTGTCTAAGGAGATTATAATATTGAAATTGTAGTTTAGGACTATTCCCCTTCAATCGCCTAACAAACTCATATTCACGATTTCTTATCTTTGTTCTTTTAAATCCTCCATTCACCGTATAAACATATCCAACTGTTTTATAATCACATGAAAGATATCCGTCATTTTCACCAACAGAACCCATCGCTTTAAGCATCAAATTCTTAATCTTATCACTCAACAAACTCTCCCCAAAATAATTATTTATTGTCACCTTATATCCATCAAAAGAATACATTGATATCAAAATCAAATCTGGACACTGGATTGGAATAACAATCCTATTTTCAGGATGTTGAAGAACAAATGAATAACTATAATTCTTATTCAAATCCGCAAACTCCAATCCAATATAATTCATAGCATCTAGAAACATATATCTAAATGTTTTTGAACTATCCAAATTATACTTACATTTTCCACCTATATTACTTCTCGTCGCCAACTCCCAACCATCCGTATATTTATTCCAAAATACATTTATCATTGTCCCTTCCACATATTCTGTGCATACCAAATGATCATTGTCTTTTAAATCATCATATTTATATGATTTTGGAGGAGCAAATGAAACCACCTTATTACTTTCATTATCCACTATCACACTCCTAAACATACCCAAACTATTTACTAATTCCATATTTTCCCTCAAATATTCTTTGTCATATTTCATAATTGACAAATTTCCAACTCTCCTCACCTTCAAATGTTTAGATTTACAATATTCTTCATCACTAATTTTAGAGAAATCAAAGTATGTGTTTAAATCAATAGTCGTCATATTACTTAATCTTAATAGTTATATTTAAGTTAAATATTTAAATCAATTTAATATAATAAGTTATTAGAATATAATTTCTACTATATTTATAAGACAATGGATGACACAGAAAAAACAAAACAAAAAGTTACATCTTTAGAATTAGGTCAAATTATAAGAATTGTCGCATCATCTAACCCTAAGATCAACGAAAAAATTTATCAAATCTATTACTTAGATGAACAAATAATTAAACTTATTACTGATGAAATGGAGGAACATGAATTAAGATTGAAAAATGGATTATTAACTGATGAAAGTATAGAATCAGTTCAAATATTATATAATCCAGAATTAAAAGGATACGCAAAACAAAACAATTTATATGTTAATAAATGGATATCGATTCAATTTGGAGGAGATGTCCCAATGTTTTTAAATGGTCAAATTACAAATTTAGAAGAAGATATGATTGAAATAACTGGATACGATGATAAAGAAAAATATTACATTGATTTTGAATACAAAGGATTACCTTTAGATTTAAACATCCTTTCAATTAATGATTTTATTCCTCCCGAACAAGAAGAAAAATTAGATGATATAGAAGAAATACTAGAAGAAGAAGAAATAAAAGAAATGGATGAATTTGAAGATATTGATGAAGATGAATACGATGATGAGAAATTTGTAGAAGAAGAAATCGATGTAGATTATAATGAAGCAATTATAGATGCTGATAAGTTGATATTTGGAGATAAATTAGATATGGTATTTGAAGTAGTTGAAGTAGAAGAAAAAGATAAAATATATTCTGTTAAACAACAAACTAATGATTTATTAGATGATTTATTATCAGTTATACCTGGAAATGAAAGAACAAGAAAAGTATTAAATGATATAAATATTATGATTGAAAGATACAGTGAATTAAGAGAAATATATTCAACATTTAATGAAAAGGGAGTTCTTTCTAACATCAAATATAAAGATAATAATCATAAACCTCTAGTAGAATCAATGAAAACTTTAAATGATAAATTATATTGGATTATACCAACTGTAAAAGTTAAGCATCGATTATTTGATATTAATAAAAAAGGTCTAGAAAATATTGAATTAATAGATACATATGATTATATTAATGATATTAATGAAGTTTATAAACAATATAAGGAAAATACTATACCTAGCGAACAAAACGCATATTTATATTTAAATCAAAGAACTGATGTTAATAATTTATTAGATATTGAAAATAAGAATGATATTATTATGGACTTAAGAGTTGGAAGTAAAACGCTAGGTTTAGTAGATAATTTTGATAATTTTAGCACTTATTCAAGTAAAGATGAAAAAGAAGCGAATTTAACTAGATGTCAATACAAAACACAATCATATTCTTTAGGACTAAATACAACTTATTTTGAAGCCACCGATAAACAAAAAAAACCTATTTTTAAAGAAATGATTAAAAATGATAAAATTTATATTAACGGATTCATAACATTACCATATCCAGTCTATAACTATTCTAATATTAGTCTATTAACTAGTAGATTAGGAGATAAAGTGAATTATAATATGACACCATTTAATTATTTTACTCATTTAAAAAACAGTTCAACTTGGAATATTAAAAATATAAACTTAACTGAAAAACAAAAAGATAGTTTTAATTTCAATAATATTACTCACTATAAATTAGATATAAACTTAAATTATGACGATAGAAATCTAGAGGATGAATACAATAGATTTTTAAATAGTATTATCCCATCTACTAAAACAGCATTTAATAAAATGAAAAATTTTATAAAAAATGGAACATCATTCGATTCAGTTATAGAATATTTGAATCCATTATTGATAAGTAAAGAAGATATAGTGTATAATAATTATAAGGAAATAGTTGAATTTATACAAGAACAAAATTCAACTTACATAAAAAATTCTGTAAAAAATGTAATTGAATACAGCGAATACCTTAAAAGAAGAATTAATTATAGTAATAAATCTGTTTTATTTGAATTATTTAAATTAGACAAGTTAGAAGAAGTAAAAAACATAGATGTATCTTTATATGAATTAGAAGATGAAAATAGTGTTGAATATTTAAATCATATTTTTCATTTAGATAACGGTAGAACTTTACTTAATGGATTGGCATTAAATGATTTTGAATTAAATCAACCAATTAATATTAAAAACAAAATGGAGAACACCTTAGAACAACTTAAAAATACTAATAAAGAAGATAATAAATGTAAAACGAAATTTGTATTAGCAAAAAAATATTATGATGTTGATGATTTAAATAATGATAATAATAAAAATATAATATTTGATCCAAAACTTGACGATACAAGGTATGATATATTAACAGATTTACAAAAACAATTTCCAAATTTAACAAGAGAAAAACTAATAGAACATTTAACCCAAAATGTAGGATTAGACAATAAAAAGGCAAGAAGAGATGCTAAAGCAATGATGGAAGGTAAAAAGGATATAGATGAGGGGGATTATGCGGTTTTAGATGATGGTAGTTATATGAATAAATACTATAAAAGACAATCTAACAAATGGATATTACAAAAAGATTTAAATGGAAAATCAATAGAAGAAGTAGAATTTTGTAATACGAAAAGACATTGTTTAAAGATAAATGAAGATTGTTTGGATGAAACAGCGAGTAAAGGAGAATTACAGAAAAGACTAGTAAAAGATGTATTAGAGCATTTTGAAGATGAAATACTTGAAAAAGGAGAACAATTAAAATCTAAGATAGTATCAAATTTTGATTATAATATAAATAATTTATTATTACTGAAAAAGTTTGATGAAAAGAATAAGATGCGATATGATAGTATAAAAGTTAAATTAGGAGAATCATTAGATGTATTAGAAGTTGAAAAATCACCTCATCAAGATTTAAGAGATAAGATATTATCAATTGATGATATCATAAAAAGAAGCGAATACACTATATTATTTGTGAGAAAATATTGTAGAAAATCTATTAATTGTGAAGAAGAGAACACATGGTATTACTGTAACAAAACATCTGTTCCTATTTTACCAACATTTTTTTATGATTTAGCGGTAAGTATAAAAGAAAATAATTATAATGAAGTATTAGATAGGGTATGTAATGAGAGAGGAGTAATAAGTGATGATGGAGATAAAATAGTAGATAAACATAGTGGTTATTTTATAAAAATGTTGAATTTTGATACGGCAGAAGGATATAATCAGGATGGATTTAAAATAGTGAGTAGAGGAGTGTTAGATGACGATAAAGATATGATGGAAGAAAAGGAAAAAGAAGAAATGACAGAAACCGTAGAAATTAAAAAACCACAAGTAAAAAGAACCAACTTATCATTAAGTATTTTAAAAATATTTAAATCTCTTGATGATAAATTTAAGATTGATACAAGCGAACAACATGATTTAATGATATCAAAAGCAATAAAAATATTAACTAAGAATGTGAAGAATAAGGAAGCATATGATAAATTATCAAAAGAACAAATAAAAAAAGGAAAAAAACCAAAGAAATATACTGATTATTTTGATCAAATACAGATGTTTGCTGTTATATGTTTATATATAGTGGGGATTCAATTGAATAAACCACATATATATGATGCTCCTACATTTTTTGGATGTGGTCCAGTATCTTTTAAAGGATATCCATTAGAAAATGGAACTAATTATGATATATTTAGATATGTGGTATGTGTATTTTTGAGAATGAGAGATGAAGTGAGACCATGGAAAGTTTTACCGAAAACAAATTCTAAAAATTTTAATACTACTAGAGATAAATTAATGGAAATAACAATATCATGGATGAATAATAATGTATTGATAGATAGCGATATAATGATGATGATAAAAGAAAAGCGATATTGGTTGAAGGAAAATAAGATAGAAGATGTAATGCGTCAGGAATATGATCTAAAGAAATGGGATACATTTTTACCACCATTAATTGATTTCGATATAACAAAACAAAGCGGAATAGGAATGAATTTTGAAAAATTATTGAAAGATGCTATGATAAAAGGAGATTTAGGTGGTCAATATGGAAATATATTGGAATTAAAGTCAAGAATAGTTAGTATGTCATTAATGGTTCAAAAAGATATTCAAAAAGTTATCAATAAACAACCTCTTTTATTGAATACTATGAATAATATACCATTTTTAGAGAATGCTTGTTGTTATGGCGAAAATAATGCTTATAAATATTTTGTTGATAAGAATGGAATGATAGAGACTCATAATGAAAATGTGTTAAAGATGAGTAAGATAGATCATTGGTTTGATAGTGTATCTAGTGCTCCTTTTTTCAGAAATACTGAAAATACAAAAATACCAAGAGTAGTAGTTTCAAAACAATATAGCGAAACTACAATATACAAAGCTTTTATTAAATATTGTAAATATAATAGTGGATTAATATTAGATGATGAAATGGCTAGATTATGTTTAAATAATAATAGTAATTACAGTGAAAATAATAGTATTGAAGAAAAAATAAATATAATGAAAAGCGAAGGACATAATTATTCAAATGCATCATTAAAAGAATTAATCAAACTTATATCAAAGAAAAATATTATAAGCAAATCTATTTCTAATAATATAGTTTCTCAATTAGTTACTCTTAAAAAACAACTAGAATACATTAATATAGACAACAAATCAAATATAAATGAAAAATATTTGAAAGGAATAAATGTATTGATAGATAGTTTTAAATTAGATTATGATGAAAAAATAGATGATCATGTGAATATAGTATTAGCGAATATAGAGGATATGATAGATGAAATGAAAGATGATATAATAGAATTATTAAAAAAATCAGGAAGAACTAAAAATCATATAGAATTTATTAATAATATAGATAAATTTACGAATAGGTGTGATATATGTTTGAGTGATTTTGATATAACAAATTACTTTAGTTCTAATTTTATTAAAAATAACATTAAAAATGTTATCAAAGATTTCCCTAATATAATAGTCAATAAAGTTAACTACAAAGAAGTTAATATACCAAAGCATTGGAAAATAACTCAATTTCATCAAAAAGATGTTCAAAATATGATAAGTTCAGAGTTGGATGAATTATCAAGATGGTATGATAATAAAAATATAGAAGATATATTGAAAGAAGTAATGAAGGTTAATGTGGATTTATTAGAATTATCAAAGAAAATACCGTTAATAGCAAGAAAGAAAATTAATAATAAATATCAAGAATCAGTATTAAATGGTAAAATAATAAATTTATTGAATAAATATTTATTTATTAAATCGTTACACAACTATATTAATGTAACTGAAAATATGAAATTTAATTTTGAAGATGAAGGTAGATTGGAAGGAGATTTAGAAGATGAGTTATTGGAGGGAAAGAAGGAGGAGATGTTAGGTTTAATAGGAAAGTTAATGGTAATATATTTGAATATATTTATGAAAAATAAGAAATTAATAAATTATTCAAGAGAAGAAATAAAAGAAAGAGTATTAAAAATAAAAGAAAAAGAAAAAAGAGAAATAGCAATTAGATTAAAGGAGTTGAGTAAAGAACAGAGGGGAGTTGAGAATTTAATGAAAGAACATAAATTAGGAGATTGGGGATTAGGTCAGAAAAAAGCATTATTTGAGTATGATGAATTTCAATATGATAAAGAAAGAGAAAAAATGGATACTGATATGTTGAATGATTTAAAATTAGGAAAGAATAGTGATTTGGATGATATAGATAGAGAGATGTTTAAAGATATGTTTATGATGAAGATGCAAGAAGAAGAAAGATATGATTCGAATATGATAAATCGTAATATGTCATTATCAAATTTACCGGAAGATGATGATTATGGTGATAATGATGATGGTGATAATCATGGAGATTATGATTAAATTTTAGTAATAAATAATATTTTTTTAAACTAATCTATATATAAGTTTATATGTTACTTTCAAATTCTATAAGAAATTTTGTGATTAAAAATGTCACAATGATATCTGTATTAACCTTTTTGGGATTATATGTTTTGATATTATTAACAAAACCATCATTTATATGGGATAATGATAGCCTAAGACAATTTGGATTGGGAACTCGTAAAAAGACTATATTACCATTATGGTTAGTTGTGATAGTAACAGCAATATTATGTTATTTAGGAGTTTTATATTATATTAATTACAATAGATTCAATTAAATTCAATTAAATATTAAAAAATATAAATTAATATTTAATTATGCGAATGCTTTATTAACTGCTTTTGAATGTGCTGTTTCTGCTAATAATTCTGGATTTTGTCTACATGACATTTCAAATACATTATTTGAATTTATAGTAGCAACTAATGATATTGCTAATAAATACCAAATAAATGACGATATATCATCTTTAGTATTTATAACTTTTCTTAATTTTCGAACTTGTATATCGTATCCAGGGTCAACACTTTTATTATATCCAATAATATCTAAATATTTATTTATATTTTTTGGATTCATATCATTAATCATGACGCTTTTATCTTGACGACATCTACTTAATACTTCTAATGCTTTATTTGAATTACCAACCGACCCTTTAACAGCATCTAATATTCTATCTATCAACTTTTTAGTATTTACAAATGAAAATCTAGCTGCACATAAATATCCTATTGTATTTGAGAATGGTGCTTTCCATGAAGGCATTATTGATAATATTAACGCTAATAACCCAAATATAAATAAAGCAGTCATGCCATTTTTTAATAATAACATATTAGCATCCTTACCAGTCTGAAAACTTCCACAAAATATTTTTAAATTTGAAAAATCAATACCTAATTGAATACCAACAACTATTAATATTATTATTATTGTAAATATTAAAGTGCTTATAGTTCTAGAAGAACCTTTAGTTATTAATTGTTTAATAATGAAATAAATTATAAATATAAAAGAAAATATTCCTACTGATACTCCAA